>ERZ773112.2081-NODE-2081-length-10260-cov-5.757374_pt1 | contig 10260 bp, 6 predicted proteins | sample MGYA00580566_ERZ773112 | MGnify/ENA primary metagenome ERZ773112 (study PRJEB29015, sample SAMEA2737842) | human gut metagenome | biome: human gut; feature: human-associated habitat; material: faeces | place: China | collected 2012 ... | reverse complement strand
GTTAATCTCTCCTATTAATTAATTTACATTTTGTTTATTTTCTGGTGCAAAGGTATCTTCTGCCTTGCTGTCTGTCTCAGGAAAATGCTTTACCACTTCATCCAGCATGTCGCCAATGCCCAGACGGGAAGATGCAGACACCGGAACCGGATCACCGATTCCCAGATTATAGAACTCATACACATCTGCCATGAATTTCTGAAAACTGTCTACTTTGTTAACTACCAGGATCACCGGCTTGTGGGAACGGCGCAGCATATCTGCCACCTTGGAATCTGCATCCTGCAGACCCTGACGCACATCCACCAGGAAAATGATCACATCTGCCGTATCAATGGCAATCTGTGCCTGTTCTCTCATCTGAGAAAGGATAATGTCCTTGCTCTCCGGTTCAATACCCCCTGTGTCAATCATAGTAAATTCTTTATCCAGCCATGTAACATCGGCATAGATACGGTCTCTTGTTACTCCAGGCGTATCTTTGACGATCGAAATCATCTCTCCCGCCAGTACATTAAAAAGGGTCGACTTACCGACATTTGGTCTTCCCACAATAGCAACTACTGGTTTACTCATCTTAACTCTCCTCTATATTTCATTCTATATTTGTCACTTAACGATACTATTATACATTACCTTTGTCAAATAGTCCAATCAGTAGTTGACCTTTTTATAGAAAAAGTGATATAAATAATTAGGAGTAACTTATCATATAAAATACACAGGAGTTTTTATTATGCCAAATATCAAATTAATGGAAAGCGGTCTTCCTGTTGCACCACTTAAAATCGGTGCTCTGGAATCATGCCGCGAACTTGGTGAAAAAGTAAATGATTACATTGTACAATTCAGAAAAAGCACAATGGACAAGAACACAGATTCACCATTATATTATAATTACATGCGTGACAATTACCTGATCGATTGTCCGTGTCCACGTTTTGGAAGTGGAGAAGCCAAAGGACTTCTGACAGAATCTATCCGTGGGGCAGATCTTTTCCTCATGGTAGATGTCTGCAATCATAGTCTTACTTATTCTGTAAATGGTCATTTAAATCATATGTCACCGGACGACCATTTTCAGGATTTAAAAAGAATCATTGCTGCTGCTAACGGAAAAGCACGCCGTGTCAACGTTGTAATGCCTTTCCTCTATGAAAGCCGTCAGCACAAGCGTACCAAACGTGAGTCTCTGGACAGTGCCCTCGCACTTCAGGAACTGATCGATATGGGTGTATCTAATATCTTTACATTTGATGCCCACGATCCACGTGTTCAGAATTCCATTCCACTTCACGGATTTGACAGTTTCAATCCTCCGTATCAGTTCATGAAAGCATTGTTAAAAGCTGAGCCGGATCTTAAAGTAGACAAAGAACACTTAATGATCATCAGTCCGGACGAAGGAGCTATGCAGCGTGCTGTATACTTCTCTAACGTTTTGGGCGTGAATATGGGTATGTTCTACAAACGTCGTGACTATTCAACGGTTGTAAATGGTAAAAACCCGATCGTCGCTCACGAATTTTTAGGTGAACATCTTGATGGAAAAGATGCGATCATCATTGATGATATGATTTCTTCCGGTGAAAGTATGCTCGATGTTGCAAAACAGATTAAAGACCGTGGAGCAAACCGCGTATTTGTCTGCACTACATTCGGACTTTTTACAGACGGATTCGAGAAATTCGATGAATATTATGAAAAAGGATATATCGACCGTGTGATTACTACCAATCTTACTTATCTTCCTGCCGAAGCAAAGGAAAAACCTTATTTCCTGATTGCAGACATGAGTAAATTCATTGCATTGATCATTGATTCTATGAATCATGACATCAGTATCGGAAAAGTTATGGATCCAACTGAGAAGATTCACCGTCTTCTTGAGAAACACAACGGTACTTTGTAAAAATATAGAGAACTTGCCACCGGCGACTTCTCTTGCATACTGTGATAACAAAAGAACCTGCCATTGGCAGGTTCTTTTGTTTAATTTGTAAAATCACTGTAAGCCGTTCCGTCTTTCAGATCTTGTTTTTTTGCCGCAGCCATTTCCGAAACCGTTACAAGCTGATAACCTTCTTCTTCAAGTTTCGGGATAAGTTCCAGTGCTGCGTCAATCGTCTGACTATGAATATCATGCATCAGTACAATATCCCCATCTTTCAGATTCTTCATTACACTGTCAATCGTGCTCTGCGTGTTCCTTGTCTTCCAGTCCAGTGTATCTACATTCCAGAGAATCATTGGCATGCCCACATTCGACTTTACCGTATCATTGATTGCACCATACGGAGGTCTGAGCAGCGTTGCCGGACTTCCACAAATGTTTTTTATATTCCGGTTCGTATCATCAACTTCTTTTTTTACTGCCGCACCATCAATCTTTGTCAGCTGCTGGTGATCATATGAATGATTTCCCAGTTCATTTCCGTCTTTCAGCATCTGCTTTACAGCATCAGGATATAATTTCACATTTTTTCCAAGCATAAAAAATGTCGCATGCGCATTATACTTTTTCAACTGATTCAGAAGTTCTGACGTTCTTGGACCCGGACCGTCATCAAAAGTAAGTGCGATCATTGGCTTTTTCGGATCTATTGCTACTTTTTCTTTCGAAATCAGCTCACCCTTTTCGTTGAATTTGCATTTCTCAAGTCCGATCTTTACCTCTCCCGTTGCTACAATCCCTTTGGAATCAAAATAATATTCTTTTTCATTGATTGTCTGCCAGCCGGTCAGTGCTTTTCCTTCATCTGTCAGATAAGCCTTTCCATCATCTTTGGCCACCCAGCCGGATCTCTGCATAATTCCTTTATTATCAAAGCAATAAAGTGCACCTTCTATCATCTGCCAGCCGGTTACTTTCTTTCCATCCGAATCAAAATAATATGTATTTCCTTTTGATACCACAAAATCCGATGTTATATATGTTCCATCGTATTTTTTAAATTTATTTCCTTCCCATACACCAGTCGGATTCTTTACCTTACATGTTCCGTTCTTTATTGTAACCTGTACCTTCTTTTTCCAGTCTCCTTCCAGATTTTTTTTAATATTGGAATTTAATTTCGCAATGATCACATACGTTCCTTCTGTATTCGCATCCGCTTTGCTTAAAAATATAATATTCTTTCCTTTTTTCAGATCTTTAGCGAAATCTTCTGCTGTATAATCTTTTGTTAATTTGTTTCTATCTTTATCCCGGATCTTTATGTCCGCCGAATAAGCCGGAAGCTGTTCTCCCTGCTTAATCTCTACATCCGCCACCTGTATGGTTATCTGCGCCGGTTTTCGCAGGATTCCTCTTACTACCGGTATTGCAATCGCAACTATACAAATAGTAAAAAGAGTAAGACCCACCCGAATGTTTCTTACTCTTCTCCGATTCCTTCGTCTTCTTCGAATTTCTGTATTATCCATCCCTAGTATCCCCCCAGATTTCATATCATTGCATAATCCTAGGATACTCTAATTCGACATATTTCGCAATTAAGGGATTCTTACAAATTTATTAAGTTTTGTTTAACATATGACACGTACACGTAACACTTCACCAATCTGTTTTAATTCCTCTACAACACCATCCGGCACCTCAGAATCTACATCGATCATCGTATATGCATATTTTCCCTTACTCTTATTTGTAAGGTCTGCGATGTTCATATTGTCTTTGGCAAGGATCGCTGATATCTGACCGATCATATTCGGCACATTGTGATGCAATACCAGAATACGCGTCTTATCGCCTCTCAGTCCCATATCACAGTCCGGATAGTTCACGGAATGTTTGATATTACCATTTTCCAGATAATCCATCACTTCTTTGACTGCCATCTTCGCACAATTATCTTCGGACTCTTCTGTAGAAGCTCCGAGATGAGGAATTACAATCGCGCCTTTGACACCTGCGATTTCCGGTGTCGGGAAGTCTGTGACATAATGTTTTACTTTTCCAGCTACAAGTGCATCTACCATTGCCTCGGAATCTACCAGTACATCCCTTGCAAAGTTCAGCACGATCACTCCTTCTTTCATAAGACCCAGTGCATCTTTTCCGATCATGCCCTTCGTACTGTCAAGTGCCGGTACATGCACCGTGATATAATCACAGTTTTCATAAATTTCATCTACATTTGTTGTATGATGGATACTTCTTGACAGTCTCCATGCAGAATCTACGGATACATACGGATCATATCCATATACATCCATACCAAGATGTGTTGCCGCATTTGCAACCAGAACTCCAATTGCACCAAGACCGATCACACCAAGCTTTTTACCTTCCAGCTCCTGTCCGGCAAATGCTTTCTTGGCTTTTTCTGCATCTTTGGCAATGTTCCCGTCTTCTTCGTTCTCCTGTACCCAGTTGATACCGCCGATGATATCTCTGGAAGCAAGAAGCATACCGGCAATTACCAGTTCCTTTACGCCATTCGCATTGGCTCCCGGTGTGTTAAATACAACGATTCCCTGTTCTGCACATTTCTCAAGCGGAATATTGTTCACACCCGCACCGGCTCTTGCAATAGCTTTCAGATCCGGTGCAAATTCCATCTCGTGCATTGCCGCACTTCTTACCAGGATCGCATCTGCTGTTTCTGGTGTGCTTACAGGTGCATAGTCTTTTGTGAATTCATCCAGTCCTACCTGTGAAATTGGGTTCAGATTATGATACTTATACATGATTACAGATTCTCCTTTTCAAATGCTTTCATAAATTCTACCAGTTTCTCTACCCCTTCGATCGGCATCGCATTGTAGATACTTGCACGCATACCGCCGACACTTCTGTGTCCTTTCAGGTTCTCGAATCCGGCTTTTTTTGCCTCTTTCACGAATTTTGCATCCAGGTCCTTATCACCTGTTACAAACGGAACATTCATAAGCGAACGGTCTTTTGGAACAACCGTGCCCTTGAACAGTTTGCTTTCATCCAGATAATCATAAAGAATCTTTGCTTTCTTTTCATTGCGCTCTTTGATTGCTTCCAGTCCACCCTGTTTTTTCAGCCATTTAAACACTTTACCACAGATATAGATTCCATATGCCGGTGGTGTATTGTATAAAGACTTGGCATCTGCATGCGTCTTATACTTCAACATAGTCGGTGTACCTTCTAATACATCATCTGTGATCAGATCCTCACGGATAATTGCGATCACAACACCTGCAGGTCCGACATTTTTCTGAACACCGCCGTAGATCACGCCGTATTTTGACACATCTACCGGTTCAGACAGGAAGCAGGATGATACATCTGCCACCAGTGTCTTTCCTTTGGTATTCGGAAGCTCTTTGAACTTCGTACCATAAATCGTATTATTCTCGCAGATATATACATAATCTGCATCTTCAGAGATATCGAGGTCTGAGCAGTCCGGAATATAAGAAAATGTCTTATCTTCGGAAGATGCGATCACATGGACCTCTCCGTATTTTTCTGCTTCTTTGGCTGCCTTTTTCGCCCACTGTCCGGTTACGATATAGTCAGCCACTTTATTCTTCATCAGATTCATAGGAATCATGGCAAATTGCTGAGACGCTCCGCCCTGTAAAAATAATACTTTATAGTTATCCGGGATATGCATCAGTTCACGGATATCGGCTTCTGCTGTCTCAATAATCTCCTGGAACACCGATGAACGGTGACTCATTTCCATAACCGACATTCCACAGCCCTGATAGTCTAACATCTCTGCTGCTGCTTCTTTTAATACTTCTTCCGGCAATACGGCCGGGCCTGCTGAAAAATTGTACACTCTGCTCATTGTTGTTCCTCCACTTTCCTTTACTTTTTTCTTCTACTATTCTGCATTTTTTGCTTCCAGGTCTTTTTCATCAAAAGCTTCATTGATCGGGGCGCCAGGGGCAACCATCGGCCATACCTTGTCATCACTGTCAATCTGGCAGTCGATCACCACCGGATGTCCGCTCTTTAACGCGTTCGCAAATGCTTCTTTGAATTCTTCCTGGGTTGCCACACGTACTCCTTCTGCTCCCATAGCTTCTGCAAGTTTTACAAAATCTACGGCATCATTGAGTACAGTAGCCGAGTAACGCTGTCCGTAGAACAGGTTCTGCCACTGGCGGACCATACCAAGTACATGGTTGTTAATCACTACCTGGATCACCGGAATATTATGGCGTGCCGCGGTAGCGATCTCATTCATATTCATACGGAAACATCCGTCACCTGCGATATTGACAACGGTCTTTTCCGGTCTTCCGACCTTGGCTCCAAGTGAAGCTCCAAGACCATATCCCATGGTTCCAAGTCCTCCTGAGGTAAGGAGTGTTCTTGGCTCTGTATATTTATAATACTGTGCTGCCCACATCTGGTGCTGTCCGACTTCTGTCGAAATGATTGCTTCACCATTTGTCTGACGGTAGATCTCTTCTACAACAAACGGTCCGCTAAGCACATCCGGATGATAGGTCATCGGATATTTCTCTTTGTAAGACATGATCTGTTCTACCCATGCCTTGTGATCCTGCTGTTCCAGACGCTCATTCATCTTCTGAAGAACGACTTTCAGATCACCGACCACACCTTCTGTGATCAGAATATTTTTATTCATCTCTGCAGCATCTACATCAAACTGTAAGATTTTTGCATTCTGGGCAAATTTCTTTGCATTTCCTGTTACACGGTCACTGAATCTTGCTCCTGCGACGATCAGAAGATCACATTCACTGACTCCGTAGTTGGATGCCTTTGTTCCATGCATTCCGAGCATTCCGGTATATAACGGATCTGTTCCCGGGAATGCTCCTTTTCCCATCAGGGAATCGGTAACCGGAGCATCTACCTTCTTTACGAATTCATATAATTCTTTGCTGGCTCCTGATAATACCGCTCCGCCACCGACAAATATGTATGGTTTCTCTGACTCCCGGATCATACGTACTGCACTTTCCAGATCTTTTTCACAGATATTTTCGGATGGTTTTACAACCTTTGGTTCCTGTGCTGTAAATTCTGCTTTGTTCGCAGTTACATCTTTCGGGATATCGATCAGGACCGGTCCCGGTCTTCCTTCTTTGGCTATCACGAATGCCTTACGTATCGTATCCGCCAGATTATTGACATCTTTTACAATATAATTATGCTTGGTGATTGGCATTGTAACACCTGCAATATCGATCTCCTGGAAACTGTCTTTTCCCAGAAGTGATACTCCTACATTACAGGTAATTGCAACGACCGGAATCGAATCCATGTATGCGGTTGCAATTCCGGTTACAAGGTTTGTTGCACCCGGTCCGCTGGTTGCAAGACATACACCGACTTTTCCTGTCGCTCTTGCATATCCGTCTGCCGCATGAGCAGCACCCTGCTCATGTGACGTAAGGATATGTGTAATCTCATCTTTATGTTTATATAATTCATCGTATACGTTCAAAATCGCTCCGCCCGGATAACCGAATACGGTATCGACGCCCTGCTCTTTCAAACACTCAATTACGATCTGTGATCCTGTTAACTGCATACCATTCATTCCCCTGTCATGATTTATTTTGCTTTTGGAACTTCGAGAATTGCTCCTCTGTTTCCAGAAGTAACCATTGCCGCATATCTTGCAAGATATCCGGTTGTAACTTTTGGTTCTCTCGGAGTCCAGTTTGCTTTTCTCTTCGCAAGTTCTTCATCGGATACATCCAGATGAATAGAAAGGTTCGGAATATCGATCTGGATCAGGTCTCCTTCTTCTACCAGTGCGATCGGTCCACCAACAGCTGCTTCCGGAGATACGTGTCCGATAGATGCCCCTCTGGATGCACCACTGAAACGTCCGTCTGTGATCAGCGCTACACTTGAGCCAAGTCCCATACCTGCGATTGCAGATGTAGGATTTAACATCTCACGCATTCCAGGGCCTCCCTTTGGTCCTTCGTAACGGATAACGACAACGTCGCCGGCAACGATCTTACCACCTTTGATCGCTGCAATTGCATCTTCTTCACAGTCAAATACTCTTGCAGGTCCTTCGTGTACCAGCATCTCGTCTACAACAGCGGAACGTTTTACAACGCTTCCGTCCGGCGCAAGATTTCCTTTTAATACTGCAAGCCCGCCTGTTGGTGTGTATGGATTATCAATTGGACGAATTACTTCCGGATCTTTGTTGACCACGCCTTCGATATTCTCTCCAACGGTCTTTCCTGTAACTGTCATACATTCTGTATGCAGAAGGCCTTTCTTATTCAGCTCTGCCATAACTGCATATACACCGCCGGCCTCGTTCAGATCTTCCATGTATGTCGGGCCTGCCGGTGCAAGGTGGCAGAGGTTCGGTGTCTTTTCGCTGATTCCATTTGCAAAATCAATCTCGAAATCCATTCCTACTTCGTGTGCGATTGCAGGGAGGTGAAGCATACTGTTGGTAGAGCATCCAAGTGCCATGTCAACCGTAAGTGCATTCAGGATTGCTTCTTTTGTCATGATATCTCTTGGACGGATATTCTTCTCAAGAAGTTCCATAACCTTCATACCTGCATGCTTTGCAAGACGGATTCTTTCTGAATAAACTGCCGGAATTGTTCCATTTCCACGAAGTCCCATACCAAGTACTTCTGTCAGACAGTTCATACTGTTCGCTGTGTACATTCCGGAACATGATCCGCATGTCGGACATACTTTGTTCTCGAATTCGCACAGATCTGCATCTGACATCGTTCCTGCAACGTTTGCTCCTACTGCCTCGAACATGCTGGAAAGACTTCTCTTCTGTCCTTTTACATGTCCTGCAAGCATCGGTCCCCCGCTGACGAATACAGTTGGAACATTAATTCTTGCTGCAGCCATCAGAAGTCCCGGTACGTTCTTATCACAATTCGGGATCATAACAAGCGCATCAAACTGATGTGCCATTGCCATTGCCTCTGTAGAATCTGCGATCAGGTCTCTGGTTACCAGAGAATACTTCATTCCGATATGTCCCATTGCGATTCCGTCACAGACTGCTATTGCAGGGAACATGATCGGTGTACCGCCTGCCATGGCAACTCCCTGTTTTACTGCATTTGCGATCTTATCCAGATTCATATGTCCAGGTACGATCTCATTGTATGAACATACGATACCGACCAGTGGTCTGTTCATCTCTTCCTCGGTAAGTCCGAGTGCATTGAACAGCGAGCGGTGAGGCGCCTGCTGTTTTCCTTTTGTTACTGTATCACTTCTCATTCTTTTTTATCCTCCTGTTGTCTTTCTATTCAATTTCTTCTATATAACTCTGTAAATCCGTAATTCTATGCAGCAGACAATTACTGAATGTTTGCTGCGATCAGACTTCCCATCTCTTCTGTACCAATCTGAGTCTTTCCGTCCGACATAATATCAATCGTACGATATCCGTCTTTTAATACTTTTGAAACAGCTGCTTCGATCGCATCTGCTTCTTTGTCCAGATCAAAGCTGAAACGGAGCATCATTGCTGCTGAAAGGATGGTTGCGATCGGATTCGCGATTCCTTTTCCTGCAATATCCGGTGCAGATCCACCACTTGGTTCATACAAGCCGAATTTTGTCTCATTTAAGCTGGCACTTGCAAGCATTCCGATCGATCCTGTCACCATACTTGCTTCATCTGAAAGAATGTCTCCGAACATGTTCTCTGTAAGGATAACGTCAAACTGTTTCGGATCTTTTACAAGCTGCATTGCACAGTTGTCTACCAACATATTTTCAACTGTTACTTCCGGATAATCCTTTGAAACTTCTTCTACTACTTTTCTCCATAATCTGGAAGAATCCAGTACATTCGCTTTATCTACACTTGTGACTTTCTTACGGCGTTTCATTGCAATATCAAATCCGCGTTTTGCAATTCGTCTAATCTCTTCTTCATTATATGTAAGAGAATCCTGTGCTGTCATTACACCATTTACTTCTTCTGTCTTTCTCTCTCCAAAGTACAGACCGCCGGTCAGCTCTCTCATGATCATCATGTCAAATCCGCCTTCTGTAATCTCTTCTTTCAGCGGGCATGCACCTTTCAGTTCATCATAAAGCACTGCAGGTCTTAAGTTTGCGAAAAGATTCAGCGCTTTTCTGATCTTTAAAAGTCCTGCTTCCGGTCTCTTGGATGGCTCTAACTTGTACCATGGAGATGTCTTTGCATCTCCTCCGATGGAACCCATCAGAACCGCATCACATGCTTTTGCCTCGGCGATCGTCTCATCTGTAAGCGGCACTCCGTGAACATCAATGGATGCTCCCCCCATGAGTAACTGTGTATAATCACAGGT
>ERZ773112.2075-NODE-2075-length-10290-cov-18.838300_pt1 | contig 10290 bp, 5 predicted proteins | sample MGYA00580566_ERZ773112 | MGnify/ENA primary metagenome ERZ773112 (study PRJEB29015, sample SAMEA2737842) | human gut metagenome | biome: human gut; feature: human-associated habitat; material: faeces | place: China | collected 2012 ... | reverse complement strand
CCTACACGGACTTTCAGTCCCGGAGTCAGTTTGTGGTAACCTTCTGTTACAATCATTTCTCCCGGTGCAAGCCCTCTTTCTACTACCATATTATTCTGGAATTCAGGTCCAAGTTCGATAAAACGCTTTTCTACAGTAGAGTCACGGCGCATTACGAAAACATAGGCTCCACCCTTTTCTATAATCAATGATTTTTGTGGAACAACGGTAGCATTTTCACGTACATCAAGCAAAAGTTTTACCTTGGTAAACTGTCCCGGCAAAAGAACATGCTCAGGATTTGCCATTTCTGCACGTACGGAGAATGTTCCGGTTTTCGGATTAACCTGAGGCTCCGCAAAATCTACTACACCTTTCTGTTCGTATACACAGTTGTCGGGCAAAGTAATAGTAACAGTAGGCTGCCATGAGCGAGTAGAATCTTTCTGTCCCAATGTAACATTACGCTCCTTACTTTTCAGATAATCGAGTGCCGTCATACTGAAATCGACAAGCACTGTATCACTTTTCACGATAGTAGCAAGCAACGATTTACCGCTTCCGCCTACTAAAGTTCCCAAATCGACGTGTCTTTCACTTATCTGACCGGAAATAGGAGAACGAACAATCGTATATCCCAATTCAAGTTCTGCGAGAGTATTATCCCACATTTTCTTACATCTTCTCATGGAAGGATCAAACTTATGAAAGTCAGTGTCTAGCTGTTTTAGTTCTTGGTAGAAAGAACTATTACCGAAGCCTCCATTATTCTTGAGAGTTGCGACAATATCGTAGATCCTTTTCTGAATTTTGAGTAAGACTGCACTATCAGAGGATACAGAATTGGAAATGCCAAGATAAAATCCCCAAATGAACCCTTTAACGACATTCAATTTGTTGTTCTGGAGAACTTTTGCATCATAATCCTTGCATGCATCCTCTACATGAATATTCAATCCTAACAAATAAGCCAAATTGAAATCTCCTTTGCAAAGGTCAAACTTAAAGTAATCTCCAAGTTTGTTTGTCAAACTGTCAGAACAACTAAGTCTAGAATGATTTAAATCCTTGACATTATAAAATAATATTCTCGTGTTGAAAGGGGAAAGGTTCAAAAAATTGTCCAGAGAATACACATGAACCCCATCATTTTCGAAAATATGAGTCAATGGTGTTGTCTTTTCGTCTATATCAATTTCAAGAACGATAGGACGACTATCGTGTTCGTCATCCCTTATCTCGAAATAAGGGATTTTCGAAAACAATATTAAAACATTCTTGAACGGAATGAAATCCAATCCGCAGAATGTATTATATCCATAGTTCCTTGCATTGTAGAACGATAATGGAGCAATACATTCTGTTGATAGAATGTTGTCTATATTAAGTGAAGATGTTGCTATAAATAATTTCATTACAGTCAGTGATTAAATAATATCAATTTCTTCGTTGTTGTTGTATATAGGATTGTCCTTCTTTGGGAAGAGTGGAGACAAAGATGATGTGTATCCTAAATAAAGACGTTCACTACACCTCGTCATAGCCACATAAAGTGCTGCACGCTTATCAGTACTCTTATCACATCCTGGGATAAAGACATCCTTGAATTGGAGTCCTTTTGCACACCACCAAGTCATAATTTTGGGGTTAGAGGAATGGAAATCCAAGTCCATTTTAGTATTTTTATTGTCATTGTACATGAATTCGCACGTGATGCCTTTTCTCAGCAGATAATCCTTGACATATTCTACAGACCATTCGCCCTTGTCATTCGTATTGAATGGCAATAGGATTCCGACATTCGTTAAGGACCTGTTTTTTATGATGTCCGCGATTTTATCAAGTTGTCCATCATAACTATTTGAAGAGATAAGGTAGGGTTTCTCACCATGACGCTTGCACTTGAGAACCAAGTCCTCTACATTTCCTACCTTCTCGCCAAGAGCTGCGACTTCTTGAGTCAGTCTGTAGTTGAAGTATAGAGGATCGGGAGCAATGCCCATATCCGAAGCCGTGCGTTCAATGGATTGGGTCTGACCTCTATCGCCAAAGCCCATAATAGATTGAGCAGTATCGCCAAAGAATAAGCAATATTCCCCATACTGTTTCATTTCATTAATTTCTTCCCTTGTAAAATCTTGGCATTCATCAACTATGAGGTATTTCACTTTTATTTGATTATGACGCCATTGATGGTAATGATATACATTTCTAAGTCCCAACTTTTTCAAACCATCCTCAAAATACTTTCTCAAAGACTTGGTATATACGATAATTGTGTAACTTTCACCGAGTGTTGCAATTTGCTTTGCCTTATGAAGGGCAATAAGCGATTTGCCGCTTCCTGCACTGCCGGAAACAACCATAGACTTGTTATTTTTTCTGTCTATCAGCTGCCTTTGGAAATCATCTAGACTTGAATAGTCAATGAAGAATTCTGAATCGAAATCTGCCATATTTTTTTATTTATATGATAGTACATGAGTTATATTCGGTTTTCCCTTTGGATGACACAACGATATTCTCAGCAAATGGTTTCTTCCCAATTATCCGGTAGATAATCTTGCTTATATCGTTGTTCTTTGCAGAATGAGTTATTCTTATCTCCTTCTTGAAAAAGCATCCATTTATACATTTGGACTCTTTGTCCTTGCATGCAGTCGGGTATATTGTTGCGAATTCATCGTTTTCGGCTACGAATTCATTCAATTCTGCATTAAGCATGTACGGAATGAATTTTTCCGTTGCCGGACTTTTTATTGTTACATCTTCTATCAGCATAATGCCTTTGTCTGTTAATTTAGAAGACAGCATGCTTGCCGTTTGTTTGTAGGCCTTATTTTTAAGGCGCCTTTTTGCTAGCATCTCGCAGATTGCTTTGCATGATAGAATCAAATCGTATTTGTCTGATAAGACATCTGATACGAGATTTAAATCGTTCTCGCTTTCAATGAAGACTGGACCTATTCGGTAATCAATCTTGAGTCTGCTGTGTTTCTTAAACTCTGCCATAATCTTCTCAAAGAATCTTAAGGCCATTTGGCTTCCGTCTATTGCTAACAGTTTGACGGATTCTAATGATGGCTCGTACTTCTCGAGAAAAGATAGAAGCCCAAAAAGATCGCCACCAGTGCCACATCCTAAATCAAGGATACTGACAGAAGTCCGTTCTCCGACTAAAGAAAGATAATTGCTGTTTTGGCTGAATTCTTCAAAGATTGATTTTACTTCGACAAAACTTCTCGGGAAGTATGTGCCGAGGTATACTTTGATCTCGCCTGTGTTCAAATTCAGATTGTACTCAAATCTGGAATGGTTGGGAGAGTATTTCGCACCAAGGTCAAAAAACAGATATCTGTCTAACCAATTGGGAAGGTCTACGTCTGCAAGTGTGCCATCAGAAGGAATACTGGCGGATTCTTCTATGTTGGGATTATCTTCAAGTGTTCCCTCTTCTGTTTGAGATACAATACGCTCTCCAGTCTGCCAGTATAAAACATCATCCGACATCCTTGCCATGTCTTTTTGCAAGAACCTGTACAGACGCTTTTCTTGGTCAGGTGCAATCCGTCCTTTTAAGAGCACGACAAACTCATGATCTATGTGCTTCGTAAAGGAGGGATACACTCTCCCAAAATCTATTTGATTAAGGGCAAAAACCTCTATGTCGTTCACCCCAAAAACAGTATTGATAATTTGATGTGTATATTCCTTCAAGGGTATCAAATCTGCACTTGTGTGTAACGCATTTACCTCATCCACTACACTTTGACTCTCTATTTCTTTTGAATCTATGAAATCTTCGGTTTGTGAAAATTCGAACAAGCTTTCTTCTTGGTGCAATGTATCAGGTGCTTCGCTGAGCGCATCTTTAGATAGCTTTTGGACATCTTTTTTTATGCCCTCAAAAATCTCTTTCTTGTTCTCCTTAGGTGCCTGTGATTCATAAGATGCATTGCTGAACTCTGTTAGATAGTATGAATTTAGATTAAGAAGTTCAGCCAAATTCACTATAGCCAACGGATTTAAATCAGTCTTGGGGCATGTAATGTCATCCAACTTTTCGATGAAATGAGCGTCATCGGTTATGTGTAGCCATGATTTGTTAGTTGCACTTAAGTTGTTTTCCAATTCAATGGGTTGGTGAAATATAATAAGATGGGGGACGTCCTTGATTTGATTTTTTTCAACCCCCAAGACTTTAAGTTCTTTCTTAACTGTCGAATGGTTTATTCGTGCTTGTTGGAGGACTGTTTTTCTTGAACCTCCCTTGATAGTTTTTCCATCACAAGTCCATTCTCCGTTTTCATTGGCAACAACTTTGCCACAATAATTCTTAAATTCGATAGAGATGATAGCATCCTTCTTTATAAACAACGCATCTAATTCGCATCCGATATTGTAGTTGCCGACGAACACACAGAAATTCTCCAAGTTCTCATAATGAGCTTTGAGTTGCCCACATAAGAATCTGAATTGTTCTCTTTCTGCCGTGTTGTCGTAGTTCCCTACTCTGAATGCTAAAAGTCCTCCCATTGTAAAACTTCAATGAAATTTATGTAATCCAAATAATATTAGCGCCAATTTTTCCTTTGAAAGAATTGTCAATTATTGACCACAAAAATAGAAATTCTTATTCAGACGAAAGAATAAATAATTGGAAATATTTACTTCTGGCGTCACATTTCTGTAAATTGAGGCGATTTGCAGTAACCAGCGCATTTGAAAACCCCTAAGTCTTTAGCTTAGCGGTAGTTCACTTCGTCAGACGAGGAAGTATGAGAAGTTATCTACTCGCGGCCGCAAGTCGCGCTACCTTCGGCCGCGAGTAGCATTACCTTCGGCCGCGAGTAGCTCTACCAGCGGCCGCGAGTAGATATTGATTAGGGGACAGGGCACAATCATGCCATAATAGGGGAGAGTTTGTCTGCCAATTTAAGGTTGCAGGGAAATGGTCGCGGTAAGTTTGAATGTATGGTAGAAGACTTTAGATGGTTATTTCTTTATTGCAAAGATATGTTTTCTTGCCGATATCGGCAAGAAAATGGGTATTTTGGGTATGATTTTTGTGGTTTATGCCGCAAGATAGTAGTTATGGTTTTTTAGAGGAAGGTAAAAATAAAAGCCTTTATCGATGCTATTTGCATTGTCATCCGCTTGCTTCATTTAGTTCCCTCCCCGCGCAACAATAAATCCAAGGTTTTTTTCGTTGTCTGAATTATAAAAGGTAAATTTGCAAGTGTAATACAATCAATATTTTAAAAGTTATCTATATGAAGAAAACATTACTGCTATGCTTCTTCTGTCTGCTTGCCATTTCGCAACTGTGGGCGGCAGAAAAGCCGAAGGTAAGCGTCGGCGACGACGTGACATGGTATCTCGTTCAGATGTCGAACGGGAAAGGTGTGCTCACGGCGCAGGGCGACGGCGAAGAAGTGCTTACGGGCATTCCGATGGGACGTGACGCACAATTCTGGAAAATCGAAGGGTCGGCAACGACGGGCTATACCTTCACAAGCCGTTCGGGCCTCACGCTTTATACCACTACGACTAAGCAGGAAGGTATGTTCAAGGCCGGAAAAACGCCTAACGCCAACAAATATTTCGTTTGGCAAACCACGACTAATGCCAACTATTCTGGCGATTTCGTGATTTCGCCGAAGGCTAATCTGGGCGTGTATATGAACCAGTGGGGTGGTGCCGGAACGGGTAAAAAACTCGGACTCTGGAACGACCGCTCTGATGCCAACCAGCCGCTCACCTTCGTGAGCGAGGAGGATTTTGAAAAGATGGGCAAGATGCTCTCTTTGGTGCCTTATCCTGCCAGTGTGACTAAGGGCGACGGCTCTTTGAGCCTCTCGAAAATCGACGGTATCGTGGCAACGGGCGACGCTCCTCTGCGCTATGCCAGCGAATTTGCCAGTCAGGCCAAGCGCACGCTGGGCATCGACCTTCAAGTGAACCCCGCTTCTGCAGCCTGCGCCATCTCTATGGTGGCCGACAAGACGCTCGAACACGAGGCTTACCGACTGAACATCAACGCCTCGGGCGTGGAAATCGCTTCGGCCGATAGCACTGGTTTCTTCTATGGTCTGCAAACCCTCAAGCAGTTGCTGCCGGCGGCCATCTATGGCAAGACGTTGCAGAAAAACGACGGATGGACGCTGCCTTACGTGGAAATCGTTGACAAACCCAACCTCGGCCACCGCGGTTTCATGCTCGATGTGGCCCGCCACTTCTTCTCTAAGACTGAAGTGATGCGCGTGCTCGACGTGATGGCTTCTTACAAGATGAATCGTTTCCACTGGCACCTCACCGACGACCAGGGATGGCGCATAGAAATCCCTGAATATCCGCGTTTGACGGAGGTGGGAAGCGTGCGTGCCGGTTCGTTCTCCAATGCTGGTGGCGCTTCGAAATTCTTCGACGACACGGAATATGGTCGCGGCATGTGGTATTCGCTCAACGACTTGCGCGAAATCGTGGCCTATGCCAAGGACCGCAACATTGAAATCATTCCTGAAATCGACCTCCCAGGACACATGGTGGCTGCCGTGGCTGCTTATCCCGAACTGAGCTGCGATCCTTCGAAGTCTTACAGCGTGCGCATCGACGGCGGTATTTCGAAAGACGTGCTCAACATCGGCAAGGACGAAGTGGTTGACTTCCTCAAATGTGTGCTCGGCCACGTAGCAGAGGTGTTCCCTTATCAGTATATTCACCTCGGCGGCGACGAGTGTCCGACAGACCAGTGGGCCAACAATGCCGACTGCCTCCGCCGCGTGAAAGAGAAAGGTCTCTCGGGCGTCAACGAACTCCAGTCGTGGCTCGTTGAAGAATTGGGTCTTTATCTGAAGGAAAAATACGGCAAGGACATCGTGGTTTGGGATGAACTCCTCTCACACTGGAATGCCGACAACAAGGTGAAACCCGTCATCATGGCCTGGAACAACATCAACATGAGTTCCAAGGCTGCCGACAAGGGCTTTAAGAGCATCGTGGTGCCTTACCAGTCGCTCTATCTCGACATGATGCAGGTGCCGATGGCGCAGAGAGACATCAACGAGAAATACCAAGGCGGATGGGGCGACAACTGGGTCAACAGCGTGGAAACCGTCTACAATGTCAACCCCGTGGCTTCGCTCTCAGGACGTGAAGACTTTTGTTTGGGCGTTCAGGGAAATATGTGGACTGAAACGTGCAACGACAGTGTGGAACTCGAATACCAGCTCTTCCCGCGTCTCTTGGCGCTCTCTGAAACGGGATGGTTGCCGGCTGCCAAGAAAAACTGGGTGGGCTTCTATATGCGCCTACAGACGCAGCGCAGCGTGCTCGACGAAATGGGCGTGACGTATGCCACTCATTATTTCGAGAAACCCGAACAGACGGCGGCGCAAAAGGCCGTTGAAGAGGCTGAGGAAATCATCGCTGCCGCTGGCGATTACGTTGGTCTGCCTGCTGCCGACAAGAAAACGGCAATGACGGAGGCGCTCAGCGATTTGAAGGGCGACATGGAGAATGCCGACAAACTCGCTGCCCTGACAGCGTCTGTCGGCCAATATAAGAAGGCTGACATCACGATGCCGGAAGAGGGAAAATATTATCAGATTCTCTCTGCTTCCACTTACTACAAGGCAAAATATGAAGGTTCTTCGCTCTATGCCAGCGACAACAACGTGCGCTTCCACTATACGAAGCAATATGAACCAGAAGAAATCTGGCAGTTTGAAGCCGTGACGGGTGGCTATAAGGTGAAGAACGTCATCACGGGTAAGGCTTTGACCATGCCAGCGGGCAATGCCGAAAACATGACGTTGACGGCAAACGGCAGCGTGATGAAAATTGCGCTCGCCACTAAAGCCAGCGGACAGTACACTTACATTCCTGCCGTGCTCAATATTTCCTCTGGCGGCAAATACCTCACGGCCGACTGCACAGGCTATGCCAAGAGCGGCACTGACGCTGCGCTCTGCTATCAGGGCACATGGCGCATTGTTGAGGTGAAAGACTTCACCTTCATGCTCAAGCATCTCGTTGAGAAATGTGAAACCGTTTTGCACAACGCAAAACCGGGCGAGATGGGCGAACCGACAGAAGCGGCCCTCAGCTTGCTCAGCGATGAAATCATTGCGCCGGCCAAGGCGCTGATTGGTAAGGGCGCTGTTTCGCGCAGCGAATACGACAAATTCCTCGCGCTCTACGCACAGTTTGTGGCCATGCCACGCACCTCTGTGCTCGACGCGCTGGATGAAGGTTACTACTATAATCTGCGTAACGCCTACTTCACCAACTACTTGGCCATGGCTTCCACGTCCAACACGGTGCAGCCGCGCACGATGAGCAACAACACCGACGCCTATCAATGGCGCATCCGCAAGAATGCCGATGGCACGGTGAGCATCTTCAGCAAGGTGGGTGACAAACCAGCCTATCCAGCTTCCGATGCCGAGACCAAGAACATCCTCTTGGGCAAGGAATATTCATGGAAACTCGATCAGCACACTTGCGACGAGGGTAAGACGGGCATCCGCATCATTTCAGCCTCTGGTGCTTACAGTTGGTATGTCAATGCCAGCAGCTGGGCCAACAACGTCATCCTCAAGCCCATTGCATGGGGTGCCAGCATCTGGACATTTGAGAAACTCAACATCTCAACGTCCATCAACAATGTCAACACTTCTTCTGCCGCTCCTTCCAACGTCTATTACGACCTTCAGGGAAGACAGTTGCACCAGCCCGTGCAGCATGGCGTTTACATCAACGGAAACGGAGAAAAGGTGATTCGCTAAATGATATGTAATGGCGTTCTTGAAATCCCTTTCAATACGCCTAAAAAAAAACATGGAGACCAAACAGCCCTTGAGCGTTTGGCCTCCATGTTTTTTGTTGTGGGGAAAGGCTGTCTAAAAAAGTTTTTGTGGAAATTTTATTTTGTGGTTTCAATATTTGTATATAGCTTTGCAAGTATAAACTTCATTATATTGAATGTTATATGGGAGAATAAGCCGTAAATATCATTATAATGATAATAAAAATGTGTGCAAATGGCAGACTTTTATGAATATTCAACACCAGAACTTGTGCGCTTGCTTGGAACGCGCTTCAAGGAGTATAGGATGCGCTGCAACCTCACTCAAAGAGAAGTTGCCGAACAATCGGGTGTAGGTCTGACGACAATACATAAATTCGAGAACGGAACAGCTGGCAATGTCTCATTGTCTACATTCATTCTCTTGCTGAAAGTTGTGGGCCAGATTGATGCACTGGATGAAGTGCTTCCCGAATTGCCAGAGTCACCCTATCTGGTGCGTAAGGACGAAAAGAAAGCACAACGCATTCGCCACTCTAAATAACCCATGAATATATATGATAAAGTTGCTAAGAGTCATACTCTGGGATGAAGAAATAGGCAGGTTGGTGTGGGACGAGCGTCGCAGACTATCATATTTTACGTACAACCCAGAGTTCGTTAAAAAAGGGCTGAACATATCGCCATTATCTGCCCCTGTTACAGGGGTAAGAGCGCTTGCGCCTGTTTGGGGCGAAAGTGAAAAGATATTCCAAAGACTTCCTGCCTTTGTTGCCGATTCATTACCAGATGCTTGGGGCAATCAGTTGTTTGACCTTTGGCGTCAGCAAAATCACCTTTCGGGTGCGGACATCAATCCTCTTGACAAACTGTCGTTTATTGGCAGGCGAGGTATGGGTGCCCTGGAATTTCTTCCAGAAGTGAGCCATGAGCGAAAAACAGAAAAGATAGATATGAAATCGTTGGCGGATTTGGCAGAGCGCATCTTTGTGGAAAGAGAAAATGCCCGTATATTGCCAGAAGAGTCGATAACGATGCAATCATTATTGACGGTTGGTACTTCAGCCGGTGGTCGGCAACCAAAGGCTATTATAGCCATTAACCGAAAAACGGGTGAGATACGTAGCGGACAGATTTCTGGCTTGGAAGATTTTGATTATTACCTGCTGAAATTCGGCAATTCGGAATATTGCTCATCGGAATTGGAAATGACATATTACGAGTTGGCCACAACTGCGGGAATCAACATGATGCCATCGGAACTGTATGCCGTTGAAAACAACAGGCACTTCATGACAAAGCGATTTGACCGCAACGGAACAAAGAAAGTGCATACCCAGACATTGGCCGCGATTTATCCTGACGCTGAAAGTTATGAACAATTGATTGCGGTTTGTCGTAAGCTTCATCTTCCAGAGGCCGACTGCCAAGAGGTGTTCCGCAGAATGGTTTTCAATGTTCTGGCAAACAACACGGATGACCACAACAAGAATTTCTCATTT
>ERZ773112.2074-NODE-2074-length-10291-cov-4.870750_pt1 | contig 10291 bp, 7 predicted proteins | sample MGYA00580566_ERZ773112 | MGnify/ENA primary metagenome ERZ773112 (study PRJEB29015, sample SAMEA2737842) | human gut metagenome | biome: human gut; feature: human-associated habitat; material: faeces | place: China | collected 2012 ... | reverse complement strand
CCATCAAGCACACCCGCGGCGTGATCAGCATGGCCCGCAGCATGAACCCCAACAGTGCCGGCAGCCAGTTCTTCATCATGCACAAGGACGCTCCCCATCTGGACGGCCAGTATGCCGCTTTCGGCAAGGTGGTTGCCGGAATGGAGGTCGTGGACAAGATCGCTTCCGTCCGCACCGACTGGAACGATAAGCCCACTACCCCCGTCAAGATGAAGACCGTTAAGCTCATCGAGGGCTGATCTTCTGCGCTTCTGTCCCACATCGCCTGCCCGTGAAGTGCCCCGTCAGGTAGACAGAAAAAATAATATAAGATTTTTGTTCGCCGTTTCCACAAGGGAACGGCGAATTTTTTGTGCAAATCGGCGTTAGGACGCTCGATTCATGGCACGGACGTGAGCTTGCAGCGTCCAACACGGGACATTTTTTTGATATTTTGCTTCCGCTGTATCGTGATTGTTCTTGCTTGACATGAAAATACCCCCAGAGTACGCAGAGTTTTCTTTTTACTCTGTCTACTCTAGGGGCAGCATATCATGTTGAGGATACAGACCGGGGGCTTTCCGTATATGTGTCAGAAAGAGATGAAAGGCTTACTTTTTTCGCCCTTGGGCAGCAGACCGGCGCGCTCCAGAGCCGGGCGCAGGGCCAGATACAGGATGACCACGCAGATGGTGGAGGCTACGCTGTTGACAAAGGTGACACCACCGGCGATCTTGGACAGGGCCTGTGCCACGGTGTACTCCTGGCCAAAGATGTAAATGTTGCGGAAATAGCCCAGGAACGGGTCGGTGATGACGTTCAGCAGCAGGCCGGAGCCGCCTGCCACGATGACCTTGAGCAGGTAGCCCTTGCTGTGGCGGTCGAGATCGCGCAGCTTGAACACCTTGTGGGCCACGGCACCGCAGGTGATGCCGATGATGAACTTCAGCACAAAGGTGGTCACGGCATAGCCCGGGTCACCGGCCAGGATATCGGCCAGAGCCAGACCGATCGCACCGGCCAGGCCGCCGGAAACGCCGTCCAGCAGCAGGGCGGTCAAGGCGGTGAAAGTGTTGCCCAGATGGAACGAGGAGCCGCCGTAGAACGGCACACGGAAGAACAGGTATGCCACCAGGCTCAGCGCGGCCATAACGCCGGTCAGGGCCAGCTCCTTGGTGGTAAAGGTGCGCTTGTACAGCACACTGCCGAACAGGATGACAACGATCACCACGGCCAGCAGCAGCCACATTGCAGTTGTAGACATGATTTTTCCCCTCCGATTTTTTTCGGGGCGAACCCCCTTCATCCTGCTCCGCAGGATCGTTCGCCCGTTTCAAAGATACTTACCCATAAAACTACTTGACATTTGGGTGTGTGGTTGGTATGCTCCTATTATACGCGAAACTGGCACCATGAAAATACCCAGAATAAAGTTTTTTTATGGGGTCAGTTTGGCAAAGCACCCAAAAAGGGGAGGAGTCTTATGTTTCATCTGACAACAGCACTGGATGCTGCCAGCGGGGTGCCGCTGTACGAGCAGCTCTACGAAAGCCTTGCCGCCGAGATGCGCAGCGGGGCCATTCCGGCGGGCACCCGGATGCCCGGCAAGCGGCGGCTGGCGGCAGAGCTGTCGGTGTCTGTCAACACGGTGGACGCGGCATATCAGATCCTGGCGACCGAGGGCTACATGGAGCCGCGGGAGCGCAGCGGCTTTTATGTACAGGAATATCTTGCCCTGCCCACCCGGCCCGAGGAAGTGCTGCCCCCGGTATCTGCCTCTCTGCCGGAAGCAGCCGAGCCGCCCGTCCGGTTCGATCTGTCCACCCGGGGCGTGGACCCGGGGCTGTTCCCGTTCCGCACCTGGGCCCGGCTGCAGAAAGAGCTGCTCTATTCCTCGCCCCAGCTGCTGACCCATGGCGATGCACAGGGGGACGTGGAGCTGCGGCAGGCGCTGGCGGACTATCTGGAGGAATACCGGGGCGTGCGGTGCACCGCCGAGCAGGTGGTGGTGGGTGCCGGTATGGAGTATCTGCTGAGCCTGCTGGCTCCGCTCCTGCCCGGCAAAACGGCGGTGGAAAACCCCGGTTACCAGCGCGCGAAGCAGGTGCTGGAAAACAACGGCGTGGCGTGCTGCTGCCTGCCTGTGGATGCGGACGGCCTTTCTGTTGAGGCATTGTCCGGCTCGGGCGCGGCGGTGTGCTATGTCACGCCCAGCCACCAGTTCCCCACGGGCGTGACCATGCCGGCGGGCCGCCGCACGGAGCTGCTCCACTGGGCCTCCCGCTGCCCGGGCCAGCGGTATATCATAGAGGACGATTACGATTCGGAGTTCCGCTTTGATACCCGCCCCCTGCCCAGCCTGCAGGGCATGGCCGGGGCCGACGGCCCGGTGGTCTACCTCTCCACCTGCTCCCGCAGTCTGGCCCCCGGCATCCGCATCGCCTACATGGTGCTGCCCCGGCAGCTGCTGCCCGCCTGGCGGGCAAAGTACCGGATCTATTCCTGCACCGTCAGCCGGTTTGAGCAGCAGACCCTGGCCCGCTTTATCCGCGAGGGCTACTTTACCCGGCATCTTGCCCGGGAGCGCGTGGCCTACAAGGCCCGGCGGGATGCGCTGGCTGCCTCTCTGCGCGCTGCCTTTGCGCCGGACGAGCTGACCCTGACTGGCCTGCACACCGGCCTGCATCTGTTGGCAAGGCTGAAAAATGCCCCGCCGGATGCTGCCCTTCACGCTGCCGCAAAGGCGCAGGGCGTGGCCCTGAGTTTGCTGAGCGATTATGACCTGACCGGCGGGGAACAGGATTTTTTCGGAACGTTTGTGCTGGGCTATGGCTCCCTGAGCGAGGCATCATTCCCCGAGGCGGGCGAAACGCTGAGGAAGGTCTGCACCGCCGCCCGGGAAGCGTCTGTGACCGTGTAAGTGCCCGCCTTTGCATCCCACGCCCCGGGCAGGGCCTCGGCGTGGGGGAGGGCGCTGTTGTTGGCCAGAAACTCCAGGACCGTGCCCAGCAGGGCGTAATCCTGCGCCGAAAAGTCGGTGAGCAGGGCCGTGCTGCTGGCCCGCAGGGCATCCGGCAGGGTGGCGGGCAGCAGGGCGAGGTCCTGCCGGAAAAAGGCTTCCCACACTGCCGCCCGGGCAGCGGCCCGGCGGGCAGGCGGCAGGGTGCCGTCTGCATCCCAACCGGAGAGCAGAGCATGGGCCTCCTTGGCTGAAATGCTCTGCACAGCGGAGGAAAGCCCGGTTTCGGCCAGCTCATCGGCAGTTAGTGCCCCCGAAAACCCCACCCGCACCGGCCCGTAACGGGAAGCGGTCTTTTCCAGCACGGCGGGGGACAGCGCCAGATAAAGCATATCCTCCGGCAGGCCCAGCACCTCCAGAAGCGCCTGACGGCACCGGGCGGGCCCCGCCGCTCCGTAGCAGTGGGCAAGGCTGGCGGACTCTCCGTTGAAGGGCACCGTCAGCTCCCCCGGCACGGCCAGCAGGTTCAGACTGTTCTGGGCGGCGTTCAGGTAGACCAGCAAAAAGCCCGGCTGCTCCCCGGCGGTGCAGAGAAGCAGAGTCATCCGGTGCTCGGCCCGGGGCAGCTGGATGGGTACCCCGCTCTGGGGTTGGGCGGTCTGGATGCGGGTGCGCACCATCTGCCGGGTGAGCAGGACCGTGCCGCCCACCAGCGGCAGCAGCACCAGAAGTGCCGCCCCCAAAGCAGCCCAGAAGGGCCTCCAACCGTTCTTGTGCATCTCGTGTTCCTCCGTTCCGTTTTGGAACAGGGTGGGCCGGGATATTCTTTTTTATACAGAAACCGCTGCCCGGGCATGAAAACGCCCCCTGTGCCATACAGTAGAGCACAGGGGGCGTTTGTGTATGTGGGAGAGCTTGGCGCGGGTGAACGCGGTGGTCGGCGGTGTGGTATGGGGGCCGGTGGGGCTGGCGCTGCTGTTTGGCACCGGCTGCCTGCTGACAGTGCGCACCGGTTTTTTCCAGCTGCGGTATTTCGGGTACTGGATGCGGCACACCATCGGGGCCATCTTCCTGGACCGGAATGTGACCGCCCACACGGACGATGAAGCCATCAGCCAGTTCCAGAGCCTTTGCACGGCGCTGGCGGCGACCATCGGCACCGGCAACATCGTGGGTGTGGCGGCAGCCATTCTGGCGGGCGGGCCGGGGGCTGTGTTCTGGATGTGGGTCATGGCCCTGCTGGGGATGATGACCAGTTATGCCGAGAACGTGCTGGGCATCTGCTACCGCCGCCGGGATGCCGCCGGAAGATGGTGCGGCGGACCCATGTACTATCTGGCCGAGGGGCTGGGCGGCGGCTTTGGCCGGGCACTGGCGGTGCTGTTTGCCTGCTTTTGCGTGCTGGCCAGCTTCGGCATGGGGAACATGAGCCAGATCAACTCCATTGCGGGCAATCTGCAGGCGGTGTTCCGGGTGCCGCCGGTGGCAACGGGCATCGTGCTGGCCCTGCTCACCGGGCGGGTCATACTGGGCGGGCTGAAGCGGGTGGCCGCAGTCACGGAGGCCATCGTCCCGCTCATGGCCCTGTTTTATCTGTTCGGGGCGCTGACCGTGGTCTGTGTCCATTGGGCGGCTGTCCCGGCGGCATTCGCGGCCATCTTCCGGGGGGCGTTTGGCTTGCAGGCCGCCGGGGGCGGGGTGCTGGGTTACGGCATGGCCCGGGCCATCAGCTGGGGATTCAAGCGGGGAGCCTTTTCCAACGAAGCAGGACTGGGCGCGTCGGTGCTGGTGCACTGCGCGGCCAACGTGGAGGAGCCTGTCCAGCAGGGAATGTGGGGTATGTTCGAGGTGTTTGTAGATACCATGGTGGTCTGCACCCTCACGGCCCTTGTGGTACTCACCAGCGGCCTTGTGGATCTGGACACCGGTGCGGCCCTGATCGACGTGGAAGGCTCCGCACTGGTGGGGCAGGCCTTTTCCACAGTGTTCGGGGCGTTCGGGCCGCAGTTCATCGCGGTGTCGGTCCTGCTGTTTGCCTATTCCACTACGCTGGGGTGGAGCCATTACGGCACCCGGGCAGTGGTGTATCTGCTGGGGGAGCGTGCCGCCGCAGGATATAAACTGGTGTTTGCGGCCATGGTGCTGGTGGGTGCTGTGATGAAGCTGGATCTGGCCTGGGCGCTCTCCGATACCTTCAACGGCCTGATGATGCTGCCCAATCTTGTGGGCGTGGTGGGGCTTTCGGGAGTGGTGGTCCGGGAGACACAAGCGTATCTGAAACGAAAATGACCCTCTCCGTCCCTGCAGTCTGTCTGTCAGATGCGGGATGGAGAGGGTCATTCTTTATCGCTTCTTTTTATTCGGCTTCGGGGCAGGCCGCTTCAGGCTCCGCACCGCGTCACGCCCGGCGGCGATGCCGCTGCCAAAGGCCCAGTGCAGGTTGAAGCCGCCGCAGCTGCCGGCGCAGTCCAGCGTTTCACCCACAAAGTAAAGGCCGGGGCAGCCCTTGAACTGGAAGCTGGGGGTCACTTCGGTCAGGCTCAGGCCACCGCCGGTGGTCTGGGCCTGCTTCCAGCCGCAGGGGGTCAGGCCCTCGAACAGCCAGTGCTTGGCCGCGTTGGCCAGCACCTGCCAGGCAGCATCCGGCAGGGTGTCCACCGGTTTTTCAGGCAGCTTTGCCGCTGCCCACAGGGCGCGGCCCAGCTTGGGATTGAGCAGACCTGTCCAGAAATCCGCAGGTGCCTTGCCCGGCAGCAGGGGCACCCGGGCCGCAAACAGGGCGGTTAGGGCAGTCTCATCCAGCATGGGGAAGAGGTCCAGCTCAACGGCCGGGCGCTTTGGCCCCCGCCCCGGGGCCAGATGGCCGGACAACTGCATGATGCAGATGCCCGAAAGCCCGTAGTCCGTGAACTGCACCTCGCCGTTTTCCACAGCCACGGTGCAGTGGCGGTCGAGGTCCAGCAGGGTGGCGGCGGCCTTGGCCCGGATGCCGGCCAGAGATCGGTTGGGCTTTGCTGTCTGCAGGGCGGTCAGGCAGGGGTACAGCGGCTCCAGCTTTCCGCCGCACTGGGCGGCGAATCGGGTGCCGAAGCCGTCGGTGCCGAACTGCGGCCCGGCATTGCCGCCCATGGCGCAGATGACGGCATCGGCCCGCAGGGTCTGGTCCCGACCCTCGGCATCCTCGCACAGGATGGTGTAGCCGCTGCGGTTCTGGCTCAGGGTCTGCACAGTGCAGCCGGTACGCACCTCCACGCCCAGCCGGGCAAGGTGGCCTTCCAGCAGGGCCAGCACGTCTGCGGCCTGGTTGGAGTAGGGGTACACCCGCCCGGCCTCATCGGTGCGGGTGTACAGGCCCAGCGCCGCGAACCATTCCAGCGGTGCGGCGGCATCCACTGCGGCCAGCAGGGGCCGCAGGGCGGCGGGGTCGGCGGTGAAATACTGCTCCGGTGCAATGCCGGTGTTGTCCAGATTGCAGCGGCCGTTGCCGGTGGCCAACAGCTTTTTGCCGCACCTGGGGTTGCGGTCCAGCACCGTCACCCGCACTGCCCCTGCCGGGGCAGACTGGGCGGCGGCCAATGCGGCGGCAAGGCCCGCTGCACCGCCGCCCAATATCACGATCTGCTGCATAAGAGCACCCCCTCAGAAATCCATACATTTTATTATAACATACACAGCAGCAAAAGGATAGAAGAATGCCCCAAATTTGCAGCGAATAATCTTTGACGAAAGCCTTGACAGAAAAAGCAGAATTTGGTAGTGTTGATTCGACGGAATTGCGTGGTTTCGCAGGCTGTGGAAATGCGGCCGAAAAAGGGCAGAGAGTTGGGACTCTGCTGAGGAGAAGCTGAATATGTGGAAGAAAAAAGAAAGATGGACGGCAGCTGCGCTGCTGCTGGCGATGGTCGTGGTGACAGGTCTGTGCTGGTACGTCCTGTACATCCGGCAGCAGTTCTATGACGAAGGCACCCGCAACCTGCTGGAGACCTATGAGCAGGTGGATAAGGCGTTTACCATCTTCAGCCGGAGCAACTGGAACATGCTGAACGAATGGGGCAAGAGCCTGCAGGCTGCCAATGAGGAGGGCCTGGCGGAGGAACGCCTGCGCAGCTATGAGGCCGAGCGGGAGATCTGGCGGTACAGCAGCGTGTATCTGTTCAATGAAAACTGCGAATATTGGAGCATCCGGGGCAAGCATGAAAAAGTGGATCACCTTTGGACGGCCTTTGAGGAGATGTACCGCACCGGCAAGCCTACGGTGTCCAGCTACATCATGCGGAGCGGGGAGCGTCGGGTGGTATACGCTGCACCCATTGCGCCGGTGGAGATCGACGGAACTACCTACACCAGCCTTGCCGTGAGCTATCGGAATAAGACCATAGAGGAATTGATTGGCGGCAGTGCTTACGGCGGCCAGAGCGACTGCTACATCATCCATCCCGATGGCGATGTGATGCTCTCGGAGGAGCCCAAGAGCGAGATCGAGGACTGGATGGACAACCTGTTCGACTACCTGCAGAAGTATGCGCAGGTGGATGCGGGTACACTGACCCGGGCCCGGCAGGACGTGGCAGAGGGCCGCAGCGGCAGCCTTTTCTACTGGCTTGAGGGCAAGAGCTATTATCTGGTCTACCAGCCTGTGGGCTTTCAGCATCTGTCCATTGTGGGCATCGTCGGCCGTGGCGTGGTGGACAGTGGAATGCGGAAGATCCAGAACGCCACCATCCTGCTGCTGGCTGGGCTGTTCTTCTGCGCAGGCATCGTGCTGGTGCACGGTGTCCGCACCGATGCCCGCCTGCGCGTGGAGGAAAAGGAGCGCGCCCTCCGGCAGGAAGGGGAGGCCCGCCAGCAGATGGAGGACCTGGCCAACACCGACGGCCTGACCGGACTGTATAATGAACGCTATTTTGACGCATTGTTGAAAGAAAACGAGCTGAACAGGACACCGTTTGTCCTGTTCTACCTCGACCTTGACCGTTTCAAGCCTGTGAACGACCGTTACGGCCACGATGTGGGTGACCAGCTGCTCAAGGAGGTGGCCAGCCGCCTGCGGGGCTGCGTGCGGGAGAGCGATGCGGTGTTCCGCATCGGCGGGGATGAGTTCGCCCTCATCGTCAACGGAACCGTAACGGAGGGGTTCTGCAAGAGCCGGGTGGAAAAGATCAAGGCAGCCATCCGGGAGCCTTACCGCCTGAAGGATGCAGAGGTGCAGGTTGGCACCAGCTGCGGCTGTGCGGTCTACCCCTGCGACAGCGACGATGTGCGTGCCATCCGCATCCTGGCCGACCACCGGATGTATGAGGATAAGCAGCGCTCCGGCAGGAGCTGAATGAATAATTCCCTTCCTGTTTCCACAGAATAACCATACTTCGCAGAAATCTGGAAGCAAAACCGGAACATGGAAAGGAAGGGAACCTTATGAAAGCAACCGGTATCGTGCGCCGCATCGATGAGCTGGGGCGGGTGGTCATCCCCAAGGAGATCCGCCGAACCCAGCGCATCCGCAGGGGAGATCCGCTGGAGATCTTCACAACGGGGGACGGCGAGGTCATCTTCAAAAAGTATTCGCCCATGGGGGAGCTGAGCGGGGTGACGGCCCAGTATGTGGATGTGTTGAGCAAGTGCTTTGCCCTGACGGCCTTTGTCTCAGACCGGGACCGCATTCTGGCGGCATCCGGTGCGGGCAGGCGGGATCTGGCAGATCGCAGCGTGAGCCAGCCGCTGGAAAAGCTGATGGACAGCCGCAAGCCCTACCAGAGCGATGGCAGCCCCGAAAAGGCATTGCTGCCCTGTGAGGGCTCACCCCGGGCGCTGCTGTGCGCTGTGCCCATCATTGCGGCGGGGGATGTCACCGGCAGTGTGGGCCTGCTTACGGAGGACCGCACTGCCCGGCCCGATGCCGCCCAGCTCAAGGCGGTGAACGTGGCGGCGGCATTTCTGGCAAAGCAGATGGAAGAGTAATACCTTATAATAGAGAAGCTGCTGCACAGAGCGATGTGTGGCGGCTTTTTTTGTGAACAGGCTCACCCTCTCAGTCAAAGCCTTCGGCTTTGCCAGCTCCCCCAAAGGGGGAGCCAAGGTTTAAAGCCCGTTGCTAAAGCGTTAGGTGTAATGCGAAAGTTTCCGCCACTGCTCTTGCCTCTCCCTTTGGGAGAGGTGGCACGGCGTAAGCCGTGACGGAGAGGGCGCACGCCGTTGCCCTCAGTGCTAAAGGATCAAATGCAATAAGAAGCCTTCCCGTCATGCCAGAGGCTCCCTCCCCGAGGGAGCTAGCAAAACCATCCGGTTTTGACTGCGGGAATTTTCTTTTACATTTGTCTCATCATCCCTAGTATACCGCATTTCCGCCAAAGGCGCAAGCGGTAGAAATCCGCATGAAACCAAGGGATAGTACATATCTTTTACATTTGTCTTATATTTTGTCCCTGTATGGCGCACATTTGTATGCTTTGTGCCATCAGGCGGGGTACAGGGGCCATATCTTTGTGCAAAGATGCTCTTGTTTTCGGCAGGGAAAAACCGGTATACTACGGCTACAGAAAGTAACAGACGCACCGCAAAACAGGCGGTGCTGCGTAATAGGTGCATCACAGGAAAAGGAGAGGTTCATTATGGCACGAGTATATAACTTCAGCGCAGGCCCCAGCATGCTGCCCGAAAAGGTGCTGCGGCAGGCACAGGCCGAGCTGCTGGAATACGGCGACAGCGGTCAGAGCGTGATGGAGATGAGCCACCGCAGCAAGTGGTTCGATGCCATCATCAAGGACACCGAAGCTTCCCTGCGCCGGGTGATGAACATTCCCGATAACTACAAGGTGGGCTTCTTTCAGGGCGGTGCTACCCAGCAGTTTGCCATGGTGCCGCTGAACTTTATGACCACCGGCAAGGCAGACTACATCGTGTCCGGCAACTTCTCGGGTCTGGCTGCCAAGGAGGCCGCCAAGTTCGGCGAGGCCAAGATCGTGGCGTCCAGCAAGGATAAAAACTTCACTTATATCCCGGATGTAAACGCCATCGACTACGACAAGGACGCCAGCTACATCCACATCTGCCAGAACAACACCATCTTCGGCACCCAGTATGTGGAGTTGCCGCAGGTGGAGGGCGTGCCGCTGGTGGCAGATATGAGCTCCATGATCCTTTCCAAGCCCGTGGACGTCAGCAAGTACGGCTGCATCTACTTTGGCGTGCAGAAGAACGTAGCCCCCGCCGGTATGGCCATTGCCATCATCCGGGATGACCTGCTGGGTCACGCCGCAGATAACGTGCCCACCATGATGAACTACACCACCCTGCTGGCGAAGGACAGCATGTACAACACCCCGCCGTGCTGGTGCATCTACATGACCGGTCTGG
>ERZ773112.2049-NODE-2049-length-10364-cov-4.169270_pt1 | contig 10364 bp, 8 predicted proteins | sample MGYA00580566_ERZ773112 | MGnify/ENA primary metagenome ERZ773112 (study PRJEB29015, sample SAMEA2737842) | human gut metagenome | biome: human gut; feature: human-associated habitat; material: faeces | place: China | collected 2012 ... | reverse complement strand
GGTCTTGTAGCGGCGGCTTTCATATGAGACGATCCGGTCGCCCACCTGCGCAAGCATGGATTCAAAGGCGGAGGCGTCCTCCGTCGCGGAGAGGTACATTCCCTGATAGGGCGGCAGATCGGGGTATTTGTGGTTGGTGTAGGTGACGGTCACATCCTCCCACTCCACACCGAGAATATAGCCGATGACCCAGCGGGAAACATCCTTATTGTAAAAGCCCGATCCCGTGCCCCGCCCGAGCGAGATCTTCTTGTTGCCGTGCAGAACGTCGACCAGTGTGCGCCCGTCCCTGACGAAGGTCTCAAGAAAGTCCTTGTCATAGGCGTCGCGGTGGGAGTTTTGGATATAGTCGTTCACCCATACGCCGTGGATGAGCCAGAGCGGTTCCTCGTTCGCCTCCTCGCGCGCGGTGTTGTACTCGTAGAAGGCGTTGTAGAAGTCGTCGTGGAGCGTAAATGTAGACGCGCACGGTGTTCGCGCCCATCTCCTGCATCTGGGCAAACCAGCGCAGATAGGTCTCCTTGCTGACGGCGTAGTCCGTCGCCCACTCGCCCGGGATGCCCACGCCGAGGTTCACGCCCTTGACGGTGAACTCCTCCGGTCCCGCGCCGCGGTCCATATAAAGGTGCTGCGCGTCGGTGGACATGAAAGCGCTGACCGGCACGTCCGGCTGAAGGTCGATGTACCAGCCGAGGTAGTAGCGTGCGGTGTCGTAGGCGAGATAGCCTAAGATCAGGGCGGTGAGCACGATGAGAAATCTTTTCAAGCCGCCGCCCTCCTTTCTCGATGGTGTGGTGGCTCAGTGGTTGAATTTCTTGTTTTTGGATTCGTGGCTGTACTGGCGAAGAATGTCGATATTCTCGTCCATCCACGCGCCGCGCTTGATGCAAAAGCGCTTCATCTGCGCGACGGCAGCCGCGTGTGAGTGCGGGTTGCGCCACGCGGGGGAGAGCATATCCTTTTCGAGCGTGTAGCCCCAGACGGAGAAGTTGCGCTCGACGGCATCGCCGAGCCACGCGGTAACGTCGTCTATGTAGGCGCAGAGATACTCGTCGCTGAGGATGCCCTGACGCAGCTCGCGGTAGCGGTCGATGACGGCGTTTATGAACTTCTCGTCTTTGCTGAGCATATAGTACCAGACATTGTATTGCAGCTCAAAATGCTGCGGCTCTGCGACCGGATGACTGTAGTTGTCACAGGCGGAGTTGAAGTCCCAGATGCACATTTTGTATTTGCCGCGCACATCCCTGTAGATATAGGTGGAAAGCCAGCCCGCATCATAGTTGCAGGTAAACTCGTTGAGGATAAAGTAGTCCACGAAAGAGCTCATGTCCGCCTGCTCCCACCATGCATAGGGCTCGGTATCATAGTCATAGGAGTAGAGTGACTTTTCAAAGTCGGAGAAATCCTGTGCGATCCACGCCGCGCGCTCCGGCGTAAGCCATTTTGTTCCCGGATAGACGATGTCTATATCCTGCAGATTTCGCAGGGCGTATTGGGAGAAGGTCTCAATGTTTTTGACCTCGCTGCCGCTGCCGCGGTCAAGGCGCAGAGCATAGCTCGTCTGCACGGTGTCCTTCGACGGCTCCGTGAGCTTCAAGCGGGCATCCGCGCCGGAGCTGACAGTCTCCGTCATAACATAAAGCCCCTGATACACTCCGTTGAGCAGCACCTCACAGAAGCGCACATTCGGCGCGTAGTCCATGATCTCGCCCGCAAGATTGTACCACATATAATTGCGGATGAGCGTCTTATCGAGGTACGGCCCATGCAGCGCCCACTCGTCGAAGGCATCCATCCCCAGCATGGCGACATCGCGCGAGGCGGCGCCGTCGTCCGTCAGCGTCCTGACAAGATAGCTGTGCTTATCAAAATAGCGCGAGGAGTTGCCTCGCACTCGAATATCAATGACGCTCTGAAGCGTCGGCGTGTCGGTGGGGTGATTGTTGCCCTCGGCATGATCCACCACCGAGACGGACGCGCGCAGCAGCGTACTGCCGTCTGCGGTCGTGGTGAAAGCATCGTCCTCACGGCCGCTGCCGCCGCTCCGGATGGGAACGCCGGGGATCTCCGCGCCGCCGGTGTCGATGAGAACGAGCGGCAGATGAGAGCAGAGCAGATCTTCTCCGTGGTCGGCACAGGGTGTATAGGCGGGGCGCTCAAGATGCTGATGATAGCGTGGGTGCTCATCGGTCAGCACGGCTGACAGGTTTGTTGCGGATAGGAGAAGCAGCAGCGCACAGGCCGCAAGAGCCATTCGCTTGTATTTCATGTTCGTCTCCGCTCCCCTCTTTCCGGTTTCTCAGTTCGACACCTCGTCGTTCTGCATGACAAGATTGACATAGTCGATGCTTCCCAGCGAATAGATGCTGCCGGGAATGTCCGGCGTTGTCAGCTCCGCGCGGCGCAGGAGCTTTTGCGTGATCTCGTAGATCAGTTCGACCGTATCCTCCGTCGTGTTTTCCACACGCAGCGTCGCTTTGGCGCGAAAGAGCTTGTAGACCTGCGCCTTGATCGGCTCCTGCTTGCTGCGGTGGGCGCGGATGATGAGCAGCATCCGGTTATCGCTCTTGATGCAGCCGAGCAGCAGGATCACCGCGAAGGTCACGGCGCTGCCGATGCAGGCCACGGCATAATCGCCCACGCCGCAGCAGATGCCGACAATGATGGACCAAAAAATATAAACCGTATCGCGCGAGTCCTTGATGGCGGTGCGGAAGCGGACGATGGACAGCGCGCCCACCATACCGAGAGACAGCGCGATGTTGTTGCCGATGACGGTCATGACCGTCCCCGTCAGCACCGCGAGAATGACGAGTGAGGCGTTGAACTTGCGGCTGTAGATCGTCCCGCGGTGGGAGATGGCGTAGGACAGGAAGATAAAAAAGCCCAGCACAGCGGCAAGGACGATATTGAGCAGAATATCCTCCCACGACATATCGCGGGGTGTGGTAAAAAGGTTCAGGATCTGTTGTCTCATGGTGTTTTCCTCCTATAGCCTCGTCTGACATCCGTTTTGGCGGGCAAGCACATATTTGCTGACAGAAAGCTCACTGCGATCCACGCTGTTGATCAGCTCGCGAAGATAATCGAGCAGAAAGCCGTTGTACTTGACCTCAAGCACCACGCAGTACGGATCGAGCACGGGGTTCATGTTCAGCCGCGGTGAAAAGAGGTCGAAGCAGCTCTCGACGGAAACAATGCGGCTGTCAAAGGTAATGCGTATTTTGTTCTCCTTGGCGATAAATGCCTTGCGGTCGTATTCTACGATCGTTTTGGGGCGATAGCACCGGCTGTGCATCAGCGCGTAGCACTCCGCGGCAAAAGACTCCGGATACCGCAGCAGCGGCGCGTAGTCGCCGCGCGTGAGCGCTTGGGCATCCTCCCGTGTCACGCGCAGAGAGCGCTTGAGCTGACTTGCGCCCTGCTTCTGCTTCATCTCCAGCATGGCGAAGTCTGCCGCCGGATCATAGCAGCGCAGGCGCAGCTTGCGCCGCAGCTCTACGCCCGCAGCCTTTTCGTGGAAGTCCCTGTCGTCGAGCGTATCGAAGTAAAGCGAGCGGACAGGGTAGCCGCTTATGCCGTTGTGCGGGTCCTCGTGCATGACCTGCGCGAGCCGATGGCAGGCTTGCAGCGCCTCCGGCAGCGAGATCAGATATTTCTTTTCCTCGCGGAACACGCGGTTCACCGATGCTCCCTCCTTTCGCAGAGAAAAAAAACTGACCGCAGTCCTGCCAAGGCAATACCGCAGCTTTCACTGCGCGGTGTTGCCTTAAGGGTGCGGTCGGTCGATCATAGGGGCTCTCCCGCTCAGACATATGGCCCTGCAGCATAGTCTTTCGACGATTTTCCATCTTAAATGATTATACAGGGCTGCGCCGCATAAGTAAAGTCCTTTCTGGCATTTCCGGCATTTGGCGTGTGCCGTCGCTTGTGCGGCGGAAGTCCTCTCGTGCGCGGGAACCGGATATAGAAATGCCCCTCGTCATGCCCATTCGTTTTTTTCATACTGCACCTCCGTTGTTGTGTATGCCCGTGCTTCCGCAATGACTGTCTGCGCCGACCGCACTAATGTATGTTTACTCTCATTGAAGCAGCCGCGCACTGATCTCCTGCCCTCCATTTCCGACCGTAAGAGGGCTTCTCACCTATATGTCGTTCCATACCTCCCCAATTTGCCGAATCACTATCTCCTGTTGACCGCAAAACCACATCATTCTAAATTTGGAACATTTGGAACGCTGTGTTCTTTTTTATACTGATCCCGCATCCTGTAATACGTTCCCGCACCGATATTCATCTGTCTGCAAGCTGCGGAAATACTCAGCTCATTTGCTTCTATCTTGGCCTGCAATTCCTCAAAAAGCTCTGTGTGACGCTCTCTGTGCGGGGCACTCTTGACCTTACGCCAATAACGGTAGTAGGTTGTCTTCCCAATGCTCATTTTCCGGCAGACCTCCGCTACGGTCATCTGTCGTCTCTCCACAAGGTCGAAGCACCGGTGCAGCTCCTCCATAAACCGAGACAGCCGCGCCGCATCTCCGGTGTCCCTGCTTGTCAACAGCGCAAGGTCGGAAAGCACCGCCTGCCAATGACCTGCCGCCGTGTCAATCTTAGGAGACTTGCAGAGCAAAGTTGCCTGCCGTCGATAGAGGGCAAGTGCCATCTCCACGAACGCACCGGCTGTGCCGCCCAACTCACCACCCATCTCCACGGTTACACTGTCGCCCGCTCTCACATACGCAAGCAGCTCCCGCAGGACGTTGCCGTCCCCATCGACCTCCGTGTAGACTCTGTCAAAACCCTCCGGCGCTGCGCCCTTTCCTCCGCGCCTGTAATAAAACCTCATGCTGCATCACCTCTGCACGGACTGTACCGCACGACCACACCAAAGGCAATGCATCGCTTTCGTTGATGCCGCCGACCCTTCCGAGTGCCGCTTCCGCGTGCCATTCAGAGTGCCATTCCGAGTACCGGCGGCACACGGAATCTGTCCATGACGCGGTTTTTCTCAACCTGTCCCGCAAAAGATGCAAAAAATCCGGTATCGCTCCAAATGGAACAATACCGGATTTTGTTTGTTTTCAACTAATGATGTCTGCAAACGCAGTTACATCAAAGGTTTGCAAGTTTCGAGCCGCTTTGTGAACGCTCAAAAGATCGCTCACATTTCCTTGATCGCAGCCTGTGCGGCGGCGAGGCGGGCGATGGGGACACGGAACGGGCTGCAGGAGACATAGTCCAGGCCGACCTTGTGGCAGAACTCGACGGACGTGGGATCGCCGCCGTGCTCGCCGCAGATGCCGAGGTGGATGTGCGGGTTGGTCTCGCGGCCCATCTTGGCGGCCATGGAGACGAGCTTGCCGACGCCGGTCTGATCGAGACGGGCGAACGGATCGCTCTCGTAGATCTTCTTGTCGTAGTACGCGCCGAGGAACTTGCCGGCATCGTCACGGCTGAAGCCGAAGGTCATCTGGGTCAGGTCGTTCGTGCCGAAGGAGAAGAAGTCCGCTTCCTTGGCGATCTCGTCCGCGGTCAGAGCGGCGCGCGGGATCTCGATCATGGTGCCGACCTTGTACTTCATGGAGCTGCCGGCCTCGGCGATCAGCTTGTCAGCGACCTCGACGACGACGTCCTTGACGTACTTGAGCTCCTTGACCTCGCCGACGAGCGGGATCATGATCTCGGGGATGATGTTCCAGTCGGGATGCGCGGCATTGACGTTCAGCGCAGCCTTGATGACCGCACGGGTCTGCATGGCAGCGATCTCGGGGAACGTAACGGCCAGACGGCAGCCGCGGTGGCCCATCATGGGGTTGAACTCGTGCAGGGAGGCGATGATGTTCTTGATGTCCTGAACGCTCTTGCCCATGTCCTTGGCGAGCTGCTCGATGTCAGCTTCCTCGGTGGGAACGAACTCGTGCAGCGGGGGATCGAGGAAGCGGATGGTGACGGGGCAGCCCTCCATGGCCTCATAGATGCCCTCGAAGTCGCCCTGCTGCATGGGCAGCAGCTTGGCCAGAGCCTTCTCACGCTGCTCCACGGTGTCGGAGCAGATCATCTCGCGGATGGCGGGAATACGGTCAGCCTCGAAGAACATGTGCTCGGTGCGGCAGAGGCCGATGCCCTCAGCGCCGAACTTCACGGCCTGCTCGGTATCATGCGGGTTATCGGCGTTCGTGCGGACGCCCAGACGGCGATACTTGTCGGCCCAAGCCATGACGCGGCCGAACTCGCCGCCGATGGTGGCGTCGACCGTGGGGATGATGCCGTCGTAGATGTTACCGGTGGAACCATCGATGGAGATGAAGTCGCCCTCGTGATAGGTCTTGCCGGCAAGCTCGAACTTCTTGTTCTCCTCGTCCATGTTGATCTCGCCGCAGCCGGAGACGCAGCACTTGCCCATGCCGCGCGCGACGACAGCCGCGTGGGAGGTCATACCGCCGCGGACGGTCAGGATGCCCTGGGAGGCCTTCATGCCCTCGATATCCTCCGGAGAGGTCTCGAGACGGACGAGAACGACCTTCTCGCCGCGCTCCTTCCACTCTTTGGCATCCTCAGCGGAGAAGACGATCTTGCCGCAGGCGGCGCCGGGGGAGGCGGGCAGAGCCTTGGCGATGGCGGGAGCCTTCTTGAGGACAGCCGCATCGAACTGGGGATGGAGCAGGGTGTCGAGGTTGCGCGGGTCGATCATGGAGACGGCCTTCTTCTCGTCGATCATGCCCTCGTCCACGAGGTCACAGGCGATCTTGAGAGCAGCCTGCGCGGTGCGCTTACCGCTGCGGCACTGGAGCATATAGAGCTTGCCGTTCTCGACGGTGAACTCCATGTCCTGCATGTCGCGGTAGTGATCCTCGAGCAGGTCGCAGACCTTGACGAAGTCGGCGTAAGCCTGGGGGAACTTCTCTTCCATCTGGGAGATGGGCATCGGGGTGCGGACGCCGGCGACGACGTCCTCGCCCTGAGCGTTGGTCAGGAACTCGCCCATAAGCTTCTTCTCGCCGGTGGCGGGGTCACGGGTGAAGGCGACGCCGGTACCGGAGTTGTCGTTCAGGTTGCCGAAGACCATCGGCATGACGTTGACGGCAGTGCCCCAGGAATAGGGGATGTCGTTGTCGCGGCGATAGACGTTCGCGCGCGGGTTGTCCCAGGAGCGGAACACGGCGCGGATGGCTTCGTACAGCTGGGTCTTGGGGTCGGAGGGGAAGTCCTCGCCGATCTGCTGCTTGTACTCGGCCTTGAACTGCTCGGCGAGTTCCTTGAGGTCGGCTGCGGTGAGCTCGATGTCGAGCTTGACGCCGCGCTTTTCCTTCATCGCGTCGATGAGCTGCTCAAAATACTTCTTGCCGACTTCCATAACGACGTCGGAGAACATCTGGATGAAGCGGCGATAGGAGTCGTAAACGAAACGCTCGAAGTTGGGGTCGGGGTTGCCCGCGATCATGGCGGCGACAACGTCGTCGTTGAGACCGAGGTTCAGGATGGTATCCATCATGCCGGGCATGGAAGCGCGCGCGCCGGAACGGACGGAGACGAGCAGGGGGTTCTTCAGATCGCCGAACTTCTTGCCGTTCATCTCTTCCATCTTCGCGACGTATTCCATGATCTCTGCCATGATCTCGTCGTTGATCTTGCGGCCGTCCTCGTAATACTGGGTGCAGGCTTCGGTCGTGATGGTGAAGCCCTGGGGCACGGGCAGACCGATGTTGGTCATCTCGGCCAGGTTCGCGCCCTTGCCGCCCAGAAGCTCACGCATGGTAGCGTTGCCTTCCGAGAACAGGTAGACATACTTTTTGCTCATTGGTTTTCCTCCATTAAAAATGTATCGCTGTGTGATCATTATCAAGCCATATTATTATAGACAGAAAATCCCCGACTTTCAATAACAAGTTGTGAAATTTTTGTCGACTTTCCGCATTTTTTCTCCCACAAAACGCAATTTGGCACAAAATCGTTCTGTTTTTCCGTCGCGGGGCGCGGATTTTCTTGCAAGCGCCGCACTTTTGCGATATACTATTTTTAAATTTGCGCCGAAAATGCGCGCAGAGTACAGAGCATGGAGCGAGCAATGGAGCTTTTGGATTTTGCAAAAACCGATACGGCGGCGCGTCTTCGCGCCGCGGCAAAGCGCGGCGCACTGTCGCACGCACTCATTTTCAGCGGCAGCGGCGACTGCGTGAGCGCTGCGCGCTATGCCGCCGCGGCGATGGAGTGCACAGCGGAAAGCAAGCCCTGCCTCGCCTGCCCTGCCTGCCGCAAGGTGATGCAGGACATCCACCCCGACGTCACGTTCGTGCGCGACGCAGAGCACAAGGAGCTCTCGATCGACACGGTGCGCGCGATGCGCGCCGACGCGTTCATCCGCCCGAACGAGGGCGCGCGCAAGGTCTACATTTTCGAGGACTGCACCATCCTGACGGAAAAGGACCAGAACGTGCTTTTGAAGCTCGTGGAGGAGGGGCCCGCTTACGCAGCGTTCTTCTTCTGCGCGGAAAATCCGGCGGTTCTGCTCCAGACCATCCGCTCGCGCTGCGTGGAGGTCAAGCTCTCCCCCACCGTCGAAGAGGGCGGCGCGCCTGACGAGCTCGCGCTCGAGCTCGCGCGGCTCATCGCCGAGGGGTCGCGCGCGTCCCGCGCGGCATTCCTCGCAAAGCTCGAAACGCAGAAGGTCACGCGCGACGACCTGTCCTCGCTTTTCGAGGGGACGCGGCTTCTGCTCTCGTCCGCCCTGCTGGGGCAGTACGGCGTGAGCGTACCGGAGAGGGATCTTCGCATCGCGCGGTCACTGGCTTCGCGCTTGACAAAAGCCAAATTACTCGGCACAATAGATTTATTGCAGGACTACCACAATAAATGCACCTATAACGTCGGCGTCGGGCCCACGCTGGGCGGCTTCGCCGTTGAATTGGAGGAAACCCTTTGACAGAAGTGATCGGAGTCCGCTTCCGCGGCGGATGCAAGGAATATTATTTTGACCCGCACGGCATCACGGTCGAACCCAACCAGTTCGTCATCGTCGAGACCGCGCAGGGGCTCGAGTACGCCCAGTGCGTCTCGGGCAACCATGAGGTGGAGGACGATTCCGTCGTCCAACCGCTGCGCCCGCTCGTGCGCGTGGCGACGGAGAACGATGACCGCACCTACGCCTACAACAAAACGCGCGAAAAGAACGCCTTCGAGGTCTGCCAGAAGAAGATCGCCGAGCGCGGGCTCGACATGAAGCTCGTGCGCGTGGAGAGCAACTTCGACGGCAGCAAGATCATCTTTTTCTTCACGTCCGATGGGCGCGTGGACTTCCGCGAGCTCGTGCGCGACTTAGCCGGTGTGTTCCGTGCCCGCATCGAGCTGCGGCAGATCGGCGTGCGCGACGAGGCGAAGATGCTCGGCGGCCTCGGCATCTGCGGCCGGCCTTTCTGCTGCTCGCAGTTTTTGGACGACTTCGTCCCCGTTTCGATCAAGATGGCCAAGACGCAGAATCTGAGCCTGAACCCGACGAAGATCTCCGGCACGTGCGGCAGGCTCATGTGCTGCCTCAAATACGAGCAGAACGCCTACGAGGACGCGGTGCGCCGCTGCCCGAAGCAGGATTCGTTTGTCGCAACGCCCGACGGCCTTGGCAACGTGAGCTCGGTCGACATTCTGCGCGAGCAGGTGCTCGTGCGTCTCGACGGGCAGAACGAGAGCCCCAAGCGCTACCGCACCTGCGAAATTCATGTGCTGCGCAACGGCAAGGGCTCGCGCGACGGCATCGAGCTCCCCGCGACGCTCCCCGAGCGCTATCAGGAGCCGCCGGAGGATGAGCCGCAGCTGACGCTGAACTTCTTCTCGTTTGCCAAGCCCATCGTGCCGCCCGAACAGTGGACGGCCCCCGTCGCAAAAGCGGACGCCCCCGCCGCTGACGAGGAGGAGACGGAAAAGCGCCGTTCCCGCCGCGGCGGCCGCGGGCATCGCGGCGGCAGAGGCCGCGGCAAGGGCAGCGGTGAAGGCAGCGAGAAGTCCGCCGCGCCGAAGAGTGAAAACACGCCCCAAAAGGGTGGCGACAAGCCCGCCGAAAAGCGAAGCCAACGCCCCGCGCGCGGCGATAAGCCGAGCAGCGAACGTCCGCCCCGCAATCCCGACAAGAACGGCGAGCGCCGCGCCCCGCGCCAGAGCAAGCCGAACAGCGAAACTCCCGACGCGCCGAAAGCCCCGCGTCCGCCCCGCCCGCCGAAAGCCGAGGGCACGATTGAGGGCGGCGAGAACAAGCCGCGCCGCCGCAGCCACCGCGGCGGCAGAGGCCGCCGCCGAAGCGGCGGCAGCCGCGCAGCAGGCGCAGTCGTATGCGCAGCAGTCGTATTCGGCTCCCCCACAGTCGTACACGCCCT
>ERZ773112.2048-NODE-2048-length-10364-cov-11.373266_pt1 | contig 10364 bp, 10 predicted proteins | sample MGYA00580566_ERZ773112 | MGnify/ENA primary metagenome ERZ773112 (study PRJEB29015, sample SAMEA2737842) | human gut metagenome | biome: human gut; feature: human-associated habitat; material: faeces | place: China | collected 2012 ... | reverse complement strand
AAATATTATCTCTGGTTCATTTAAATGAACTTTTATATTATTATTCGACATTTCTCCCATGAGTTCAGAATTAAAACTATTAATGACACGCTTAAGTGAATTTTCTTTATCATAGCCTAGTGCACGCAATGAGTTGAATATGACGCATTTTATTTGTAGTTTATTATTTTTTTTATTTACTATTTTCTGTAGCGAAACTAATATCCAGTGTCCGCCAGTATTTATGGGGAATAACTGGACTTCATTCGGCCATGATGGATCGCTCTTAATATTTTCATTGAGAGCGTCTTCCAGGTGAGTTCTGGTGGAGTAGGGGACGTAGAGACCAGTAGGATAATTGACTTGAGCATTTTTTGCATTAGCGGCGATCTTCTGAAGATAGCAAGCTATTTCATCTGTGGTTAATTGACGATTTTTATCCCAGAAGTTTGTACCATCACTCAGTTCATTATTCTCATCATTTAAAAGCACCTTTGAAAGCGACTGTTTTTCAGATATAAGAGGAATTTCATCACCGATAATTGTCATTAATTTCGAAGGGGAGAATAGTTTTTTGAACAGGAGATCATCTGAATCATGTGATTTGAGGGGGGAGTTGGTTGCGATATGTGCCAGATTATATAATTTTAAACAAGCATTTTTGATAAGTCGGATAATCGATAGGGTCTCATTTGTTGGGGTTCTAACAATATGGTAAAGAATATCTTCAGCTTCTTTCCCAAATTTATCATAACCTAACGCAATATTATGCAGTAACTCAATGCTTTCTTCATCTCCGGATAACGCTGTTTTTTTTAAAGACTGCAGTAATTCCTCGGTCACAGTAAATTTTTCTGCAAATGTCTGACTGAGTTGCGTTTGAGATAATTGACAATAATTGCTGACAACTGTAACCATCATGGGCTCCTTTTAGTTGCAAAGGTTGTGCTGAATCAAGATGAAAAGAGGCAACTTATTGCTCTGAATATAGTGCGTAAGGAGATGAATAAATATCAAAAATCGCTCAATATGCCTGTGTGGGTGGATATATGTAGCGCGGGTTGCGATAACAGGGCAAGTTTCGCCCTGTTTTTAATAATAAGCAGAGTTAAACGTTAAACACGGTGAAATCATTCGCCAGTTCAGTCGCCGGGAAAATTGACCTGCATTCACGTAACAGGTGCTGACAACCTTTGTCATCATAGCGCGAGCTGACGTGGGTAATGATTAGCTTGCCGACTCCAGCCTCACGGGCTAGTGTCGCAGCCTGGCGTGTAGAGCTATGGCCGCGACTATTGGCTTTGGCTTCCATGGTTATATCCAGCGTCGCTTCGTGCACCATGACATCGACACCTTTAGCCAGGTCAAGTGCGGCATCGCAGGGGCCGGTATCGCCGAAAATAGCGAGCGCTTTACCTGGCACTGGAGCAGCTAAGTAATCTGCGCCGTTAATCTGCCTTCCATCTTCCAGCGTGATTGTTTTGCCCGCTTTTAATTCCTGAAACAGTGGGCCAGGCGGCACGCCAGCAGCTTTTAATGCCTGGGCATTTAATGCACCCGGTTTATCATGTTCTTCAATACGATAGCCATAACATTCCAGTGGGTGTTCCAGCGGATAAGCGGTTACTTTGCGCAGGCCATCATCGAGAATTTCGCCAGCGCCAATTTCGACAATTTCCAGCGGATAATCGGTCCATGAGCCGCTAATCCGCAGCGCGGTTTCCACAAATTCACGGATACCTTGCGGACCATAAAGCGTTAAGGGTTGGATAATGCCTGACATAGAACGACTGCACAGCAAGCCGGGTAAACCAAAAAGATGATCGCCATGAAGGTGACTGATAAAAATCTTGTCCAGTTTTCCAGGGTTAAAGGCGGTATGCAGTAGCTGATGCTGGGTGCCTTCACCGCAGTCAAACAACCAAAGTCCGCTCTGGGTCGGATGTTGCAGGTTAAGCAATATTGCCGTGACATTGCGCGTGCGGGTTGGCACACCGGCTGAAGTACCTAAAAAAATTAATTCCATGAGTTCATCACGTTTCAAAAAATATTCCGGCTAGTATAAGGCATACATCTAAAAGGAGAGCATTATGATTGAATGGCAAGATCTGCATCACTCTGAATTATCGGTTTCCCAGCTTTATGCCTTATTACAACTGCGTTGCGCGGTGTTTGTTGTCGAGCAGAATTGCCCTTATCAGGATATCGATGGTGATGATTTGACGGGGGATAATCGCCATATTCTCGGTTGGAAAAATGATGAACTGGTGGCGTATGCGAGGATTCTGAAAAGTGATGATGATCTTGAGCCGGTCGTTATAGGTCGGGTGATTGTCAGTGAAGCGTTGCGTGGCGAAAAAGTGGGGCAGCAGCTGATGAGTAAAACACTCGAAACATGTACGCATCACTGGCCTGATAAGCCTGTTTACCTCGGGGCGCAGGCGCATCTGCAAAACTTCTACCAGAGTTTCGGTTTTATCCCTGTGACGGAGGTCTATGAAGAAGATGGTATCCCACACATTGGGATGGCACGCGAGGTAATTCAGGCGTAATCAACAACCCTTGTCTATAGTTAGTGACAGGTTTTACGCAAATGGAGAACGAGAATGTCTAATCAGTTTGGTGATACACGTATCGATGACGACCTGACGCTGCTTAGTGAAACACTGGAAGAGGTGCTCCGCTCCTCTGGCGATCCCGCCGATCAGAAATATGTTGAGCTGAAAGCGCGTGCAGAAAAAGCGCTGGATGATGTGAAAAAACGGGTTAGCCAGGCTTCAGACAGTTATTACTATCGGGCGAAGCAGGCAGTTTATCGTGCTGATGACTACGTCCACGAAAAACCCTGGCAAGGAATTGGTGTGGGCGCGGCCGTTGGGCTGGTACTAGGACTGTTGCTGGCACGCCGTTAAAACCTCCCTACACCGGGGTACTGCATTTTTTTTGTAGTACCCCGTATAATGTGAGGCTTTTAACAGGGAGAGGTCCGCGTGCAATCACTTACTACGGCGCTGGAAAATCTACTGCGCCATTTGTCGCAAGAGATTCCGGCGACACCCGGCATTCGGGTTATCGATATTCCTTTCCCTCTCAAAGACGCTTTTGATGCCTTGAGCTGGCTGGCCAGTCAGCAAACATACCCGCAATTCTACTGGCAACAACGTAATGGTGATGAAGAAGCTGTCGTCCTGGGCGCGATTACCCGTTTTACGTCGTTGGACCAGGCACAACGTTTTCTTCGCCAGCACCCGGAACACGCCGACTTACGCATTTGGGGGCTGAATGCTTTTGACCCGTCGCAGGGCAATTTACTTTTACCCCGCCTGGAATGGCGACGCTGTGGCGGTAAAGCCACGCTGCGGCTGACGCTATTCAGCGAAAGCTCCCTTCAGCACGATGCGATTCAGGCAAAAGAATTTATCGCCACACTGGTGAGTATCAAGCCCTTGCCTGGGTTACATTTAACCACCACGCGAGAACAACACTGGCCGGACAAAACGGGCTGGACGCAATTAATCGAACTGGCAACGAAAACCATCGCCGAAGGTGAGCTCGACAAAGTGGTGCTCGCTCGGGCAACTGACCTGCATTTCGCAAGTCCGGTCAACGCGGCGGCGATGATGGCTGCCAGTCGTCGACTGAATCTGAATTGCTACCATTTTTACATGGCCTTTGATGGCGAAAATGCTTTTCTTGGCTCTTCACCGGAACGGTTATGGCGGCGGCGTGACAAAGCGCTGCGTACTGAAGCGCTGGCGGGAACAGTAGCAAATAATCCTGATGATAAGCAGGCGCAGCAGTTAGGAGAGTGGCTGATGGCGGATGATAAAAACCAGCGCGAGAACATGCTGGTGGTGGAAGATATCTGTCAACGATTACAGGCCGATACCCAGACGCTGGATGTTTTACCGCCGCAGGTACTGCGTCTGCGTAAAGTGCAGCATCTTCGCCGCTGTATCTGGACTTCACTCAACAAAGCGGATGATGTGATCTGTTTACATCAGTTGCAGCCAACGGCAGCAGTTGCTGGCTTACCGCGCGATCTGGCGCGACAGTTTATCGCCCGTCACGAACCGTTCACCCGAGAATGGTACGCCGGTTCTGCGGGCTATCTCTCATTACAACAAAGCGAATTCTGCGTTTCCCTGCGCTCAGCAAAAATTAGAGGCAATGTCGTGCGATTATATGCTGGCGCGGGCATTGTCCGTGGTTCCGACCCCGAGCAAGAGTGGCAGGAAATCGACAACAAAGCGGCAGGGCTGCGTACTTTATTACAAATGGAATAGTAATGAGTCGCATCATTACCGATTCATATCAATAATCTATTTTTGTAGCTCCTTATACTTAGCCGCAATATTGATACCGGACAAACTCATGTCAGTAAGCGCATTTAACCGACGCTGGGCGGCGGTCATTCTGGAAGCATTAACGCGTCACGGCGTCAGACACATCTGTATCGCCCCAGGCTCGCGTTCTACACCGTTAACGTTAGCGGCGGCGGAGAATTCCGCATTCATTCACCACACCCATTTCGATGAGCGTGGGTTGGGGCATCTGGCGCTGGGGCTGGCGAAAGTCAGCAAGCAGCCGGTGGCGGTGATTGTGACCTCCGGCACGGCGGTGGCAAATCTCTATCCGGCACTGATTGAAGCCGGGTTAACCGGAGAAAAACTGATTCTCTTAACCGCCGATCGCCCGCCGGAGCTAATTGACTGCGGCGCGAATCAGGCAATTCGCCAGCCGGGAATGTTCGCCTCTCACCCCACGCACAGTATTTCATTGCCGCGCCCGACCCAGGATATCCCCGCACGTTGGCTGGTTTCTACCATCGACCACGCTCTCGGTACGCTTCATGCGGGGGGAGTCCATATCAACTGCCCGTTTGCTGAACCGCTGTATGGCGAAATGGACGATACCGGGCTTAGCTGGCAACAGCGTCTGGGTGACTGGTGGCAGGACGACAAACCGTGGCTGCGTGAAGCGCCTCGTCTGGAAAGTGAAAAACAGCGCGACTGGTTCTTCTGGCGACAAAAGCGCGGCGTGGTGGTTGCCGGGCGCATGAGTGCGGAAGAGGGCAAAAAAGTTGCCCTGTGGGCGCAAACTCTTGGCTGGCCGCTGATTGGCGATGTGCTGTCACAAACCGGGCAGCCGCTGCCGTGTGCCGATCTTTGGTTAGGCAATGCCAAAGCGACCAGCGAGCTGCAGCAGGCGCAAATTGTGGTGCAACTGGGAAGCAGCCTGACGGGGAAACGGCTCCTGCAATGGCAGGCAAGCTGTGAACCAGAAGAGTACTGGATTGTTGATGACATTGAAGGGCGACTTGATCCGGCACACCATCGCGGACGTCGCTTAATTGCCAATATTGCCGACTGGCTGGAGCTGCATCCGGCAGAAAAACGCCAGCCCTGGTGCGTTGAAATCCCGCGCCTGGCGGAACAGGCAATGCAGGCGGTTATTGCCCGCCGTGATGCGTTTGGCGAAGCGCAACTGGCGCATCGCATCTGCGACTATCTGCCTGAACAGGGGCAATTGTTTGTTGGTAACAGCCTGGTGGTACGTCTGATTGATGCGCTTTCGCAACTTCCGGCAGGTTACCCGGTGTACAGCAACCGTGGGGCCAGCGGTATCGACGGGCTGCTTTCGACCGCCGCCGGCGTTCAGCGGGCAAGCGGCAAACCGACGCTGGCGATTGTGGGCGATCTCTCCGCACTTTACGATCTCAACGCGCTGGCGTTATTGCGTCAGGTTTCTGCGCCGCTGGTATTAATTGTGGTGAACAACAACGGCGGGCAAATTTTCTCGCTGTTGCCAACGCCGCAAAGCGAGCGTGAGCGTTTCTATCTGATGCCGCAAAACGTCCATTTTGAGCACGCCGCCGCGATGTTCGAGCTGAAATATCATCGTCCGCAAAACTGGCAGGAACTTGAAACGGCATTTGCCGACGCCTGGCGCACGCCAACCACCACGGTGATTGAAATGGTGGTTAACGACACCGATGGTGCGCAAACGCTCCAGCAACTTCTGGCGCAGGTAAGCCATTTATGATCCTGCACGCGCAGGCAAAACACGGAAAACCAGGTTTACCCTGGCTGGTGTTTTTGCACGGTTTTTCCGGCGATTGCCACGAATGGCAAGAAGTGGGCGAGGCGTTTGCCGACTACTCACGGTTGTATGTTGATCTCCCAGGTCACGGTGGTTCGGCGGCGATTAGCGTCGATGGATTTGATGATGTCACCGACTTACTGCGTAAAACCTTGGTTAGTTACAACATCCTTGACTTCTGGCTGGTGGGGTACTCGCTTGGTGGACGGGTGGCGATGATGGCGGCTTGCCAGGGGCTGGCGGGGCTTTGTGGGGTTATTGTCGAAGGCGGGCATCCGGGGCTGCAAAATGCTGAACAACGTGCGGAACGTCAGCGTTCCGATCGCCAATGGGTGCAGCGTTTTCTCACAGAACCGTTAACGGCGGTATTTGCCGACTGGTATCAACAGCCTGTTTTTGCCTCACTCAATGACGATCAACGCCGGGAGCTGGTGGCGCTGCGCAGCAACAATAATGGCGCAACGCTTGCCGCCATGCTGGAGGCGACTTCTCTCGCCGTCCAGCCTGATTTACGTGCTAACCTTAGCGCCCGCACATTTGCGTTTTATTATTTATGTGGTGAACGTGACAGCAAATTCCGCGCCCTGGCGGCGGAACTGGCTGCCGACTGCCATGTCATTCCTCGCGCCGGACATAACGCGCATCGGGAAAATCCCGCTGGCGTAATCGCAAGTCTGGCGCAGATCTTGCGTTTCTGACTAAAGGACACAATATGATTTATCCTGATGAAGCAATGCTTTACGCACCGGTTGAATGGCACGACTGCTCCGAAGGTTTCGAGGACATTCGTTATGAAAAATCCACCGACGGTATCGCAAAAATCACCATTAATCGTCCGCAGGTGCGCAATGCCTTCCGTCCTCTGACGGTAAAAGAGATGATCCAGGCGCTGGCAGATGCGCGTTATGACGACAACATCGGCGTGATCATTCTGACTGGTGCAGGCGATAAAGCGTTCTGCTCCGGTGGTGACCAGAAAGTGCGTGGTGATTACGGCGGCTATAAAGATGATTCCGGCGTACATCACCTGAATGTGCTGGACTTCCAGCGTCAGATCCGTACCTGTCCGAAACCGGTTGTCGCGATGGTGGCTGGCTACTCCATCGGCGGCGGTCACGTTCTGCACATGATGTGCGACCTGACTATCGCGGCAGATAATGCCATCTTCGGTCAGACTGGCCCGAAAGTCGGTTCCTTCGACGGCGGCTGGGGCGCTTCCTACATGGCTCGCATCGTCGGGCAGAAAAAAGCGCGTGAAATCTGGTTCCTGTGCCGTCAGTACGACGCAAAACAGGCGCTGGATATGGGCCTTGTGAACACCGTGGTACCGCTGGCGGATCTGGAAAAAGAAACCGTCCGTTGGTGCCGCGAAATGCTGCAAAACAGCCCGATGGCGCTGCGCTGCCTGAAAGCTGCACTGAACGCCGACTGTGACGGGCAGGCGGGGCTGCAGGAGCTGGCGGGCAACGCCACCATGCTGTTCTACATGACGGAAGAAGGTCAGGAAGGTCGCAACGCCTTCAACCAGAAACGTCAGCCTGACTTCAGCAAATTCAAACGGAATCCGTAATGCGTAGCGCGCAGGTATACCGCTGGCAGATCCCCATGGACGCGGGGGTGGTTCTGCGCGACAGGCGGTTAAAAACCCGCGACGGGCTGTATGTTTGCCTGCGTGAAGGCGAGCGCGAAGGGTGGGGGGAGATCTCCCCACTGCCGGGCTTCAGTCAGGAAACCTGGGAAGAGGCGCAAAGTGTGCTGCTTGCCTGGGTAAATAACTGGCTGGCAGGCGATTGCGAGCTACCGCAGATGCCTTCCGTGGCCTTTGGCGTAAGCTGTGCATTGGCAGAACTGACAGATACGTTGCCGCAAGCAGCCAACTACCGTGCGGCACCGCTGTGTAATGGCGATCCGGACGATCTGATCCTCAAACTTGCAGATATGCCAGGCGAGAAAGTGGCGAAGGTCAAAGTGGGATTGTACGAAGCGGTGCGCGACGGCATGGTGGTGAATCTGTTGCTGGAGGCAATTCCGGATCTGCATTTGCGTCTTGACGCAAATCGCGCCTGGACACCGCTGAAAGGTCAGCAGTTTGCCAAATACGTTAACCCGGATTATCGCGACCGCATCGCGTTTCTCGAAGAGCCGTGCAAAACCCGCGATGATTCGCGAGCGTTTGCCCGTGAAACCGGCATTGCCATTGCCTGGGATGAAAGCCTGCGCGAGCCGGATTTTGCCTTTGTGGCTGAAGAGGGCGTGCGCGCGGTAGTTATCAAACCCACGCTCACGGGCAGTCTGGAAAAAGTACGCGAGCAGGTACAGGCGGCGCACGCGCTGGGGCTGACGGCGGTGATCAGTTCTTCCATTGAATCGAGCTTAGGCTTAACGCAACTGGCGCGGATTGCCGCCTGGTTAACGCCGGACACCATTCCAGGGCTGGACACGCTGGATCTGATGCAGGCGCAGCAGGTACGTCGCTGGCCGGGTAGCACGCTGCCTGTCGTGGAAGTTGATGCACTGGAGCGGTTGTTATGATCTTCTCTGACTGGCCGTGGCGTCACTGGCGGCAAGTGCGGGGAGAAACCATCGCCTTACGTCTTAATGACGAGCAACTCAACTGGCGCGAGCTTTGTGCTCGCGTCGATGAATTAGCCTCCGGATTTGCGGTGCAGGGGGTGGTTGAGGGCAGCGGCGTGATGTTGCGGGCGTGGAATACGCCGCAAACGCTGCTCGCCTGGCTGGCGTTACTGCAATGCGGGGCGCGGGTGTTGCCCGTGAACCCTCAGCTGCCGCAACCGTTGCTTGAAGAATTGCTGCCCAATCTGACGCTGCAATTTGCTCTGGTGCCGGATGGGGAAAACACGTTTCCGGCATTAACGTCGCTGCACATTCAGCTGGTTGAAGGCGCACATGCCGCTACGTGGCAGCCGACGCGTCTGTGCTCAATGACGTTGACCTCGGGTTCTACCGGTTTGCCGAAAGCCGCTGTCCATACTTATCAGGCCCATCTTGCCAGTGCGCAAGGTGTGTTATCGCTGATTCCGTTTGGCGATCACGATGATTGGTTGCTCTCTTTACCGCTGTTTCACGTCTCCGGTCAGGGAATTATGTGGCGCTGGTTATACGCTGGTGCGCGGATGACGGTACGTGATAAACAGCCATTGGAGCAAATGCTGGCAGGCTGTACTCACGCTTCACTGGTGCCAACACAACTCTGGCGTTTGCTGGTTAACCGTAGTTCCGTTTCCCTGAAAGCGGTGTTACTTGGCGGCGCGGCTATCCCGGTCGAGTTGACGGAACAGGCGCGCGAGCAGGGGATTCGTTGCTTTTGCGGCTATGGTCTGACCGAGTTTGCCTCCACGGTGTGTGCGAAAGAAGCCGACGGCCTGGCAGACGTTGGTTCGCCGCTGCCGGGTCGGGAAGTGAAAATCGTTAATAATGAAGTGTGGCTGCGGGCTGCCAGTATGGCAGAAGGTTACTGGCGTAACGGGCAACTGGTTTCACTGGTTAATGACGAAGGCTGGTACGCTACGCGCGATCGCGGTGAGATGCATAATGGCAAGCTGACCATTGTCGGACGTTTAGACAATCTATTCTTCAGTGGCGGAGAGGGTATTCAGCCGGAAGAAGTCGAGCGCGTAATTGCTGCACATCCTGCGGTTTTGCAGGTGTTTATCGTCCCCGTTGCCGACAAGGAGTTTGGTCATCGACCGGTGGCGGTGATGGAGTATGACCACGAGAGCGTTGATCTTAGTGAATGGGTGAAAGATAAGCTGGCCCGTTTTCAACAACCGGTGCGCTGGCTAACTCTGCCGCCGGAGCTGAAAAACGGCGGTATTAAAATTTCACGTCAGGCGCTAAAAGAGTGGGTGCAACGTCAGCAATAATTAACCCTCCGTTTCACTTCTCATTTCTGCCATTCCATTGCCGTTGATAAAGAGTTTATCTGTTAATCTGTAAATTGATGTGAAAACTCTTAGCAAACAGGATAATGCAATGGAATGGCTGGTCAAAAAATCGTGCTGCAATAAACAAGATAACAGACATGTACTTATGCTCTGCGATGCTGGCGGCGCGATAAAAATGATCGCCGAAGTGAAGAGTGACTTCGCCGTGAAAGTGGGGGATTTACTCTCGCCTTTGCAGAATGCGCTTTATTGTATTAATCGTGAAAAGCTGCATACGGTGAAAGTCCTCTCGGCAAGCAGTTATAGCCCCGATGAGTGGGAACGGCAGTGTAAAGTGGCAGGGAAAACTCAGTAACGTTGTTTTGTCGTGGGCAGGAA
>ERZ773112.2034-NODE-2034-length-10410-cov-2.836987_pt1 | contig 10410 bp, 13 predicted proteins | sample MGYA00580566_ERZ773112 | MGnify/ENA primary metagenome ERZ773112 (study PRJEB29015, sample SAMEA2737842) | human gut metagenome | biome: human gut; feature: human-associated habitat; material: faeces | place: China | collected 2012 ... | reverse complement strand
AATCAGAATGAAATACAGAATCTGATTTCTAAGTACCGACCGCTCCCCAATGTCTTTCATGTCTTTTGTTGATTTTTCACAATTTAATTTACGTTATCTAAGAGTTTTGCAATTATCCTGAATAAACGTTGTAGTCCTATGAAAAGGTATCATGTTTTAAGGGAAAATGCAATGAAATAAATCAAAGATAGTATGTATATTTTAAAGCAATCACATACATAATAAGAAGCATAGTAATGCAATATAGTATGCAGGAATGATCGGTGTGCGTACTGAAAAAAATAGCTGACGCATTTATCGCATAGAAAGGACGAAATTATTATGAATTGTAAAAAATATCGGATTTGTCTTATGCTTCTTGTGCTTGCACTGCTGGCGGGAACAGCGTTTTATTATATGACAAACGAGAAGGATACAGGAGAGCCAAAGGATGGGATGCTCGTACAGGAAGTTATTTCAGAGGAAAGCAGGAACTACGCATGAGTGCAGGTGATACGCTTTATTTAAAGATTGGAAAGAATATTGTCGTGACAGACCGCCGTGTGACACTCGGTGACGTGGCAAAGATGGAGTGCACGGATCAGGCGGCGCTGCGCCAGATCAGGCAGAAGAAGTTATATTCCTTCCGGGCGGAGGATGAGCAGAAGAAAAAGAATACGCTTGTCGTGTTTTCTGTATTAAAAGTGATCGAACTGATCCACGAGGACTATCCCAATCTGGATATCAGCAATGAGGGAGAATCAGACTTTATCGTAGAGTATGTGAAGTCCCCGGAAAAACCGGTGTGGATGAATTGTCTGAAGACAGTGATTTTGTGTATCCTGATTTTCTTTGGAGCGGCTTTTACGATCATGGCTTTTAACAATGACGTAGGTGTGACAGATGTTTTTGCAAAGTTTTATCAGCAGATCACGGGAACGGAATCAAATGGCATCACAGAACTGGAAATCTGCTACAGTATTGGACTAGCCGTTGGGATTATTGTGTTTTTCAACCATGTAGGACACAAGAAAATCACGCATGATCCAACACCGATCCAGATCGAGATGCGGAAATATGAGACAGATCTGGATACCGCTTTCATCAATAACGCAGAGAGAAGAGGACACAGTGTTGATGTGGATTAAACATTTATTTCTCGGATTTATCGGACTTGCCTCCGGTGTCGGAGTGGCAGCGGGAACCTTTGCATTTATCATAGTCATCGGTGTCGTGCCAAGAATGATTGCAAAATGCAACCGGGCGGAAAGTACCATTCTTTTTGAAAATATGATCGTGCTTGGTGGGATTTTTGGCACAATTATGTCGGTATTTACAGATATCAGCCTTCCGGTCGGGCACTGGCTCTTGTATGTATATGGTTTCTGTGCAGGTATTTTTGTGGGATGTATTGCAGTGGCACTGGCAGAAATCTTAAATACGTTCCCGATCATCTTCAGAAGATTCCAGATAAAAGAAGGACTTTCCTGGATCATGCTGTTTATGGCATTTGGAAAATGTGCAGGAGCGTTCTGGTATTTTGGACATCACATGACACCGCCCTGATGCAGAAAGGACAGTCTGGAGAAAACATTTTCACAGGCATTTGTCAGAAGGACAGCACAGAGACATTGTTATATGGTCAGCATGGTATTTGACGAAAACGTGATTATGGCATAAGATAAAAAATAAGAACAGTCAGACACAGCCCAAAGCAGTGGGAGTATGTCTGCACAAGACGAAAGAGAGAATGACGGATATGGTCACATCCATCGCACGCCAGAGCGTGATCTTAAAATGTAATATGCAGAAAGCAGTAATGCTTGGAAATTATGAATTTTATTACGGAGCAGGGGTTGCCGGAAAAATCGGGGGATTTGAGATTCCAGATGATATAAAACCGCTGGAACTTCGGGAACTATTAGACAAAAAGTTAGATCAGATCAGCCCCAAGGATGAAAAAGAGACTTATCTGATCCATATTTTAAAAGAATTCCGTCCGGATGAATTATATGACGGGCAGATGAAGGAACTGCTTTTGTGGGGGAAGGGAGAGCAGTATCTGTGGAGTGTCAATATTCCACAGTGACATCCTGCTGGGACATCAGAGGGTCTGATACTGGTCTCTTCCGTTTCCTTTGGCGGAGTACATAGCTTTATCAGCCGAAATATAGAGTTCTTCCATCTTAATATCTGGATGATCGGCAAACGAGATTCCAATGCTCGCAGAAATATTGCTCCATTCTTTTTTCATGGTGGAGAGTCCGCGGATGACCTGACACAGTTTTTCTGCAACTGCCATGGCATTTTGTCTGTCTGTGACATTTGAGAGGTACACAACAAATTCATCGCCACCGATGCGTCCTACAATGTCATAACTGCGGACAGATGTGCGGAGCGTGTCTGCAACCGCAATTAAGAGAGCATCCCCTTCTAAATGTCCATAAGTATCATTCACCTGTTTGAATTTGTCCAGATCGATACTGATCAGTGGACGTACACAGTCAGGATTTTTGCCATCTTCCTGCATTTGTCTTGAAATATGATCTTCGGCAGCCCTCCGGTTATAAAGACCGGTGAGGGCATCTGTCTCCGACATGACCCTGATCTCTTTTGTTTTCCGGCTATGAACCAGCAGAATACCCAGCAGCAGCGAGAGCAGTGCCATACTGACTGCCAGAATAATCGGAATGGAAATGCGCGGATAAGCATAAACAAGGGTAAAGAGGGACGGATCCTCCCTATAACTGCAGTTCTGAAGAACAATGGAATCCAGCTGTTCAGAGGAAATACACGCCAGTCCCTTATTGATAATGCTGAGCAGTCTTGGATCGCACTGGTCAGACAGACCAAAGGAAGCAGCCTCTGTCATGGCAGTGAGCGTTGTGGAGGACAAATTACGGTATTTTACCTGCGAGAGCAGATAGTTGGCACTATAGTTGTCGGCATAAGTACAGTCTGCACTGCCGGACAGCACAGCCTGAAAACATTCCTCGATCGTATCATAGTAAACCACATCCTCGGTATCATATTCCGGATTGTCCAGAATGGAATTTGTGAGATTGAAGCTGTTCGGCAGTGCAACGATATCCCTCTCATGGCTCTGTGGTTTGCTATTCCGTACAACCACAATGGACGAGTTCAGATAAGGGGTTGTCAGAAGTGCATGATTCTGCTCAGCCCATGAATAATCGTGTGCCAGTGCCGTAAGCATATTGATCTCATGTGACCGAAGCTTCGACAGGGCATCGGAGAAACTGTCAGACTTTATATACCGGAAATGCAGGCCGGTATACTGGCTGACAAGATCGAGAACATCCGCAGCAATGCCGGAAGCGGTCTGTGTATTTTCATTGTAACCTTCAATTGGTGCATTCGAAGGGTCACAGGTCACTGTAATCTCCGGCGCTGTGGCAAGATAGTCTAACTCATCCCGGGTAAATTCGCAGCGGTAATTCCGGATATCCCGCTGGTAAGTGTTGTAGAGGTCGTGTTCAAAGTTGGGATTGACGTTTAAGATCACAGTCTGGGCATAGTTTAAGTATTCCATGATCGGATTTCCCTTAAAAGTCACAAAATAAAGCGGGAAAGAAGGAAGGCTTGCAAGAATCTTTTTCTCCGAAGGGTGGGAAACATTTGTAGCATAAATGGCATCCACAGTGTTGTCCTCAAGCGCTTTTTCCAGCTGTGCTGTGTTTCCAAAGTATTGTTTCTCAAAAGAAAAATGGTGTGCAGCCGCATAGTCATCCAGAGCGTCTAAATGGTTACAGCTTGCAAGAACGCCAATGCTCATTCCATCGAAATCCGCATAGTCGTTATAGTAATAGGTATCGTTATCCTTCAGCGCATACAGTTCGTAATGGGTTGTGACCGCCGGCTGTGCAGAAAAGTCAAGAGTGCTTGTCCGGAAGGAAGAATAGTCTACACCGCAGACAAGGTCAATATTTCTGTCATTTAAGGATTTCAGGCATGCTGAGTAATTCATCTGGATAAATTCATATTCCCATCCGGTATACTGGCTGATCTCCCGGAGATAGTCCACGAAGTAGCCGCTGTAGTTTCCGTTCTCATCACACTCCTGATAATTATCCATTGTGTAAAAACCTACCCGGATGACTTTTTTTCCATCGCGGGCATAGCAGTTGACAGGGGAAAAAATGGTGAGAAACATCAAGGTTGAAAGAAAGAGACAAATATATTTTTTCATGGCATGCTCCATTTACTTCATTGTGGTCGATCCGCAGCGTTTTCCTGAAACAGTGTATGCCGACAGATTCTATCAACATTATACTACAAATAGTAAGTGATTCAATGCATAATGTAATCTAATTCCATTAGGATTACTTATATAAAACAAAGAAAAAAATAAGAGATACTTATTCTTTGAAAGTAAGAAAAAATATTGGCCGGTTCATGGAATTACAGAACCTGTGTTATGCATATTTTACAGTAAAAAAGGCAAGATAAGAGAGAGGATTTATGCCGGACAAAAAACAGGAACATAAAATATGTGGATACAGGAGGCACAGAAAATGGCAGATAAAGAGACAGAGCAGATAAAGAAACTGAATCAGACCGTGCACAGCAAGGATACGAGAGAGCGCGATCAGGCATATAACGATTATGTGAAACAGGTGACACCGACGCACAATCTGATCTTTAATATGGTAAAGGCTTTTTTTACCGGTGGGATCATCTGCTGTATCGGGCAGTTCATTTTAAATACGTGCGAAAATTATGGACTGGACAAAGACACCTCCGGAGGCTGGTGCAGCATGCTTCTGATCCTGCTCAGCGTGATCCTGACGGGATTTAACATTTATCCGTCGATCGCAAACTGGGGAGGCGCGGGGGCGCTTGTGCCGATCACAGGTTTTGCCAACGGTGTGGCTGCCCCGGCGATCGAGTTTCAGAAAGAAGGGCAGGTTTTTGGAATCGGATGTAAGATTTTTACGATCGCCGGTCCTGTGATCTTATATGGGATAGTTTCAAGCTGGGTACTGGGGCTGATTTACTGGATGTTCTGGTAAGAAGCGTATTCCGGTCTTTTCCGGGGAAAAATGATAGCTGGACCGGACGCGGGTTGCCGCATGAATGACGAAGAATAAAACGCTCCGCAGGAGTACAGCAGCCTGCGGAGCGTTTTTATATGATATTAATCATACAGTGGAGTGCCATGTTTGATCCTGCGCACAATCTTAACACCAAGAATCCAAAACATGGAGATCACAATGTAAAATGTAGAGGCAAGACCAATAATTGATCCAATAATTGCAAAAATAATTAATCCGATATTCATAATAACTTAGTTCCCTTCTTTTTCATTTCCAGAATCTGTTTTTTCATCGTGATTTTCAAACCACCACATAAAAATAGCAGCACCGATGACAGCAGCCGTTAAAACTGCAAATAAAATATGTTCAACCATAAGAACCATACCTTTCTGATACCTGCGCATTTGGGCGCAGATATCCTGTAAATGGGATTTTTGCGTACCAAAATAAGACCGCGGATAAAATATGCGGTAAATCAGTAGGAATTATATGGTTTCATTATTTTTCTTGCCATCCTTCTTGTGGATATAACGAACGATGACATGATTGCCCGGTGCGCGATAAGTCTGACTTAAAACGCTGCATGCAAAAATGACGGGAAACAATTGTGAAAGAAGTTCCACAATCAGAAACAGACAGTTGACCGCACGGTTTGTGCGTGTGTTTATGCGTCTGCCTTCCTGACGGAGATATGCATTGGCTGAGATCATACGCTCCGTGGTATCGGTGGAAAGCTGCTCCGGTAAATCATCAACGCCGGAATTTACAAAAACACTGTCTGTGTGATGGAGAATTCCATACATCAGAGAAGAATCTGCCTGTGTGCTGCCGCAGCACATTCCGAGGAAAAACATAGAGAGGATGAGTATGAGACTGATATATTTTTGTCTGACAGACTGCATGCTATCTTTTTCCTCCTTCCTTCTTCTGACTAAAGTACCTGTGGGATTTTCCTGTTTGTACTTTACCATATGAAAAATCCGAGATTATTTTACCGCAAAAAGGTGAGCCAGACAATAGAAAATATATTTTTCCATGAAAAACAACTTTTCTTGTTTTTTAAGAATATTATGGTAAAATGAAGAAAAACAGCTTTGATCCGAAAATCCGGCTGGAAGTGAGAGAGGAACGGTTATGAACCGCTTATTTGATACATCTGTCAATGTTGGACTGAGACAGTTTTATGTGCTGGGAGCAGCAGGAAGTATTGGAAACCTGTTTGGATTTGTTGGAAATGTGTATATTTATGGACTCAGTGCGCCGACAATTTTTTGTGCCCTGTGTACATTGGTCATATTTGGAATGACATTCTGGGGTATCCGGTCAAGACATGTGAAGCGTGCAGCCTATGTCATCATTACACTGATCACTTTTTTCGAGTTTCCGATACTTTATTACATTTACCAGACGGGAACGATCGTGTATATGGTGCTCGCCATGGTGGCAATTGCAACCTTTCTTCCAACGACTGCGGCAGTGATCTTCGGATGTCTCGCTTTTCTGGTGGATATGTCAGCGGTCATCCTTGCATATTATCATCCGGTGGATGTGGAATTGGTAACGGCTGAGAGTGAGTTAAACTCTACGGTCTGTTCATTGATGATCGTACTTTTCAGTGTGTTTACGATCACGATCATTTTAAATGTGCAGCAGAAAAAGCAGGCGGAAGAACTCACAAGTCTTAGCAGACAGCTGGAACAGGCGGCAGATCATGATGCGCTGACCGGGTTATATAACCGGAGATATCTGAACCGCTATCTTGAGCGGCTGGCACAGAAAGGGAAGAAAGACGTTTATGCGGCACTGATCGATCTGGATTTTTTTAAGAAGGTCAATGATGAATACGGACATGCTTTTGGAGATGAAGTGCTCATTGAATTTGCGAGGATACTGGAACGTAATCTGATAGCAGATGGAATCGCAGTGAGATTTGGTGGAGAAGAGTTTATGCTGATCCTGCCGGATGTGACGGAGGAGGAGATTCGCCATATGCTGGCGAAAATGAGCGCAGACTACAGACTGTTTGGAAAACAGAAAAAGAACCGGGCATTTACATTCAGCTGTGGTGTGGAACAGTTTGCAGACGGTATGGATGTTTCGGACGTTTACCGGCAGGCGGATGAAAAACTTTATCTCGCAAAGGAGAGAGGCAGAGACCGTGTGATCATCAACAGATAAAAACAGAACATGATAAAATTTATCAATAAAATACGTTAGGCTTGTGTAACTGATATAAAGCGAATTATAATCGGTACGAAACACAGGAAAACATTGTGTTTTATGAAAAAATCATAATAAAAATGAAGACAGCGGAAGAAGAAAACTGCTTTCATGAAATACAAAAAGGAGGATTTTATCATGGTAGATTGGAAGAAAATTGCATTATTTGCAGGAGGTACATTATTTGGAACAGCTGGTGTTAAGATTTTAGCCAGTGATGATGCGAAGAAAGTATATACACAGTGTACAGCAGCGGTTTTAAGAGCTAAGGACTGTGTAATGAAAACAGTGACAACTGTTCAGGAGAATGCTGGTGACATCTATGAAGATGCAAAGACGATCAATGAAGAACGTGCAGCAGCAAAAGAGGCAGCAGTTGTTGAGGACGCAGAGAAAGCAGAGGAAGTTGTAGAAGAAGCTTCCGAGCCAGCAGAAGCATAAGAGGTGGATTCGTAAAGAGGCTGTCGCACAGGAAACGTGTGGCAGCCTCTTCCTTAAGTAAGAGGAAACAGATTGACATATGTGGTCTGGTAAGTACAGACCGCATAACTGGAAGGATGTAAGAATAATGAAATTTATGATAAAGCACGAGGCAAAAGGAAGAATGCGTATCCACGCAGTACAGAACCGCATGAGTTATGCACAGGCAGATACACTTCTTTATTTTTTACACAGCCAGAAAGAAGTAACATTTGCAAAAGTTTACGACAGAACCTGCGACGCAGTGATCTCTTATGTAGGTGACAGACAGACGATCATCGAATTACTCCGTGGTTTCCACTACGAGGATGTGGAAGTACCGGAAGGTCTGATCGAGAATTCGGGAAGGGAGTTAAACAATACCTACCAGGAAAAATTAATTGGTAAGATTGTGTTCCATTACGCAAGACGCTGGATCCTTCCTTATCCGATCCGTATCTGTCTCACTTCACTCCGCTCCGTAAAATATATCTGGAAAGGACTGACAACACTTGCAGCAGGAAAGATCGAAGTTCCGGTTTTAGATGCAACTGCCATCGGTGTTTCAGTTCTTAGAGGTGATTTTAATACCGCAGGTTCCATTATGTTCATGCTTGGAATTGGTGAATTATTGGAAGAGTGGACACATAAAAAATCTGTGGATGATCTGGCGAGAACCATGTCCTTAAATGTGGGAAAAGTATGGTTAGTAAGCGGTGGACAGGAAGTGTTAGTTCCGACTTCCCAGATCAAAGCCGGAGACAAAGTGGTTGTTCATATGGGAAATATCATTCCATTTGACGGTGTTGTTGCTGAGGGAGAGGCGATGGTAAATCAGGCTTCCTTAACAGGCGAGTCAGTCCCGGTGAGAAAGACCGTAGAGAGCACGGCTTACGCAGGAACCGTTGTGGAAGAGGGCGAACTTACCATTCTTGTAAAAGAGGTTGGAGGTTCCAGCCGTTTTGAGAAGATCGTAAAAATGATCGAGGATTCTGAAAAGTTAAAATCCGGTGCAGAGAGCAAAGCAGAGCATCTGGCAGATAAACTGGTGCCTTACAGTCTTGGCGGTACGATTTTAACTTATCTGCTCACAAGAAATGTGACAAAGGCACTGTCCATTCTTATGGTGGATTACAGCTGTGCCTTAAAACTTGCAATGCCGATCTCTGTTTTATCTGCGATCAAGGAAGCAAATGACCCACTTGCTCAGATTGTTGCCTGCAGCGTCGTTGATGCGAACAGCCGACAAGCGCACTTCCGGACTGTAGTCCAACCGGTCTGTGGCATACTCAAAACTAATGCTGCCACCGGGATAACTGATTCTATCCAGATAGGGCACCTTGTAATAAGCCATATCCGCGGTGATATATTGTTCCATCCGACTGTCCTGAATATTGGCAAAAGAAGCCAAATGGAAATTCCTGGTTTTATAGCCGAATGTAACCACTGCTCCGGCCGTTGTCTTTATCCGCGTCAGGTAGAAAGCACTGGAATAGCTTTCTGCACGCGGACGGTCTGTGAAAAACGTCTGTTCAGTCTGTTCAAAACGGTATTCAGTGCCATCGGGGGTGGTCATGACCCAGCCGGCCAGTTTGGGATGGCCCATAGCATCGTTTTCCGTAAGAGGCGTAATCCGCACATTGTCTTCTCTTTCCTTCACTATGTGGCCCGAGTGAGAAAATATGAACTTTCCCGAATATCCCAAGAAGTGATAGTGGAAGACATCAGGAGCCAGTTCCGTACCGACACAACTGGCATAAGTATCGCTCGTCAAAGCTCTGTACAGCATTTCATGGGTCATACCTTGGGGTAGAGCGAACGGCAAGGAAGTGCCGGCTCCCTGCGTAAGATAAGTGTCGATATGATAGATGCCCGCAATGTCCTGGAGCTGGTTATCCGGGGAGTCATTGAAATAGCCCCACTCGCAGAAGTCCTGATAACGTCCTCTCACGGTATGGGTCACAACTCCGCCGGCATTCAATGTCCAGCCCAGCCCTACCCGAGTGGCCTCCTCATTTACCTTGATGCCCGAGGCATTGTAGGAAAGAGAGACGGGAAAGGAAAAATCTTTCAACTGGACGGTATAGAGGGGGATGGTAATATCCGGTACCCCTGTATAGCCGGACACCGGAAAATGTCCTGCCTTCAACATGCTTTGTGCATGAGGGGAAGGTGGAGTCACATTAGAGATAAGAATATTGTCTGACTGCGCAAACGTGGCAATTGCACACCATAGGCAGCAAAATAGGATATAAATTGTTCGCTTCATGTTTTTTTGTATTTCCTGATGAGTAAAAGTCTTAAGTTTCGTAAGTCCAATAATTGACTTTCAACAGAGGACTTGCGAAACTTGAACGAATGCTTTCTGTTTTTTTTCATAAAACTGCCCCGCTTGGTAGCTTTGTATACCAAGCTGTAAGCGGGGTAGTTGTCATCCGGAAAATCAGAGCGGCATCGCCTGCACCCCCAGCACACTGGCTATGGTAGCGATGATAGTACCCACAATTTTCAAGATGTCTTTCCAAGTTTCTTTACTTATTTTCATGATGTTCTGTGTTTTTAGACCCCTCGTTCCCCTAAAGGGGAAGGAGAATACTCCCGCCAATCCTGCGCGCGCTCAATCTTCAGGAGTAGCGACATTTCCTTCTCTCGTTATATTCACATCTGATACAACTGGCAAGCCCATCGTTACTGTCTT
>ERZ773112.2009-NODE-2009-length-10506-cov-5.347814_pt1 | contig 10506 bp, 8 predicted proteins | sample MGYA00580566_ERZ773112 | MGnify/ENA primary metagenome ERZ773112 (study PRJEB29015, sample SAMEA2737842) | human gut metagenome | biome: human gut; feature: human-associated habitat; material: faeces | place: China | collected 2012 ... | reverse complement strand
AATAATTAATCTGCAAGCATTTTTCCGTATTTTTTCGCCAAATCTCTTAACTAGGGCTATTCGCAATTCACGGTATGCACTAGCGTTCGAAATTAATTTCACAAGTTGAGTAGCCTTTCCTTGTGGTGAAAATATTATGTAGAGCTTCTGATCTTGTCCTACGCCTAAACGAGGACATGGTCCGCTAACGTCCATGGATTTGAGAGAACTAAGCACATTATCTTCAGATACCTCGTATTTACAGGCATCAAATCTCATGTCCTTTTCTAAGCTTTTCAGATCCGTTTCGTCGAGCTTTATCAGATTCATTGCAACGTCTAATCCCAAACTTTGTTTGCGAAAGTCTGATAAAAAGTCTGCGCAAAGTCTAAATTCTCCGGTGTTCACCTTACAGAAGCCCGTTTCGAAGTCAGAAAATCTTAGCGAATCAAGTGTTAGATCAAGCTCCCTAGGCTCTAGGTTTGAATAAATTTCAAACTTATCAGAGAACTGCTTCGGCTCCATCAGAATGAAAAATTTGCCGTTCTTCCAAACTTTAACGACAAGTGTTTCCATTCCATAGACATTCGTTCCGTCCGCAAAAAACTCAACGCAGTCTCCGCCATTTGGAGATAGAACAAAACCAGAACCATATTGATCCAGGTGCTTTGCGACTTTGTCGAACACTCCCAAAATTTTTAGTTCTTGCTCAACTGGACCGTAGTGGATTGCAGCACCCAGCAGACGATCTCCACGCTGCAAATCAGAAAAATCCTTAACCTCAAAATCTGGCTCAGAAATAATTTTTCTTTCTTCTTTCGATATCTTTCCGTCCTGTGAAATAGTTCTAGTTACTTGGAAAACACGTGCGCCTTCATAAAGTTCGTATTGCAGCCGCAGCGTTTTTCCTCTTTCCTGAAGAGTCACGTCTCCATTTGTTTCTATAGGCCCAGCAAGGATTTTCCATTTGCGCGATTTTGAAATCATTATTAAATAGTGCGATTCAACTCGGCACCCGGATCCATTACAGTTAGTCGAAACGAGAAAAAGTTCCTTATCCTTGCCCAATTTCTTTCGATCATCTATTTGGATGCGATCATCTTCTAGAATTTTGTTTTTGATTGAGCCAAGAAATAACACGGGCGCGTTTCCATACTGTCCGGGATCCTTATAGATCCCGAGCACTCCGCCTACAGTGTCTATGCGTTGAGTTTCTGAAAGACCCATTAAAGGGAAAATTGCCAAACACAGTGCCAAGATTGTTTTTTTCATACTGCACACCATTCTTCTTGAGATTTGGGAATATCTTCGCCCAAGGACCTCCCTCCTCTATAAATAATAACGAGTGTTGTGCTGGTATTCATAGAAAATCTTTAATTGAAAATACCGTCATCCCAGCAGAAGGAACTTTGCAACAAGACAGTTGGATTTTTTCAAGTGCCTCAGAGCAAAGTTATTCAACATAATGGCTTGTTATGTTGAGTAGAAAATGCACTATGACAGTATCACCCCACCGTTTTTAAAGACTTTTACGAGTTTTAAGAGAATTTTTAGATCTTTTTGTACAGTATTCACTGTATAGATAATTTTTGAATTGGTAATATTTTTTCAAATATTGCTTGCAAAAGCCGTGATTTGTACAGTAACTATGAGAAAAAGACCACCAATTTATGACGTCTAAAACAAGAGGTCTTATTTCTCCATATTTACGCACTTCAAATTTTTACGGGACTTTAATTGCTTCCTGGAGATTTTTATTAAAAAACATGAGGTTTGCTAAAGGGTTAGGAGTTCTCAGTCGGTCATTATTCCGGTACCAGCCAAGCCGATAATCTCCGCCATGAGAAGTGGATTTAATAAACAGATCACAACTCAACGAATCCTCCAACGCGGAATATTCTTCTCCTATGAGGAAAGGGGTCTCTTTGGAAAAGAAGGTGTTGTCTTCGGGAAGAATGTTAGACAAAAACGACAGAAGTTCTTCATAGCTGCAATTGCTTAGCTTTACCGACTCTTCTTCAAAATAATATGTTTTGGGTTTAATGAGTTTGCCATCAAGTATTTTTAATTCGAGAGGCCAAAGGTAATGTATATCATTCGTTGGACGGGCTATTAAGTAGAGTTTTTTTTCTGGCACCTTCATTGACTGAAACTCTGCAACTAACACCGCGGCTGCCCAAATAGTCCAAGAAGCCCCGGCATCACGTTTCCGCTCGGCATCTCCGATTGCTGCTGCTTGTGAGACATAATGAACTCTAGGCGTATAACTAATGTAGTTTCCCCATGCACAACGTTCTTCTGAGAGAAACCACACCTGACCGATGGAAATATTCGTTAAGGTTGTCTTCTTCCGCTTTTCGATAGTACTGAAATAATTACCTGACATAATATTTCCTCACTTTTTAAAGCTTTTTCCTTCTCGTTTTTGAAAGATGGCTTCCGTGACTCTCGCTACTGGAGTCAAAGTCCATGCTTATCAGGGACTAGCCTCATCAGGTGCATTATTAAAGGTTATCCTCTTAACGCAACTTCTTATTAGTCTAATGTCAGGATCCTCACACAGGAATAACCTTGACTTCTCGCGATCCTCAACGCCCATTAAAAATTAACCCATTGAACTTAATACAACAAATCTCACATTCAATACCGTGTGGTGAATTTTTACTAGTAAAAATAATGAAGTATTAAATTTTCCTTACTTATTACGCGACAACACAGAATGACCACAACAGGTGTAAACACAGTCACCAAACGTGATTAAAGAAGAATGAGCTCGATGACTACCCTGAGAAGGAATAGCGAAGAGCGGGATTATTGGCAATCTTGTTTTGTTATTGGAAAACTGCGCAGTATCTTCTTTTCCATATCTTCAAGGACACACTGGAAGCGGTAGCCTTTTGTGAGCAGTGCTTCAAAGTGAGGAGCTTCGCAGAAATACGTTATTAAATCTTTTTGTTTTTTATTGAGCCTTTTGGAGGATATTTGTTTTTTCTTAAGCTGTTGGTATTTTAAGTAATTGATAATTTGTTTATCGTCGTAGTCAGAGAAATACGAACGGTACCAACTCAATCCTCCATCAAAATTAACAGGAAGGTTAAACGTACTAATTATTTTACTTTGAGCGGCTTCTTTTGCCGAATCCTGTATTCTTGCAGGAGCGGGTAATGATCTTGTTTGTTGCGAAGGTACCTCTTGAAGTCTAAGACCGATAAAAATGAAAACCGCTAAAACGAAAAAGAAAAGAGCCATCCAAACACTGGAAGATTTCTCTTTTTTAACATCTGCATTTGTTTTATCTTCTACGTCCTTCGGTTTAACCGGTTCTTTTTGAAGTGCGGAAATTTGGTTTTGGAGCGACTTTATTGTCGTTTCAAGCTTCTTGTTAGCACTTTCTAACGAGGAAATATAGCGAGCATGCTCCCGTGTCTGGGATTTTAGGGTATCAAGCTCTTTTTGAAGGGAGCTTTTTAAAGAGTCGATGCCTTGAATGCGAGATGTTGCTCTTAAAACAAAGTCGCACATTTCTTCTCCGAAGGTTTCTCTATCCCCCTCTGTAATTCCCGACTTGTCTGACGAGAGACTTTGCTCGTACAAAGTAACCGAGTTTTTTAAGCGGTCGATGTCTTCTATGCATTCTTCTCTCATTTTTCTAAGAGAACCTCGGAGAGCGTCACAGCTTCTCCTCTGCTCTTCGACTTCTTCTAGAGTCTTATCGGCCTTTTCTTCGACGTAATTTATGCTATTTCTAAGGTTGCCAGAGTTCTCGGTAACGTCCACGTTTAATTGATCAATTTTTTCGAAAGTTTCTCTTCTCAGGATTACTTCCTTCGTGTGAGCCGAACTTATACCGATTTCAAACCTTGATAATTTTTCTTCAGTGGAAGTCTTAAAACTTTCAAAACCTTTGATTGCTTCTTCTTGGCTTTCTTTAGTGGAAGAAAACGCATCTTCCAGTTCCACTATTTTTTTATTGAGTTCGCTTTGAGAGTCAAGAATTTTTTTATCTAGTTCAGTTTGAGAGTCAACAATTTTTTTATCGAGTTCGGTTTGAGTTTTATCGAAAGTCTCTTTGGCTGTTTTTATTTTGTTTGAAAGCTCGATTTCTCGTTTGTTAAGAGAATAGAGTTTTTTAGCCAGCAGTAGTGCAAAGTTTTCGCCGCCCCAGAGCTCTTTCTTACTTCCTAAAAAAGCTATGAGTTCATCGCTGCTAACATTATTATCGGTTGGGACTTGTTTTAGCAGCTCATTAACGCTTCCGGTTGGACTTAGTTCACCGGGGCTGGCTGCTTCACGAGTGCCGAGTCCGTTTTTTTCTAAATACTCATCGGAATCTCGAGTAGTGGCAGTGTCCTCTCCCGGATAAGGTCTGGGTCCAAGCGATTGCATTTATTTTCCTTGTGTTTAAACGTCTTGGGTAGTTTTATTCTTGTAGTAATTACTATCTTAACAAATCGTTACATAGGACTTTCCCATGGGTGATCCCGTAAATAGAGCTATTCGTAGTGCCTATTCCCTTTTTTCTAACCTCTGTAGATGCAGTTAAAGAGCACATTAGAAATCGTCAACGTCAGACGCAGCACAGCCGCCAGTCTAATAGGCATGATATTGCGGAATTTTTACTAGTGTTTTGCTAGTAAAAGTAATAACTATGAGCTTCCTCGCCTGCCTCGCTACCGATGAAGGAACCCTCTCGTTAACGATGCCTTTAGGCCATTTTTTAACTGCGCTCTCTATGTCTCAGCTATACTGACGCCACGGGAAGGGGACCTTTAAGGCGCCTTCCTGTGCCCCCGTCCAATGTTCTACATTGGAGGGGTTTTTCTTTGCAATGCATCCGGAAAAAATTCTTTGAGCTGGGACGTTTTCAACAGCCATAATCTATAGATAAGGCTACGCACCTTTTCCGCTTTTTGCTCATCTAGTTTTTTTACTAGTGTTTTACTAGTAAAAAAATAATTTCTCCTTTGGATAACAGAGTCAAATAGCCAGAATATCCATTACACTTTCCGGAGTAGCGACTTGAAAATTAACATCCGGATACCGTGAAAGAAATTCCGACTGTGCTCGACTGTGTGCGGACCCGGATAATTTGCACTCAAAAGCATTGATGACTTTTCTGTCCTGAATCTCCACAAAATCCACTTCTTTAGGTTTGACGCCGGCATTGCTTCTAGTTCTCCAGAAACGCAGCGAACGCCTATTCCTCCGGTAAGCATTTTGCTTCACGCGTTCCATAAAGAAAAAATTCTCCCAGAGCGCACCCGCGTCAGATCGAGAAGATAACGGACTGAAGTCATTCAAGATAGCGTTTCGGACTCCTGTGTCCGTGAAGTAAATCTTCTTTCCTTTCTTCAATTCATTTTCAAGGTTGCTGGAAAATGAATGGCAGACCTTCACAACAAAGCATTGCTCCAAGAGGTCGATGTATCGGATTACCGTCACTTTGTTTAGGCCGACCTCTCGAGCAAGAGAGTCATAGCTAATTTCCTGACCTATGTGCGCAGCCAGTTGATAGACGAGGTTCTCAAACGTTGCGGATGAACGAACGCCTGCCAACGCAAAAAGATCCTTGTAGATGAGCTCAGAGGCATAGTAGCTTAAGAAATTTGCCGGCTGATCTTGGTCGACTGCAGCCGGAAACATTCCGTAGACAATCCTCTCAGCAAGAGACTGCTGGACATTCCAGCGTCCTTTGCTGCTTACTAATTCCGCGAGGGAGAAAGGCCACAGCTGGAAGAGCTCAAGCCGGCCGAGGGCTGATTCCCGGACCCCAGAAGCGAGCTCCAAAGAAGAAGATCCTGTTGCAAAGATTTGCGTAGACTGATTTTCATCGACTAGAAGTTTGAGAATTACTCCGATATTCGGAATCCTTTGAGCTTCATCGATGACCAACGTAGGCGCTCTTTGAAGAAGAGAGCTAATCTCATCGTTCTGATACGCATCCACCAAAAGTTTAACGTGGCGGGGCTTGTCCCCGTCCAACCATAGCGAATTAACCGGATCGATAATTTGCTTAAACAAGGTCGACTTACCTACCTGCCTTGGTCCTAAGACAACCACTGCTTTCGGAGGTGTGGCTTTCCTCACATCTTGAGAAATTTCGCGCTGGATGAGCATTAATCTATAATTTCGATTACTAAACTATCGAAATTATAGTATAAAAAAGGTTACTTAAATAACCGATTTTATTGATTAACTCTAAAAATTAGCGAGCGGTCCTAATTATTTTCTGGGCTTTTACTACTCCCCTACTAGTGTTTTACTAGTAAAAAAAGAGAATATGAGAAATTCCCCGTCATGGACAGTGTGCTTCCAGGTTTTGCCTAATCAAAGTCAACCAAACACCGGTCTAAAACAAAAAAGAAGGCAACCGTTTTTAGAAAATGACAACTTTCGCAGTGAGTAGCATTGTTTACTTCCTGGCTAGAACAGGTCACTGTGCGTTCCTGTACGCACGAGAGTAAGGATCAAATTTTCTTGATCCGAGTAATAAATCAACAGCCAGTCAGGTTGGATATGACATTCTCGAACGTTCTTATACTTTCGAGAATCTACAAGCTGATGATCGCGATATTTAGCGTCCAGAGTTTCGTTATTGATGAGTTTGTCGAGGACTATTCGCAGCGCTTCAGGATCAAGGCCTCTTTTCAGCGCTCTTTTGTAATCTTTTTTGAACTGAGACCGGTATTTGACCTTAAGCATTTAACGAATCCATTACTTCGTCGATTGTGGGAAACGGACCAACGAGATTCTTTCCCTCAATGGCTTCATCAATTGCCTTCATGGTTTCCTGTGAAGGCTTTTCAATCTCTAAGACAAAGGGAAAACCGTTTCTTCTAATCATCGCTTTCGCAAAAACATTAATGGCCGCTGAAGGAGAAAGGCCAAGTTCTTCACAAACTCGTGAGAATGCCGTTTTGACGTCCGGATCCATACGGGCGCTAATTGTTGAGTAAGCCATAACAAAAACATTAATATGTAGTACAAACTACATCTATTTTAGTACATATGCAGAAATAATAGATGATTACGACGAAAGAAGTACGTAAAGCGGAGCCGAAGATTGACTCATTTCGACAAACAAAAAAGGGCTACGTGCCTACGACACTACGCTGCACAAGTACCGTCACAGTCGGTATGCACTCATTGAAAAATTCCGCGGATTTTTAACAACGTCGTTGATCTTGTCGCTAATCCTCCAGACTAACTGCAACCATCAACAAGAGGCGGCTCTACTCAATGAAAACGTCCCTTATTGGCATGTGTTCGCATCCGGTCACCCTTTGTCCGAGTCTGTTTTTACTAGCAAAAATATGAACTATGAGAATTTCCCCGTCATATCTAAGTCGCCTATAAACCTTTTTTCCACTTCATTTGTTTCAGCTACGTTAACCCAATACTTCAAACTATTGTCCTTATCGGTCATGTGAAACTCCATCTCAGAACAAGCTCTGGAGAATGAGACTAGGGCGCGAACATCATTTCTAAGGTCCTTATCGGTTCATCTAGTACAAAAGGAAAATTTTCATAGACAAGTCGCTCCGAAAATCCTACAGAAACAGAGGAAGGGTCGATCTGATGGCGGCAGCTGGCTTTTACTAGTAAAACACTAGTAAAAATTAAGAACTATGAGTTTTTCCCCGTTGCTAAAAAAGAAAAAATCAATCAAAAAAACGTTAGATGATGAGCTAAGTTCTTAGCAATTGGATCGTTTCGGCGAATGTCGTTTTGTTTTACTTGTCTTAATTGTATTAATTGTAGACATTCGGAACCCCTTGCTGTTCAAGGGTTCTGCACAACTTAATATGAGAAATTCCCCGTTAAATATGAGTTTTTCCCCGTAAAGTATGAGAAATTCCCCGTGTTTGTATGAGTTTTTCCCCGTTAACTATGAGTCTGTATAATGACCTCATAATTAATAACTTAAGGCACGCTACCATGGGAGACCTACTTGTTAAGTACGGAAACGAAGTTAATCGAGCGGCACGACGCCTCACGACCAGCGAACTGCGAATCCTTTTTGTCGCCATCGCTAAGAACTTCCAGGTAAAGGACCGGTGTCTTGAGTGCCGGGTCTCTGCTCAAGAACTTATCTCCTTAGGTTCAGATCCTTCAACCGCGTACGCAGACTTGAGGCAAGCGGTCGAGACGCTGTTTGATCGCTACATTGTTTTTACTGAAAAAGATGCTTCTGATAACGCGCTCATCGAACGAAAAATCCGCTGGGTGCAAGATATCGGGTATGTAAAGGGAAGTGGCGAAGTTGTGGTTACGCTATCTCAAAAGCTCCTTCCATTCCTGCACGATTTCCGCAAAGGTTTTACGTTGCTGAAACTGCAGGAGATACGAGGTCTAACGGCATACGCCGCAATTCTTTATACAATGCTGTGCCAGTACAGAGATACGCGCTGGATGAAAATTGATGTCCAAGAACTGAGAAGCATCCTTGAAATTGGGGACCGTCTCAAGCTCTATGGAGACTTTAAGAGGTTCGCAATTAAGTCGTCCATCAAACAGATCAACGACAGCCAAGATACCGTGTTCAACGTGCGCTTTGAGGAGATTAAAGTCGGACGCAAGGTCGTTGCTATTAAATTCATTCTTGAGGACAAACCTCGGCCCATCGCGTTAAAAGCGCCGGAGAAGGCTGTTCCACAGCCCGTCATCAAGATTACGGACAAACAGGCCAGATACTTTGCTTCTGAGGCGATTAGCAGGGACTGTGATCTGGTTATGCAGGTACTTCGAAAGGAAAATATTTTGCCGGTAAGTGTCTTTCGTACCTTCTACACCAATCAAATTGCGATCGACTGGCTGGCTCCGCAATTGAAAAAGCCGGAAGTGATTGAGAACAAAAACGTACAGAAGATGCTTCGCAGCTTTGGTTTTTCTTTCTGATTTACCGGGACGCAATTTAAATATGAGTTTTCCCCGTCAAAACTTCTATTTTTGGAAGATGAGACGGGTTTTCACGCCTGCGCATAAAAACATGTTTTACTAGTAAAACACTAGTAAAAAAGACATTAGTGAAAGTTCCTAAGGGCGGAAAAGGCACCCCAAAGGCTATTTATGGCAGGTGAAACCTTGGTTCAAATCATTCCAGGCGTCCTCATTGGCGTTTATAGCGCTCAAAAAATTAGTATCTTCTTGGAGAATGTAATGAGTGAAAACTTCACAAAGTTGGTCGAATCTTTTTATGGCTCGACGGTAGGAAATATTCAAAGCCCTGTTTGGCTGTGCGGATTAGAGTGGGGCGGTGGCTACGATCCAGAGACTCCTATTTTAGAAAGCGAGCTGGAGCCTTACGGTATGGAGGATCTCCAAGCCACCTCATTGCAGGACTTTATTGATAGTTTCTGGGCCGCGAAAAGTCCGTTTTGCCGAAATACGATGAAGCTTTTGTGCGAGCTGTACAACTGCACAGATCCGAAGGAGAAAGCTTCTTATGGCCAGAACTGGGAAACTTGGGAAAAGTTAGGCATCGTCGGCAGCAATGGATTAGCCCTAATTCTGAATGCGTATCCCATTTCGTTCGAAAACCGCAGCGTAGCCGGGAAGAGTTGGGACAAATATAAGATTCGCACCGCAGGTGACGAGCTTAATCCGATATCCCTTAGTGAATGGACAGGAATTGAAAATTTTGAAAAGTATTTGGGCGTCGTCGTAGAACGTCGCTCAAAAATTTACGCAAATGAGCGCAAAAGTCGTAGACCGAAATTGATCATTTGTTTCGGAATTCAACATCAGGAGGCGTTCTTTAAGTTGTGGGGCGTTGAGGGAGAGTATGCAGAATTAGAATTTAATTTTGACAAACCTTTTGATCCAACTCTTCAATCTGCACAACTCCCTACTCCTAATTGCTTTGCCACGTGGGCGGATGACACTTTAGTTGCAGTGGTTCCATTTCCAAGTGGATCAAATGGATTAAATAGTGATGACCGCATAAAAAATGTAAGTGCCTGGCTCTATCACGCAGTTTCAGAAAAGTATGGATCGGACTGGCTGAAAATTCTGCACGGTGAAATTCCAGACGAAACGGACGATGGTGTTTCAGAAATCCTTTCCGAAATATGGAATTTTAAAAATTTAGTGAATCAGCAGTTAGCTTGCTTGGAACGATTGGAAGAATCGATTGCTAGATTTCCTAGTTCTCGCTATTCCACAGTAGGCGGAAAGAAGAAATTAGAGTCTTTAAAGGAAATTTTGGTTCGCGATTGTTTGCATGAGTTTGATGCCTTGAGGAAAGAGCTTAAGGATCAACAAGATCAGAAGATAAAAGAAATTCTTGAACAGCTCCGCTGATCAACGGCCTTAGTTATAAGTTTCAGTTAACTATGGTTTTACTAGTGTTTTACTAGTAAAACCTCAAAATATGAGAAATTCCCCGTTAATTCAAACTTCAAATTTTTGAGATCGAGAGGCTCCTCAATTCATTGACTGCTTTCAATTTTGACTGGTAAATTTGTCCTGACTGTACAGTCAGTGCCTCGCGTAGTGAGCTCCCCGCCATTGTGCGGGCCGGAAGCT
>ERZ773112.2006-NODE-2006-length-10513-cov-6.577835_pt1 | contig 10513 bp, 13 predicted proteins | sample MGYA00580566_ERZ773112 | MGnify/ENA primary metagenome ERZ773112 (study PRJEB29015, sample SAMEA2737842) | human gut metagenome | biome: human gut; feature: human-associated habitat; material: faeces | place: China | collected 2012 ... | reverse complement strand
GGGAGGGTCATACGGAGGCCACCGTTGACCTGTGCCGTCTGGCGGGACTGAAGGAATGTGGCCTGTGCTGCGAGATCATGCGGGAGGACGGCACCATGATGCGCACTGCTGAGCTGATGACGCTGGCGGAGCGGTTCGGTATCAAGTTCATCACCATCCGGGACTTGCAGGCGTACCGCAAGTGCCACGAAAAGCTGGTGGATCAGGTCACGGCGGTGAATATGCCCACGAAATACGGCGATTTCAAAGCCTACGGCTTTGTGAGCCGTCTGAATGGTGAGCACCATGTCGCGCTGGTGAAGGGCGACATCGGTGACGGGAAGGACATCCTCTGCCGCGTCCACTCCGAATGTCTGACCGGAGACACCTTCGGCTCTCTCCGCTGTGACTGCGGACAGCAGCTGGCCGCCGCCATGACCCAGATCGAAAACGAGGGCCGGGGCATCCTGCTCTATATGCGGCAGGAGGGCCGGGGCATCGGCCTCATCAACAAGCTGCGGGCCTATGAATTGCAGGAGCAGGGCATGGACACGCTGGAGGCCAATCTGGCTCTGGGCTTCCACGGGGACGAGCGGGAGTATTTCCTCGGCGCGCAGATCCTGCGGGAGCTTGGCGTCAAGAGTCTGCGCCTGTTGACCAACAACCCGGACAAGGTGTATCAGCTCTCCGAGTTTGGGCTGGAAATCTCCGAACGGGTTCCGATCCAGATGGCGGCAACAGCACATGATTTGTTCTACCTGAAAACCAAGCAGGCAAGAATGGGACACATTTTGGAATATTAATAAAGAAAGAGGTACTTAATATGAAAACCTTCGAGGGAAAGCTGGTCTCCAAAAGCATCAAGGTGGGCATCGTAGCCGCCCGGTTCAACGAATTCATTACCTCCAAGCTCCTCAGCGGTGCGCTGGACGGCCTGCTGCGCCACGAGGTTCGGGAGGATGACGTTCATGTGGCGTGGGTTCCGGGAGCCTTTGAGATCCCGCTGGTGGCGTCCAAGATGGCAAAGAGCGGCAGGTATGACGCCGTCATCTGCCTCGGCGCGGTGATCCGCGGTTCCACCAGCCACTATGACTACGTCTGCAACGAGGTCTCCAAGGGGATCGCCGCCGTGTCTCTGGAAAGCGGCGTACCCGTTCTCTTTGGCGTTCTGACCACGGAGAATATTGAGCAGGCCATCGAGCGGGCCGGCACCAAGGCGGGCAACAAGGGCTACGACTGCGCGGTCAGCGCCATCGAGATGGTCAATCTGCTCCACGAGCTGGACGCGGAGTAACACACAGACACACCATGATCATCATTCAAGCAAATGGGGCAGAGAGGGATCTGGAAGAAAAGATCCTGGCCCTTCTGCGGCGGGAGGACATCGCCGCGGAGCGGGTCTCCCTCAGTTCCCGGCACACGCTCACCTTCCCGGAACTGACCATTGACGGGCGTTCCCAGCAGGCGTTTCAAAACGGAACCGCGCTGGCGCTGACCCGGATCGAGTTCAATATGCTGCTGCTTCTCGCCAGCAATCCGGGGGTCACGCTTTCCAAGGAGGATCTGTTTTTCGCCGTGTGGGGCCGGGACAGCGCGGACACCCTGAAGGTCGTGGCGAATACCGTCTCCAATCTTCGAAGAAAGATGGGCGGCAGCCACACCTATATCCGCACGGTCCGGGGCGGGTACGCGTTCTCGGCGGTCTCCGCCACCGCCTGAAGTGCTTCCCTCAAAGCAAATCGAAGTAAGCAACAGAGTTGCGCGGCCTGGTGGGAAAAAGACTTTTTCAACAAACTGAGCGGATGCACGCCACAAAGCGTGCATCCGCTTTCTTCGGCTATTCCTTTGTGTGCGGTAGCTGACGGCAGATCCAGACTCCAACTGTGACCGAGGAAGGGGAGCCCCCTTGCTGCGGGGCGGAATGGTCACAGCACATGGTAATACAGGAAAATATTCTGGTAGGAGCCGTCCTTCTTGACACTCTCCACGGCTAAAGCCGGGGGATTCTCGGTTCAGCCACCACCGCCTGCACCAGCGAGGTCTTACACGGTGTCCCCGAGCGTATAGGTTTGGGCGTGTCCCGCCCTACCGTATGTTTCTGCTACGCCAACAGGCGCAAGCCCTCATTCAAAATGTTCTTTGCGGCGTTTACATCCCGGTCATGGATAGTGCCGCACTTGGGGCAAGCCCACTCCCGGACGGACAGGTCTTTCGTTCCTGGCCATTGAGCACCGCAAGTGGAGCAAAGCTGACTGGACGGAAAGAAGCGGTCGACCGTGACCACCTGTTTTCCGTACCACGCCGCTTTGTACTCCAGCTGCCGCCGAAACTCGCCCCAGCTTGCGTCAGAAATAGACCGGGCAAGTTTGTGGTTCTTGACCATATTGGACGGAGCCAAATCCTCAATCGCAATCAGGTCATAGGTTCTCACAAGGCTGGTGGACAGCTTATGGAGCATATCCTGCCGCTGGTTGGAAACGTGTTCGTGGAGACGGGCTACTTGTATCCTCGCCTTTTCCCGGCGGTTACTGCCCCTTGATTTTCGGGACAACTGCCGCTGGAGTTTGGCAAGTTTCTTCTGGTTCCGTGTCAGGTATTTATGGTTCGGATACTCTACGCCATCGGAGGTGATTGCAAATGCTTTCAGGCCCATGTCGATACCGGCTACCGCCCCGGTAGAGGTCAGCGGCACTATTTCTACATCGGTGCAACAGAGGGCAACGAAGTATTCCCCGCTTGGATTCTGGCTGACAGTAGCGGACAGGATACGCCCCTTGACATCTTTGGAGATACGGCACTTTACAAAGCCGAGTTTTGGGAGCTGCACCGCCTTGTCCAGCACCTTGATATTCGTCCTCACGCACTTGCTCTTATAGCTTTTCTTGCTATGGTGCTTGCTCTTGAATTTTGGATAGCCGGGTTTCTGGCCCTGTTTCACACGCCGGAAGAAGTTTTGATATGCCGTGTCTAAATCACACAGAGAAGATTGCAGAGCGGTTGCATCTACTTCTCTCAGCCAGGGAAGGGTTTTCTTGAGCTGTGTCATATCCCCAGAGCAGGTACTATAGTTCATTGTCTTTCCATCTTGCTCATAGAGGTCTTTCCGCAACGCGAGATAGTGATTCCAGACGAACCGACAACAGCCAAACGTCCTTTGTATCTGCCGCGCTTGCGCCGCGGTGGGGTAGACGCGGAATTTATAGCTGTATTCCATCTCGATACCTCACACATTCTTCTGGTTCTCTATGTACTGCTTGATGACCGACAAAGGCGCTTCGCCAACGGTAGAAACAAAATATGAATTTGTCCACAAAGACGGAATCCTTGAGCGGAGCCATCCATACTCTTGCCTCAAAACACGGGACGTTCGCCCTTTTATTAGTTTTACCGCTTTATGTATGCCAAATTGCGGGTCTACCTCCATGAGCAAATGGATGTGGTCGGGCATGATTTCCATCTCTATGATGTCGATGTGGTATTCGCCGCAGATTTCCTCTATGAGTTTCTTCAAGCGTATATCGACACCGTTGATCAAGACCTTGCGGCGGTATTTTGGACACCAGACTACATGATACTTGCAGGAGTACACCACATTGTGATTGCTTTTATATTCCATGGATTTATTATACCACTCAACGGCATCTAACACAATCCTCGGAAGTCTTGTTACGAGGGAACAATGTGTGGCTTATATCCCCATGCCTAAAGGCAGGGGTATTACGCCACGCGTGATAAGAAATCCGTTTGGGATCATTCCTACCTGCACAAAGCCAAGACGTTCATATAAGTGTCGGGCATGGGTATTGTTTTCAACCACGGCATTGAACTGCATTAGCTTGAAGCCGTTGTTTCTGGCCTGTACAAGGCAATCGGAAACCAGCTGTTCTCCGATGTGCTTTCCCCGGCAGGCGGAGTCGACCGCATAGCTTGCATTGGCAATGTGCCCGCACCGGCCGACATTGTTCGGGTGGAGAATATAAAGCCCGACAACCGTTCCGTTGTCATCTGCCACACCACAGTACGTCTGCGCGGCAAAGAATGCCCTGCCGCTTTCCTTGTCGAGAAGCTCCAGCTGCGGAAAGGCAACGCCCTCTTCGACAACTTCATTCCAAATATGTACCATGGCGGGTACATCATTTTCACTGTACTTTCTGATTTTCATAACGCGTCCCTCAATCGCTTCAAATTAGTTGCTTGTTAGTTGCTTGAAATTTTCTGCTTCGTTTTCACTTCGACATTCGCCCATTTTGCACATGATAGCACGTCTGAACTTGAATGTATAGTGATAAAAGCCGGGGATGCGCGTTGTCACAGGGAAAGTGCTTGCTCAACTGTCGCCATGACCGGGCGGCTTCGCCTTAGCGGGGCGAAAAAGTCTTTTCACTTCGCTGAACAGCGGCTTCGCCGCTGCCGGAAGTCTGCGACTTCAGTTGTGGGTAGTTCAAAAGGATTGACAAGACAGAACACTTATAGTATGATAACAAATCATTTGTATATTTGATGAGCAATGACGTTCATTTTTTGGCAAGAGGCGTGACCCTCTGCTGAAAAATGGACGTCTTTTTTCGTAACGGAAAAAACGCCGTTTTGAGGAAGGTGAACATCATGAAAAGAGAAGGGCAGGTCCGCATCCCGTCCGGATGCGCGATCTCCGCTGTGATCTCCCGGGAGGGACGCCGGATGACGGGAGAGAAGATCGTGGAGAGCATGATCCCCATGCATGACCGCTCCAACGGTCTGGGCGGCGGCTTCGCCGCATACGGCATTTATCCGGAATACCGAGACTACTATGCCTTCCACATCTTCTTTGACAGCCGGGACACCCGCAAAACCTGTGAGGCGCTGCTGAAGGAGGGCTTTGAGATCGTCAAGGCGGAGCACATTCCCATCCGGCAGATCCCGGAGATCACCGATGCGCCCCTGATCTGGCGGTATTTTCTGGCGCCTATGCAGTCCGTTCTGAACCGGCTGCAGCTGGATGCGGAGGAATACGTGGCCCGCATTGTGACGAAGATCAACGCGGAGCTTCGGGGCGCATACGTGTTTTCCAGCGGCAAAAATATGGGGACCTTCAAGGCGGTTGGCTATCCGGAGGACGTGGGTCGGTTCTACCGTCTTGAGGAGTATGAGGCGTACTGCTGGACGGCCCACGGCCGCTATCCCACCAACACCCCCGGTTGGTGGGGCGGCGCACATCCATTCTCCCTACTGGAATGGTCTGTGGTGCACAACGGAGAGATCTCCTCCTACGACGCCAACCGCCGCTGCGTGGAGATGTTCGGCTATCAGTGCACGCTGCAAACGGATACGGAGGTCATGGCCTACATCGCAGACTACCTTCTGCGGCGGCAGGGGCTGACGCTGGAGGAGGCGGCTTCCGTCATGGCGGCCCCCTTCTGGAGCACCATTGAGAGCAAGGAGCCCCAGGAGGCGGAACGGCTGGCCTATCTCCGGAAGGTGTTCCCCAGCCTGCTGCTGACGGGGCCGTTCTCCATCATCCTCGGCTTTTCCGGCGGACTGATGGCGCTGAACGACCGGCTGAAGCTGCGGAGCATGGTGGTGGGCGAAAAGGATGACCGGGTGTTCATTTCCAGCGAGGAGGCGGCCATCCGGGTCATGGAGCCTGACGCGGAGAATATATGGGCGCCCATGGGCGGTGAGCCGGTCATCGTCCGGTTGAAAGAAGGGACTTACTGATGAAAAATTTCTATGTGCCGCCGCAATTTGAGGTGGTGCGGGATCCGCAGCGCTGCGTCAACTGCAAGGTCTGTGTGGAGCAATGTCCCAACGGCGTTCACCGCTTTGACGAGACCCACGGCCGGATGCTGGCGGATGAGAGCAAATGTGTGGACTGCCAGCGGTGCGTGGCGTACTGTCCCACCCACGCTTTGAAGATCGAGAAAAACCGCTGCACCCTGCGGGAGAGCGCCAACTGGTCCTCCGATGCCGTGGAGGAGATCTGGAAGCAGGCCGCCACCGGCGGCGTGCTGCTGTCCTCCATGGGCAGCCCCAAGGAGCTGCCGGTCTATTGGGACCGTCTGCTGCTCAACGCCTCCCAGGTCACGAACCCGCCCATCGACGCGCTGCGCGAGAAGATCGTCACCTCGACCACCGTCTACGTCGGTGCGCAGGGCAATCTTCTGGAAGAGGACGCCGACAACTGCAAGGTCCGTGCCCACAGCCGGATGCAGAATTCGGTCAGCAGCGAGCTTTCGGCCAGCATTACCGGCTACAACAGCGTAAGCACCCTGAGCGAGAATATCAGCATTGATTACACCGCCAAGCACTACGCGCTGCTGCCGGTCTGGATGCTGCACACCAAATGGCAGGGCAAGGACTATCTGTTCGCTATGAACGGGCAGACCGGCAAGCTGGTGGGCGATTTGCCGGTTGACAAGCGAAAGGTGGCCGCCTGGTTTGCGGGCATCAGTGTTCCGCTGATGATCCTGCTTGCCATCCTGCTTTGAAAGGGGAAACAGCCTTATGAAGAAAAACCTGTTTTCTCTGATGACAGCCCTGCTGCTGTGCCTGTTCTGCGCCCTGTCGGCGTTTGCCGAAATGCCGCTGGTGATGGACACCTACACCCACACCACCGAGACCGAAACGTACGACCCCGTCAAGGACGACAGCTCGAGCAGCTCGAGCGGCTCGAGTACCGACAGCGACGGCTTCGGCGGCAGTTCCGGCGGAAAATTCTAAGAGTATTCATTTTGACAACAGCGGTGTGGTGACGGCGAGCGTGAACGATAATGGTTTACTGGAGGTTAACGCTGGATTGTTTAGTGGTTTTGTCAGAAAAAAGTTGACGGTCATCACGCCGGAGAACATCGGACAATACACCATACCTTCCGCTCAACTTGGTTACGTAGTTTTCGATTTCGCAGCCGCAGGCTCCTTTGTTAGTTTTGAAGGTGATTTTAGGGCGGTGTATGGTAGCGACTACCCTACAATTATTCTGCCATATACCAATTACAGTAGCAGCACAAGACCAAATTCGGTTCCTTTCGCGCAGGCAGTACCATACTTAGACCAAAAGTTTATTGTAATAAATAAAGCAAACACCTCTGTAGTGATAGTTGGCGGTGGCACAATAAATAAAAGAGGCAGTACTACCATTGGAACCTCCAGCCGTCCGAACGAGGTTGGAACAAATCAGGAGGCGATTGTAACGTGCACCCTCAAAACTACCACTAAAAGCAGTGGCAATAGCTGCACAATAGTATGGGATGGCTATGTTTATGGATAATTAAAAAGAACAAGATATGAAGAAAATAGTTAGAGGCAATGATTTTACGTTGCGCATACCCGTAAAAAAGATAGTCAATGGTGAACAGGTATCGTTCCCGTTGACCGATTGCACCGACATCGCGGTGCACGTCGTTAGCAAGTACAAGCGTACCGCACTCCCCTACACTATCGACAAGGAGTCTAATGATGTGCTCTTGGCTGACGTTGACGGCACGACACTGTCGTTAGGCACTTACGCCTTGGAGGTGACGGGCGTACTGGAGGGTGCTAACTGGCGAAGCTATGAGTATGAGCAGTTCGCCATCGTTGACAACAACGCAAGCAGCGATACCGTGTTTGAGACAACACAGCCCGATGGCGACACCGACATCGAGGACGACAACGGAGATAAAGCCAACAAGGGCTGCATGGATGTGAAGATTGAGGGCGTTGCCGTAGACACTGCGCTTGTTGTCCTTCCACCCGTATCCGCGCGAACAACCCCGAGTGTCAAAAAGAGCAAACCAAAGATAGAATATGTAGTTGGTAGGGCGATAAAATGCTCATTGCTGACCTTATCATCATCTGACAGGGTAAGGTATATTGTGCCCCATAATGATAAAATGATTTCCTTATTGGTTGGCAATCAAACATCAAGTCTTCTGGCAAAGAAAGGAGATAGTATTAAGGTGAAATTTATTATTAATGGACCTATTCCCTTATTGGGTTGGGTAGAACCTTTGAGAACACATTACTATTCTGTTTCATATGGTAGAAATGATGAGATAGAAATCACTAAAGTATCTGATGTTTATACTTGTTTTAGAGTGTCTCTAAATATTTTCGTTCCGAACAATGGTGCCTGGTTTGTAAAAAACGTAACACTTAGTAAGGATGGTGTTTATGTGGTTACATTGGATTCCAAAAGCATTCCAAGTTCTTTTGATACCGTAAGCCCTTACAGAAAATTCGAGAATGGCATGGTGGTAAACAAACGTCTGCCAAAAGGTCTCGGTTTTAACGCGGGTTTGTTATATGAATACTCCCCCCGTCAAGTGCTATACAGTTACAAATACACGTGGTGCAGCACCAAACTGTTAAAAGGAGGTAGGCGTTTAATAAAAAAATGAGACGTAAAAAAATAAAGTCGGGCATCTGTCATATTTTGGTTAAACACCAAAATGAAAAGAAAAGTTGTTATATGCAAACATACGCCGTAAACATAAAGAGAAACAAAATAACGAGGCTCCGCTAAACGTGCAAGTAACATTGATATTTAACCGAGCTATCTTACTGGTTAGCGGCTTCCTCGTCACTCACAAAATTACTACATTTTTATAATCCTTGTAAGGGTAGTTGGTAAGAAACAGAGATAAAAAGTGATTTTATAACTTTAATTAACAAAAAATTCAAATAGCATGGAAATAAAAGTAAAGCGAATAGCAAGAAAGGAGGCGTACACAATAGGCAAGATGTACGTCAACGGCGAGTATATCTGCGACACTCTTGAAGACAAGGACAGAGGGCTGACATCTAATATGTCGGTTGCGCAGATATGCGGAGTGAAGATTAAAGGCGAAACCGCCATACCTACTGGCAGATACCTCGTAGACATGAAGACGGTATCGCCACGCTTCGGAGGTCGGGCGCAGTACCAGTTCTGCAAGGGCAGACTACCAAGGTTGTGCAATACGCCCGGCTACCAAGGCGTACTTATTCACTGCGGCAACACGGCGAAGGACACGGAGGGCTGCATCCTTGTCGGCGAGAATAAGGAGAGGGGCAAGGTGCTCAACTCAACGGCGACGTTCCGTAAGGTGTACGCGAAGCTGAAGGCTGCGGACGAGAGAGGAGAACAGATCTGGATAACAATCGAGTAAACACAATGGAGATGGCAGGAAATATCACTACAAGTACAGGCAAGGCTTTCGTGGTCGGCACCATGAGCACAGAAGCACTTACCGCATTATTCGATTTACGCTGGATGCTCGTTCTTATTGTCGTTCTCATCGTCGCCGACTTTTGGTTTGGTGTGTCGGAGAGCCTAAAAAAGCATGAGCACTTCCGTTTTTCGAGAGCAGGCAGAAGAACGTGCAACAAGGCGGTGGACTACGTTACATATCTCATACTCGGCTCGGTGCTCGGCTTGGCTATCTTCGAACCGCTCGGCTGGGCGAACCACGTAACAACAGCGGCTATCGGTTTGGGCTTCGGGTGCATCTGGGAGATAGACAGCATCGTAGGACACGTATGTGCACTGCACGGCATCAAAAACACGTTCTCTATCAAGCGGTTTATTATTTCGCTTATTAAGAGCAAGAATAAAGACATCGGCGAAGCGGTGGAGGATGCAGTGGATAACAATAAAAATTAACGGATATGGATATAAGAGAAATTCTGATGCTACTGAACTGCATCATCTTGGGAGCGACAACGCTCTTTATTTTCTACAAGGCAGACAAGCTCGATGCGCTCGATGAGGACTGTGACGAGAACGTGCGCAACAGACAGGGCACAATCGGTTGGTTTTTGGCTTCGGTGTTCGTAGGCGTTCTTGCGCTGCCCGTAATGGTGCTGCGTGAGGTGTATCAATGGAAGCGTTATAAGCTACCGAGTATTGAGTGGGACGATATTTGTCGCTACGGCTTTACTATCATTGTCGGCTCTATGCTGCATCTGGTCCTGCTTGTGGTAACGAGTTGCACAACTCCGAAACCTGTTGTGTTGGAGCGAGTGATTAACAAGACGGACACGTTGTATAAGACCAACTACAAAGCCGATACGTTCCGCGTACATGACTCTATATATGTCGAGAGCTACATGGTAGGAGATACAATATACAAGACAAAGAACGTGTACAAATGGCGTGACAGAGTGAGCGTTAAGACAGACACGATATACAAGTCTATCTTGCGAGCAGACTCTATTCCAGTGCCGGTGCCAGTTGAGCGTAAGGCTACATGGTGGGAGCGGACGCAGATGTTCGCAGGAAAGATAGCGGTCGGAGCGGTGGTACTATGTTTAATCTCGCTGCTGCTTTGGCTGATACACAGAAGAAGATAATATGTTGATTGGTTAGTTATTAGTTTTTTAGTTTAAGGTAAATTGTTTTTAGGAGCCTTGCCCGTCCGTGATGGATAGGCAAGGAGTTTAAATAAACATAAATAAAGACAACAAAACATACAGCTTTGAAAATAAATGACTAACTTGCATCGAATAAAAATAATCAACGTTATGTTAAACTAAATAAAATAAATATGAGCTATAATAAATATTTGAATAAAATTAACGGAGATTTGAATATTTA
>ERZ773112.1997-NODE-1997-length-10545-cov-5.403432_pt1 | contig 10545 bp, 8 predicted proteins | sample MGYA00580566_ERZ773112 | MGnify/ENA primary metagenome ERZ773112 (study PRJEB29015, sample SAMEA2737842) | human gut metagenome | biome: human gut; feature: human-associated habitat; material: faeces | place: China | collected 2012 ... | reverse complement strand
CAGATCGGTCACGGCTCCCTCTACGCGCTTGCGTGCTTTGGAAGCCCTGCTGGAACTGGCCCGCACCCACGGCCTTTCGGCCCAGCTGGTGCTGCTGCCACCCTCCATCAATGCCCTGTCCACACCGGCGCAGGTGCTGGAACAGGAGCAGCATCTTGCACAGGCCATGTCCTACATCACCGTTGCGGCCGAGAGCCACCCTTCCCTGAAAGCAGACCCCGCCTACCAGCGCTGCATGGAAGCGGCCAACTGCTACAGCCGGATGGTCTATACTAGCAGCCTGATCTTCAACGATTCCGTCACCCGGCTCAACTGTGCACTGGAGCAAAAGCGCTTTGGCCTGCTGGCCGGTCTGCTGGGCATTGCCCCGCGGGAATACCTGCAGTTTGCACCGGATGCACCGGTGGCCTGTCCTGTCCAGCCCTCGCAGCCTTTTCGGCGGGAACCCGCATAAAACTTCTTCATCGTAAAAGCCCGGCAGTTCGGTCCGCTTGAAGGCGGAATAAAATCGCAGGGCGCATTCGTTCAGTCCTTAATACGCAAAATGCCCCTCGGCTTCCGCAGCAGGAAACCGAGGGGTATTTGTTATGCTTTATTTATGTTATTTGTGTCGGTTCAAGCCCTTACGCGATCACTTGCGGGGATTCTTGATAGCAGCCTGGGCGGGCGATAAAATTGCAGAGTTCTCCTTTCCAGAAATATCATTTCACTTTCCGTTGCGCCCGTGGTTCTTTTTTGTAAGCCCCGCGTATGCGGGGAAAAGTCACCTTCGCCAGCGCCCTGCACAAGGGCCACAGGATCACCCCCGCGTATGCGGGGAAAAGTAGTCGCCCACTGCGTCCGCCAGAATGCCGTAAGGATCACCCCCGCGTATGCGGGGAAAAGGAACTGCGGCAGGCAATCGCGGTGCAGCACATCGGATCACCCCCGCGTATGCGGGGAAAAGTTGAAGTTCATTGCCACACTATTTTCGATGTGGGGATCACCCCCGCGTATGCGGGGAAAAGAGAGTATCGCCGTCGGCATCGGTGACGGTATAGGGATCACCCCCGCGTATGCGGGGAAAAGCGCTGAGTGGTTCTTTAAGCAGCTTGTGAAAGCGGATCACCCCCGCGTATGCGGGGAAAAGGCCCGGCAATGTCTCCGGGGCACATAACGTGTGGGATCACCCCCGCGTATGCGGGGAAAAGACTAAAAAGATCCCGTAGCACCGTGTCTCCTGTTGCTATTGTACCGCTGTTTCCTTCAGTTTGCAATAAACCTGTTGTATCAGACGGCAGTCCGGCAGGGCGCGATGCTCCACTTTTTCTGCCAGCTGAAAATGCTGTGCCAGCGTCACCAGCTTATAATTTGCGATCCTTGTAAGGTTTCGGCGGGCAAGTTGTGCAAGGTCGATCTGGCGGTTGGTCGGTGCCGGAAAGCCATATCGTTTGCAGGTCATGCGCAGAAACTCCAGATCAAAGGCAATATTATGTCCCACCAGTGGGTCTTTGCCAATAAACAACAAAAAGCTATTCAGCGCTTCCCGTGGTTCTGTTCCCTGCTGCAATTCCGCAGCGCTGAGTCCTGTCAGGGCTGTGATCTCTGCCGGAACGTTTTCTTCCACGCAGACCAGCATGGTCAGCTCCTCCACCGGTACACCGTCCCGGACCCGCAGCGCTCCATATTCGATGATGGAATCGGACGCGGCTGCTCACATTGCCCACATAAACGCCCGTGTTGATCTCGCACAACCATTTGGACAGATCCCCGCGCAGTTTTGGCGGGCAGTTCGTCATGGTGAGAACTACGATGTTTCATCACCCTCTTCTTCAAAATAATTGATGCCGTTGGCCACAGTGCCCACTTTGTTGTCCCACAGATAAACAGCTTCCGGCTCCTGTTCCCGCTCATCCGCATTCAGGAGCAGATACCGGATATCGTGCACCATGCGCTCCAGAATATGATGCTCTACCATGGCATCCCGCACCCGGCGGCGCACTACGGCCGGCAGGTCGTCCGGAGCCTGTGCCGCCACTTCAAAGGCGATGGGAATGGTCACCTCGGCCTTGTACAGGTCGGCAATATCGTACACAAAGGAGCACTCGTGCCCCACATGAACAAAGCCAAGACCCGGGGCGCAGCCCAATGCCACGATCACCGCGTGCGCCAGACCGTACAAACAGGCGTGCCCGGCAGAAAGCGCCTGATTGACGGCATCTCCCGATGCAAAATCCTCCGGGCGGTACAGTCGGCCGCTCCACGGAACACCGGTATCCTTGGAAGCTTTGCGGTATACCTGCCGCACACGGCTGCCCTCGCGTCCCCGCAGCTGCTGCATCGTCAGCCGGGAGATATCTTCGTCCGGGAAACGGAGCTGATACATCTTGCGTACCACATCCAGGTGCTTGCGGGTGTTGCTGACAAGCTCTGCCTGCCGCAGCAACAGTTGCGAGTGGGTGGTCAGGGGACGGCCATGGGCGTAATACCGCACACCGTGCTCACCTACCCAGACAGCACCCACGCCCGTGTCACCCATAAGTTCCATGGCACGGTGGGTCACCCGTGTACCCGGCCCCAGCAGCAGCACCGAGATGCCCGCCGCCGGGATCTGAACGATCCCTTTTTCGTCTGTAACGGTGATTGCGCCGTCCTGTCGGCCAAGGGTGCAGTGTTCCAGATACAGAAAGGTCATCCGGTCTTTCACCTGCGGCAGCGCCTGCAGGTCCGGCCGGATCATGCCCGGCATCTCGTCCCTCTCAGTTTCCTCCGCGCATAACGGTCATCAGTCCAAGGCCATAGGCCTTGCCGCGCCCTATGCCCTGACACAGCAGCGCCCGGAACTGCTCTGCATCGGTCACCTGTAAAACACCCTCATAGGTCACTGCCAGCAGGGTCACCGGCCGGGTGCCGTGCTTGGCAAAATGCTGCCACTGCACCCGGGTCACGGTAAATTCCTCCTCCCGCAGGGCAAAGCCGTGCTTTTCAGCGCGCTCCAACAGCCACTGCTTCTGGTACTGTGTTGTGCAATGTGCGGCCACGGTTCCCCGCACTGCGGGGTTTTGGGGGTCTTTGCAGCTTTTGGTGGGGTTTGCAGTCAGCCGAAACTGCCAGCAGATGCCCGGCTCCACCCGCTGCAAAAGCGGGTCGTAACTGCGGGTCTCCGCAGCCGCTCCGGTGCCAAACTGCTCCACCACGCCGGTCAACTCCGGTGCATCCTCGCTGAGCAGCAGCAGATACAGCCGCTCTCCCAGACGATCCAACCGCCACAGCCTGCGGCGGCGCTCCCCTGCAAAAGCGCTTTCCACTGCGCCATGCAGTTTTTGCGGTGCCGCCAGCGCAGCCATGGTGCTGCGGCGGGTGGGATCGAGTTCTACCCGTGATAAATACATTCTCTCGCCCCCTTTTTACAATTCCCGGAACGGATCGTGCTCCGTAGTCTCCGGGCTGTCCGGCATCTTCTGCCAAAGCTCCCGTACCGAGCGGTAGCCGTACTGCCGATGATGCGGGTCAAAGCTCACCGGCACATCCCGCTGCGGAGCCGTGCCCGGCTCCAGCGGATCGGCGTCCAATAGAATCCGGCTCTGCCGTCCCGGGCACAGGGGCGGTTCCGCTTGCAGCACCTCCTGCAAGCTGCCCGGGCGTACACCCAGACAGAGCGGCAGGGTAGGCGGACAGCAGCGGCGGCCGAGATACAGCGGAAACGCCGGGTGCAGCAGTGCCTGCTGCAGCTGCTGCAAAAGGGCGGTGTCGGTGCTTTCGATCCCGGCCAGAAACACGGCATCCTGCAAATAATGGCGGTAGGTCACATAAGAGGCCTTTTCGTCCTGCGTCTTTGCCGTGTGGTAGTCCACCAGCAGCTGCCCTTCCCGCTCCACGCGGACGCCGAACCGCAGCCCGGTCAGCCGGGTCAGCGCTTCGCGCTCGTCCCGCCGCAGTCCAAGGGCTGCTGCCAGCAGGCCGATCACGCCGCTCTTGGTGGGTTCCCGGCCCGTCTTGCGGGTCTCAAATTTAGAGTCCGCGCCCCACGCCTGCAAAGGCGCTGCCAGCCGAAGCAACAGCGTTGCCATTACCCCACCTCATTTCCGGCAAGCGCATCCCGGACAGCCTTTTCCAGTGCGTCCAGCATCGCCTTTGCCGTCTGCGCCGGAGCCAGTTCCTCCAGCCCGCTGCCCACGGTAAAGCTTTGCGCCGGGGCCTCGGCAAAGCTGCTGTACATCTGCTGCGCATACTGCGCCAGTGCTGCCTTGGAAGGTGCGGCGTAACCCTGCGCACTGCGGGGCACGGGCTGCTCGAATGCGCCGCACAGGTTCACCGGCTGATCCTCCCGCAGGGTCACATATACCGCATCCGGCAGAGTGCGGTTTGCAAAGGTGTTCTGCTTGCCGGTGGGCATGGAGAAGAGGAACGCCTCACCAAAGGCCCGCACCGTATCCGCTGCCTGCGCTGCACCCAGCTGCCCGGCCAGCTCCATCACGTTCACCGTAGCATAGCGGTACAGGGTGGAGGAGTTGTACTCCACCGTGCCCAGATGGCCTGCACCGGCGTTGTCCTCTGCCTGACAGTCATCCACGGCGGTAAAGTAATCGTACTCGTTCTGCACGGCATGGGTAGAGATACTGTGCGCCACCTGCGCAGCGGCGTCATAGTTCAGAGAAGGCTCATCTGCCACCATGCGACCAAACAGCGCCATGTCCATCGAGGGCGCTGCTTTCAGGGCATCCCGATACTGCTTTTTATCCGCAGAGCCCTCCACAGCCAGCTCTGCCAATGCCTTTGCCTGCGCAGTGCTCATGAAGAACAGTGCCTTGGTGCCCTTGTCGTCGCTCTTGATGCCCGCATTCTCCAGCGTTTTCTTTGCCAGCTTGTCCGCATCCAGTTCCGGGGCCAGTGCAAGGATCTGCGCCTTCACCAGTTCTGCGGCCTTTTTGGTGCGCTTGCCCACGTCCAGCTGAGCATTCTCCGCAAAGGCTGCACGCATGGCGTGCTTCCATGCCTGTGAGGATACCCGGGCACGGGTCACACCGCCGTACACTGCCGTTTTGGGGCTGCCGGTATCGTCCCGGTTGATGCAGCTGGGCGGGACGGTCTGCAAAATGTGGAAATCAACATACAGGCGCTTCTTCATGGTCAAGTCTCCTTTTCTTTCTCTTCCGGTGCAGGCTTCGGGTCGCGGTACAGGTCCTGCCCCCACCGCAGACGGACATTGGCGGGGGTCTGCGCATACCGCGGGTCGGTGCATTGCAATTCATACAGGTCTGCCGCAAGCTGCGGATAGTCCAGCGGGATGCCGCCATCCTTTGCCGCACTCAACAACTGGATCATGCCCCGCAGATGGTGGCTGATCTCGGTAATTTCTTCTGCGGTGGCCAGCGCATTGAACCGCCGGAGCACACTGGCCTCGGTCCAGTCCTGTCCGGCACTGTTCCGCTCTGCCAGCTGCCGCACCGCACGCCCCAGCGTGTTGCCGGGGCAGTTCATGGGGCGGTCATTCCCCTGCTGATGCACAGCATACAGGGTCAGGGCAAGGTAGACCGCCCACTCTGCCGCCGAGGGAGCACTGCGCCCCTGAAAGCTTTCCGGCATTCCCAGCAAAAAGCATCCCCACAGCTCCGGCAGCTCGCCGGGTGCGTGGCCGATACCCCGCCGCAGCTTTGCCAGTTCTGCCCGCCGCTGGTTGTCCGGCAGAGCCTGAAGCCTGTGCAGCTGCTGCGCCGCATATAGTTTGACATCCTGTGTTTTCATACAATTCCCCCTTTATGGTTCTGTTTTGGGATAGATTTCCCAAAGCCTTGTGCGGAAATGATTATAGGCCTTTGGCGCGGTATACAGAATGGTGCGCTCGGTCTTTTTATCCTTATCCACCACAATGCGGCGTCCCTTTAGGGCGGCGTTTCCGGCCTCCATCACCATCTGCTTTCCCAGCTTTTCCGCGATGTTTCGCGCCTGCGCCTGCCAGCGCAGCGCTGCCTCATCCGGGTCGTCCTGCTCCGGGTCGATCGCCTGCAGCCACTGCCGGAAGGGCTGGTCCACCGCAAAGTAGAACTGTGCACGAACCGCGCCGCCTGCATTTTCATTCCGGTCACCGGCGGCAATTGCCAGCTCCTGTGCAAAACGCCCGATCAGCGCCGCTGTCTGTTCACAGCGCTCGATTTCTCTGACGATCCGACTCTGCCATGGACGCCCTATCTCATCCAGAATCCCTGCCTGAAAGGTCAGGCTGTCGCTGAAAGAATCATTTACAAAGAAGTCCTTATCGCCATATTGGACACCGGAGATGCGGAAATGTATCTTTCTGCGGGGATCCAGAAGTTTCAATCTCTTTTCCTGCAACTTTTCGATCCAGCATACAACGCCCGGGCGATGCCCGCTGTCCTGACAAAAGACCGCCGAGAACTCCCGCCAGAATTGTTTAGCCGGGTCATGACGACAGGGCACAAACACCACCGGTTCATTTTTCTTGATTGGCATCGTGCGCCAGATGGTCATCTGTTCGGCAAAGACGTTTTCTCTGGGAAAGAAATCTCCTCCCAGCAGACAGAACCCATCTACATTCTCCCCTGTCCTGTGCAGCAACAGCCTTCTGGATTGCAGGGTGAGCAGCTGTGCCGGGTTATCCGGGCAGCAAATTTCTGTCCGTTCCGCGCTCTTTGGTGCTTCCAATTCCCAACAGGGCTTGCTTTCGCCCCAGCATTCCCGGCCGTCGCGCAGCAGTGTCAGGTTCAGCATCAGGGTCTCGTACAGATTATCGCCCTGTGCCTGAATAAAACCGATCTTGCCCAGCCACCCGGCTCCTACGGACGGAAGTCCCTTTCCTTTTGGCTTTGCGGAGGTGTCATCATAGCCGTTCACGCACAGCAGCCACCGCGCCGCCTGCGGATAGTTCAGCTGTTCCTTGCTCTGCCCCGCATACAGCGGAAAGAGCCGGAGTTTATTGCTGCTTTCCGACATTTCACCGTTGAGTTTGGCCGCACCGTATTCCGTGCCGATCTTTGCCTGCGGCACCTGCCAGAAGGGGTGTGTCGGGTGGAACAGCCAGAAGCGGTCCTTCCACTGCTCCAGATAATCCCGGACAGGCTCTGCCGGGAAATGCCCCAGCTGCCACAGCTCGCTCCAGCGCTCCAGTGCATCATCGCTCTGTGCCAGCGGTTGGGGTTTTCCCTTTGCATCCACCCGGGAGAACACGGTGAACAGCACCGCCAGCAGCAGCCGCAGCACGGCGGCGTTCTGGGTGGGCATCTCGCCCGCAAGGTCCACATAATCCTGCGCCGACACCAGCGCCTCGGTCAGGGACACCTCCCGCACCGTGTTGTCCCGCAGCCGCACCCGTATCCACGGTTCGGTCAGCAGGTTGAATTCAATTTCCTTCATCCGTCTCCTCCTTTTGGTAATATAAGCCGTTTTCACGGTCATAACAAAGTTCCATGCCCGCAAGCCGGGCAGTCAGGTTTTCATCCAGCAGCAGGATCAGTTCTCCGTGCAGCAGCGGCGACAGCTGCCACGCCGCAAGGCGGCTGCGGTTATCCGCTTCCAACTCCCGGATGACCCTATCCACCTTCCACGCTTTGCCGAACACCGCCGGGAGCCGCAGCTTCTGCCGGGCAATCTTCAGTGCCGTTTCCGGCGGGGGCGGGCTGTCAGCAGCTACGGCGCTGCCACCCTCCTGCCACGGCAGAAAGTGGATGCTGCCGTCTGCCCGGCACTGCATTACCAGCACCTCTACCGAGGGGTCGCCGTCCCGCACTGCCGCCCGCGCCGCCGGGTCAGAGTGGGCACCCTCGTTCTGCATCCAGTCGTCCAGCGTGTTCAGCTGCGCCAGCCGGTGCGTTTCCGGCTGCGGCACAAGGTATGCTTCGGCGCGTGCTTTCTTTTTCTCCTGTGTCTGCTCATATACGCAGCGCATTTCCTCGCCCTGCGCCCCGCCGGGAGCTTCCCGCTCCCAGCCGTAGACCCGCTGCACCAGCGGAGAGATCTCCTCCGGCAGCCGGATGCTCCGGGGCAGAAACTTCCGGGTGCGCCAGAGCAGCCACTGTCCATATACCGCCTCGCTGCCCGCGTCAAAGGCATCTTCCCCGGTGTCCAGCACCGCGCAGCAGGCCTGCTGCAACGGAGCGGGGCGGCTGCGGCGGTGACGGTGCAGCCGCCCGATACGCTGCAGCAGCAGATCCATGGGGCAAAGCTCTGTGACAAGAACGTCCAGATCAATGTCCAGCGACTGCTCCATCACCTGCGTGCCCACCACGATCAGGTCGTTCCGGCACTCCGGTGCAGAGCCCTTGCCAATGCGTGCCATCAGCTGGTTTTCCCGCGCCGCGCGGTCCGGCATCAGGAACTGCGCATGGAACAGCTGCACCTCTTTGTCCGGCAGGCTTTCCCGCAGCAGCTGCGCGATCTTCTGCGCTTTTTTGACCGTGTTTACGATCACCCCTGCACAGCCGCCCTCGGCCAGCTTCCGGCGCAGCAGCGCGGGCAGCTCCGGCTCTGTGAGCGTAGTTATCTGCACCGTTTGACCGGGTGCGTCCGGTGGGATGGCCGTCTGCTTTACCTCTGCGCCGTCCGTCCATGTCAGCAGCGGATAGCCGCAGCTGGTTTCCCACGGAGCGTCCGGGGCGGCCTTTTTCTGCCGGTAGGCCTCGACCAGCTCTGTGCGCCGCCGGGCGGGCAGGGTGGCCGACAGCAGAATGACCGGCACCTTGTACCAGCCCAGCCATTCCAGTGCGCGGTCCAGATAGCAGTTCATGTAGGTATCGTAGGCGTGGCACTCATCAATAATGACCACCTTGCCCGCAAGCCCCAGATGCCGCAGCATAACGTGCTTCTGGGCAAGTGCCGCCAGCAGCAGCTGATCCACTGTGCCAATCACGAAGTTTGCCAGCAGTGCCTGCTTGTTTCCCCGAAACCACTGGTGTACCTGCACCTGATGCTCTTCCTGCGCGTCCTCCTCCAGCTGCACCCCGCGCCCCTGCAGCCGCAGATAGCACTCATTCAGTTCCGCCATGCCGTGCGCCAACTTTATAGCCTGCGGCAGCGTCTCCTCAGACTGCGTGTCTGCCCAGCCAAGCAGCCGGGGAAAGATGCCGTTTGCCGTGGCCTGTGTGGGCAGCCCGAAAAAGACACCGCCCAGCCCGAACCGGCTGGCCATGATCTCCGCAGCGGCCAGCGCCGCCTCGGTTTTGCCCACGCCCATCTGTGCTTCCAAAATCAGAATGCCCGGTTCCGCTGCGGTATCCACAGCCTCCAGAACAGCCCTCTGCACCGCATTGGGCGCAAAGCCGAACCGCACCGCAAACTCCTGCGGGTCTGCGATGCCCGGCTGTGCCTCCCACGGGAAGGGCAGCGCCAGCTTTTCCCACGCCCTGTCCACCCGCGCCGGGTAGTCCTGCATGCTGCCCAGCTCCTCTACCGGGATCAGGGGGAAGTATTCCGTATTGCTGGCGATCCAGTCTGCCATGATCAGAAGTCCGGTCAGAAGCACTTCCTCCTGCGGGTCCAGGTCGTACAGTTCCGCCGTATCATCAAAGCCGCAGTCCTGCAAAACAGTCATGAGCAGTTCTGTCCAAAAGCTCTCCCAGACCTTTTTTTGTCCCTTGGGGTAGTAGTTGCTCTCCCAACCCTCTAACTGATCATCGACCGCCGCGCAGCTCTGTGGCCTGCCGTGATGCGCTCCCACAATGGAGGCTAGCCCGCCGGGACAATCATCCCACAGCAGAATTGCCTCGCCCGCCCGGGCATGCGGCGACTCCCGGCGGTTCTGTTCAGGACAGTCCAGCGGCGTCAGTATTTCCAGCCGCTGCCGCGCCTCCGGCAGAGTGTGCAGGATATTTGCCTGAAAGGCTACCGTAGCCTTGCCTATATCATGGATCCCGCCCAGAAACCGGGCATGCGCGAGCAACGCTTCCTCGCGCTCAAAGCCCATGGCCCGTTTTGCACTTTCCGGGAGCCACTGCCGGACCAACCGCTCCATGATGCCCGCCGTATCCCACAGGTGCATCCAGAGCGGCAGCCACAGGCTGGTATTCTCCGGGTCCGTTTTACCAGCCAAAAGCCTTGTTTTATTCAACGTCCAGCGCATTTTTGCTCCTTTTCCGGTGTGTACTTTCCGTGTACCGAGCATAGCAGATAATGTGTACTATAATCCGTACTTTTTGCATTTTATCTCCGCAAATGAAAAAAGCGGCACACCGGGTCGTGCCTCATCAAAACGAAAGTGTCCTCGCAAGGTAAAGAAACCTGCTATTTATAGCCCGGTTCCGTTTTCTGTTTCAAAGATACGCTTCTGCCCTTCTGCTGTCAACGGCTCCGCGCCAATTCATCAAAGCTATAAAAAACGATCTCTTTTTTGTATAAAAAACCGCCCCGGCTTCCTACTATGGAAACCGAGGCGGTTCATTCTGTTTATTGGTGTTCTTTCAGACACTCAATACCTATCAACTGACATTTAGTTTTTGAAATTTTAGTCATATCTGTATTTAGAGGACTTTCCGTACACTTTTCGGAGCGATTTTTTCAGACTGACCACCGTTTCTTTGATGATCTTTGCCTCATCGGCAGAGCAATCTGCAAGCT
>ERZ773112.1993-NODE-1993-length-10555-cov-148.543048_pt1 | contig 10555 bp, 24 predicted proteins | sample MGYA00580566_ERZ773112 | MGnify/ENA primary metagenome ERZ773112 (study PRJEB29015, sample SAMEA2737842) | human gut metagenome | biome: human gut; feature: human-associated habitat; material: faeces | place: China | collected 2012 ... | reverse complement strand
CCAAGCATCATTGAGACTTTCCTTTTTAAATTCTTCGTCCCACTTTTTATATACTTGGATACACGCAATTTGATTTGCGAGCCATTTCAAAGTATTACTAACTTTGTCTTCTAATGAAATTTGTTCCATATTACTTATATTTATATCCCGTAAGGGATGGTTAATCTTTATAAGTATTTGCATCTAAATCAATAGCTACAAATCCCATTGTAGTACTAGGAATTCCGTTCCGAACCTCACTTCTATTTTCGGAAAAAAGAACTACTGCGTGTTTGCGACCTTTAATGTCTGGTATTTCGTATCTTTCATACGAATGTCTATTACTCATAATCTATCTATTTATATCCTTTGCAGGATGATTATTACTCTACTACTTTCTCAAGGGAAAAATAATCAATTCCCCAAGGTTGGCTTGCGTATTGATAAGGTTCTCCATTTTTCTTTATTTTTCGGATAATAAAATGAACCTTGATTTCATTCTTGCCAAGAGATAATGCTCTTTTTAGTTGTTCTATGATAAAGATATTGCCATCTTTATCTTTCACCTTGTCACCTTCCTGAAAAGGTAACAAACTAAGAAAGTCTTTCATTATACCATTCTGCTTTTTGCGAAGCTCTAATATTTGCGAATCCAATTTCTTTAAACAACCTTCTACATTCTGTAATTTGTTGTATAATTCTATTTCTGTCATATCTTTAAAATTTATGCCCGAAGGCAATTAATAATTGCGTATTATCTCAACTTTCCACTCCTTAGAAGAGAACTTCTTTTTGAGGTTTTTAATTAAACTCTCGATCTCTTGAAGAGATTCAAAGGCATTAACTAAATCACCTACTTGATACCAATAGTCCCATCTGTCTGGTTGCTCATCTTTCTCCTTTTGAGTGAGTGGTCTAACAAACTCCCCTTTGATGGTTTGATAGTCGTTTGGAATTTCAATTCCACCCAAATATCCACTTACCGAGCTGTTACCACACATATTGCTTACTTTAATATACAATTTTGCGTAATAATGTATTGCTCCACCACAAAGACCACAAAAAGAACTAATTTCGATATTCATGAGTCTTTTTTTGTCTTTAGTATAGCTACCCATAGTTGTATATGTTTTATCAGAAAGATTAAACTGAAATCCTTCTCCAATATTCTGAGGAATAACCCCAGTTATCTTAGATATATCATATCCATTTTCTATTCGTAAATAGCTGTTTGTATTCATACGCTTTGCTTCTTGTGCCCGAAGGCGTTAATCACCATATTTATATAATTCTTCTTCACCACTTGAATCATACCCACAACAAGGACAAACCCATCCATCTATTATAACGGATTTTTTACACTTAGGGCATAAGCCTCTGACTTTATTAAAACTTTCTAAAGCATATTGGCAAGCTTTCAAATACTCTAATTCATCTTCGTCAGCTTGATTATCAATAAGTGCCTTATATTCATCCTTATCTAAAACTACAACTTCTAATGCCATACGCTTTACTCCTTAACTTCTTTAAAGATTACATTTTTATGGTCTGAGCGTTGTTTACTTGCGCATGGATATTTTCTCCAAACTTCACAAGCACCCTTACTTTCAAAGAAGCAACCCGCACAAGTTACAGTCTCAGTTACAACGATATCCAAGACAACTCTTTCGCCAACTTTAAATTCTGCCATATTTAATTTCCTCCTAATTCAATATAAACTTTTTCCAACACTTCTAACGGATAGTCATTCAGATTGAGATTATATATTCTATGAATGATAATTCGTTTACGGTATTCTAGTTCTATTGCCTTTATCTGCTCCTCATCTTTAGGGATTTCAATTCTACGAGAGAAGATATAAGGTTCTCCGTATGCAAATCCGTCAGCCTTTCGGTATTTAATATTGTTTACAACGACAAAAGTTTTTGTTATTCTTTCAACAATAGCAATTTTTCTGTTTTCGTATTTGTCGTAAGCAACAACCTTATCACCAGCAACCAAATTTTTAAGCTCTTTCATACCTAGCCCTCCACATCTTTAGTTGTACCTAACAATGATTCATTGCCGATGTAAGGAATGCAATATGCCCAATTAGCATAAACGCAATGATAATATCCATCTTTGTCTATATAACCAAACAAATTTGCACGCCAATTATCTGATTTACTATCTCTAACCAACACCCTATCAAATGGTCTCAGCTCAACCTTCGTTTTCAAATCAACAATCTGTTTCTTCACTGCATCCCAAGTCTTGCCCTTCTTTGCTAAAGCGTCAAAAAAATGCATCTTTTCTTCTTCTGTAGATAAACGAGCTATACAGGTGCTTTTTTTGCAATAACCACCTTCACAAATAGTAATTATGCCTCTACTATCAAGACTAGCATGTAAATAATACTTTTTATCATTTTCTGCTTTGAAAACACCAATAAGTGAACGTTCTCTAGGAAGTTTAATGGTAATAAAATCCCAATCCTTGAACTTAGTTTTTTGCGGCTTATCCTTTAGGATTTCCGCTATGTTTATCTTTTCTTTCATAACTAAACCAATTTTTGCGTTAAACAATACTGGTAGTAACTCATACTACCAACGTATTTTGATATTTTGGGCAGCTCACCATCATAAGGAGTGACTTTCAATCCATCAATGAAATCAGCATTCTCTGTTGAGACCTCAGTATTATGCTCATTTATAAACACCTTTTGCGCTGACGTAGAATGGCTTTCAGCTCTCAACTTACCGAGTGACCGCCAAACTTGTTTACGATGGACGAACAATCCATGCAAAGGAATAGTTCTTACTTCTACTTTCGTTCCCATAACCATTAGCTTGCTTTATATAGATTGAACCATACCTTGTTGCTCTGCTTATCCTTATAAACATTACCTTCAAGGTCAAAATAAACACGCCTCTTTTGATTGAACCTCTTTATCATTGGCTGATTATCTTTGTATGTAGTTACATCATACTCAACCAATGAAGAACCACGTTCATTCTTTGTTGGAGGATAACCTGATTCTCGTATGAAACGTACCTCAAACTCTTTATTTCCAATTTCAAAATTTGCTGTAGCCATAACCTTTATTTTATACTTTATACATTTATTCTCTATCTAAATAAAACTGGGAATATCGCAATAGTCTCATTTCTCTTCTTATATTAATCTCAGCTAAACGAGCAGCTTTATAAAGCTTAATATATGGCTTATCTTTAAGATATTGAATAAATTCAACAACAGAATATTCTTTCTTTTCCATAACCTTAACCATTTAAAGATGATAATAACTATTTGATACCCTTGCGCCCAAATCGAAGCAGCCCACAGCATCCGGCTTTAAGAAGCGTTTCTCTAACTTCTCCAAAGCCTCTTTATACTTCTGTTCCATGTGCTTACAATGAAGTCTCTGAGCTAATTTAAGTTGCTCGACAACACCCTTGCGAGCAACTCTATATTGTTTATCGGACATCATAGCCTTATTCGTTCACATAGTTGATTACGTGCTCCTGTGCTTGCTCATGCAAGTTATCAAAAGCGTCTTCTATAACTTCGGCTGTCTGATCGCCATTAAGGTTCTTCAGCATTTCGCCAACAACTTTTACCTGATGTTCTATAGGTAAAGAACAGAACTCTTCAACAAGGAAGCTTTTCTGATAATTGTAAGACATATCGTGAAATAAGTCTGATAAATCTACGTTTGCTTTATATACTGACATAATCTGAAAATTTAAAAGTGATGTTATTTATTAAAGGTATCTAAATACCTAAAAGTATAAGGTGCCAATCTGTTAACGATCTTCTTCAACTCCATCAATCGTTTTTTGTATTGCTCTGGAATCTGATGAAAGGTCTTTCCTTGAATCTTGTAAAAACCTTCGTGGGTTTCAACATATTCAATGAGAGCGTCGAGCAAGTAAGCTTGCTCAAAGTGAGTTAGCGATAATATTGTTTCTTTTGCCATAATTTTAATCGAAAATATGATGGTTCAACTTTCTCTTTCTGAGGTTTCTCTTAATCACTTCCATATCCTTGTGGTCGTTAGTGTGGTCCGCAAGAAGCTTGATGATTTCATAGATGTCATTTGCGTTATCCTCCAGGTTGGCGCAAATTTTCTCGTCACCGAAGAAACTCTTATTAAAGGGTTTCAAATGGAAGTAGTACTTTTTGGCTGCATCCTGCATCTGAGTGTAGTGCATCTTCTGCTCTTGCTTGTACTGAACGCTTAACAGCCTAAACATGCCCTGTTCATCCTTGATGAGCTGATCCAATACATCTGTTACCATTGCAATCAAGCAGCCATTGACCTGCAGGCGTTGGATAATCTTTTCCTGCTTCAAGCCAGATGTTACACCAAGCTCTGAGAGTGTAACCTTCAAATCGTTTACTGTAACTTTCTCTTTTCCCATTGTCTTACTTTTTAATTATCAAACCATAAACCTGCATATCTCCATTCCCATTGATGGCAAGTGTCATTAGGCTTCTTACCTTCACTATAGCATATATCGGAAGATATGCAATTACTACATACATGTTTCATATCTTTTGTTAAGTCAATGTGAAATCATTCAGTTCTTCGCAAACAACTTTAAGCCATTCTTTCATGTATATGATGGCATTCAATGCACCATATTCTTTTCTACGTTGCTTTGCTTTGTAAAGCATAGCTTCAATTGAAGCTACTTCGGATTTAAACGTTTCTTCGTATTTCATTGCTCTATATATTATGGAGTGATGGTTAGTCACCCCATTACCTTTATGCTACGTCTTGAATCCATTCTTTGAGAATTGTACCATCTTCATTGAAGATATCAAGCTCTACTCCGTCATACTGAACTTTCTTGCCTTCGTCTAAAGCATTCTCGAAATCCACATCTAAGATGTGCTTTACGTCACCGAATGTTTCTTGTTTTTGACTGAGTGGCTGATTTTCAAAAACAACATCTTCGTATGTGTTATCTTTGAACTTAGTTGCCTTAATAACGTACTTTACCTTTTTCATTGCTCTTATCATTTAATTGTTAAACTTATTTGTTGTTTAATTAACTGATGCAAAGATACAAAGAAATTTTGGATTGACCAAACGTTACTTTCTTTAATCACTTTTTAACAACTTTATTTAACTTTCAAACTCTGTAACTATCTGAAATATAGTTTGTTCACAGAGTAATTAATGCACTATCTTACCAAGACTTCCCCTACATCTTTAAGGCAGATCCCCCATCGATTCGTGGATTATACATGACCTCAATAATTATAGGCGTACCATTAGCCGCCACGCCTTTGTGCATGGTGGCTAATATTGCTCTTGCCTTGTCGTTTGGAGAAGTAATGTTTCCCCAAATCCTATTAACGCTACTATTCGTTCTCATAAAACTCCACTATATACGTTACACTGTTATTTCCTCCTCCCTTGTAGAGTGTGGCACACATGCAAATCGCTTTACTTTGCCCCCCTCTAATCTGTTTGGATATATTTTCTACTTGATGTATTGCTGTCATACTTCTCTTATTTCTAAAACAAATGGTCGCAAATCAAAACCTCCAACACCATGTGAATAAAACGCTGTTAGTGTGTTACATTTACCCCCCCATTTTCATATACATGAATAACAACCGATTTGTACAAAGTCGGATAAAAAACTAATCTATGTTCCATAAATAACTAAAATATATGGTCTATAACCCCTTGTATCATAACCTTTCCAGTACGAAGCCTCAATACCTCCCCCAATAGCCGTTTCTACTGGGTTGAAGGTTCTAAGACCTCCATTAACCTGTGGGTGAACTTGATATTCTTTCATACAATTCAAACAATAAATTATCTTTCGCCACTGAGGTAAAAGAGGATGTTTTTTGTCCTCTAAGCTCAATTCTCTGTTCGTGTGGTGAATTATGCCAATCACCAAACGAACGACCTCTAACGGCAATTATATTACTTCTCATAAATCTCAATAATTCCTGTATGCTGCCTATGTCCTGGAACATACCACCAACCTATATACCTTGTGTTTAATGCTGCGGATTTAGAAGTGGGAGATGTAATACCACTCCCCATATTAAACGCTTTTGTTGCTCTCATTGTACAATTCTTTAAGTCTTTGTTTCTCTAACTCATATCCAAGTTCTGCCAATTCACGTTTTCCTTCGTCTGTAAGCGCAGAAAACTCGTTTGAGGTATCAATATGTTGCAACAACTCTTTAACGCTCACCTGTGGCTCTAAAAGATAGTCTTTGAGTTTTCGTTTGTCGGTTTTCGACATAAGCTGTGCTACCGTTTCGTCTTTCAGATAATATTTCTCATCAGCTTCTTCTTGAAGAATGTCCTTAATGAAGATACCACGGTCTTTTGGCTGCGGAATATCTACTTCAAGTGATGGCCATGCAAATGGGTCGTTCTCGTCATAAAACAGACTTTCTACCGCAACAGGCTTTGTTTTGATATTAGTCCAATAGATGCGTTGCCTATTCTGTGCTGATACAAGTGCAGAGTTGATGTGAACACCACGCACACCGATAGCATGAGAAAGGCATCTTTCCCACTTTTCAAGCATCTTGACATTTTCAAGAAAGAAATAAATATTAGGATTATACTTGCGCAGTTCGGTAAGTATTCGCATATACTCCCAAAAGAGGTAAGACTGACCTTCAAACTGAAAGCCTTGTGCTTTCAATTCAAGATAGCGTTCAAGAGTATAAATCTCCTCGCCACTCTTGGTACTCATTCCTTTCATTTTTCCGCTGAAAGAGAAAGACTGACACGGAGAGCCACCAATCAGAATGTCGGGTACTCCGTATTTTTCAACTATCTCATCTATATTCAAATCCGTAACACTGCCCAACTGGATAGTATCTGGAAAGTTGTGCATCGTGTTCGCAATAGCATATTTGTCAATCTCCGATGCGAGATAAGTCGTTATGTTAGCACCAATGCTGCGTAATGAAATTTGTCCTCCCGAAATTCCGTCAAACAAAGACAAAACTTTAAGGTTGCTCAGTTTAGCTTGCGGAATGAAGCTGAAAATATGTTTGATTGTTTCGATGTTCCAGCCATTGCCCAAGCCCTTATATTGCTGCGTTTCGCTTGTTACAAACTCGTAATCGTGTGGCATTGTCTGCAACTCAGCACACTCTTGTGGTGTCAGTCTTCTTATAGCTGCCATATACTTAACTCCGTTTGCTTCAAACTCTACACCCTGTTTATTCTCGGGCATACGCTACTGAAACTCCTTCAGTTGTTTTTCTTTTACCTTGCGGTAAATATCTCTTGCGATTGTTTCTTTCTTACTTGATTGGTTGCCAAGAATGTTAGGCTTAAACCAATCTGTAACGTCTTGTAACATCTTCATTGCTCTTTTATTTATAGTTTATAACTAGTGTCTTTTACCCCACTTTATGGCGTTGTAAATGGCATTTCTATACATAATTCTTTCCTCATTGTTCTCGAGGAATGCTGCTAATCTAGCTTGCTTTGTAGCAAACAAAAAGTCTTTATCTTCTTTAATTTCCATATCTACTTTCTTAATGATTTACCAGTGAAAGGAACAAACTTAGTGATAGCTTTTAACCTATCTATAGTTCGTTCTCCATATTTTGCTTCAAGTTCACTTGCAGTTAAGTTCGTGGTAATGATGAGAAGTTTTCCCTTTTGCTCTGCTGCGTCACATAGCTCAGAGAATGCGCATCTAACATTGCCATAAATCTTAGAAAGCTCTTCTGTACCAATATCATCAATACAGATGATGTGAAGTTTCAGAATCTCGTCAATCTTCGTATTTAGCTCTTGCGCAGAAAAGATATATACGATTTTTTTACAAGAGTCTTGGAGTAGGAGCGGTAGAATATGCTTTCCTATCAGAGTTTTTCCGAGACCACACCCACCTGTGATAAGAAGTCCCCTGCCTTCGTTGTCAGACATCCAATCAACGATAGGACGATAATTCTCCTCTAGCCATTTAGCATGAGATACCTTGCCAAAGGTGTATTTTTGAACAAAATAATCTAGCCCTCCTCGAAGCCTTTGTTCGGCATTAGGAACCCTAATTCTTACCTTGTCTGCAAGAAACAAGTCTTCTCCTCTTTCGAATCTTTGAATAATTTGATTGAAATCTACATTCATTTTTACCATCCTCCTTCGTTATAATCTTTGTTTTCCGAATTATGTAGAGCTGTGCCAGATTGCTTTGTCCCGAAGTCTTTATTTCGTCTTGCCCAATTCTGTAGCCTTAGATTTAAATCCCACGTTTTCTCAGTCTCGCACCTCATCCTTGTTTTGGACTTATTCATTTCAGACCAATAGTCATAGAACTTTCTGATCATGTCCTTGCCATAAGTCGCAACATAAGGAACTAACTCTTGATAAAATTTCTCTTTTCGCTTTTCTGTTGCTGCCGCAATCTCTTCTTTCGTTTTCTTAGGTTTATCTTCCTTAGATGCTTCTATAGGTTTATTATAGTCTTCTTTCTTTGGCTCTTGTTTAGGCTCATTGACATCAACTTCAAAATAGTTGTCATAATTACAGATAGTGATAATGGAGTACAGTCTTTCCGTATCCACTTCTATTAGCTGCATTTTTGTTAGCTTCGATAAACAGGTTCTGACGACTTGTTTTCCTGCACCAATAGTATTGCTAAGTTTTCCAAGACTAGTCAAAAGCTGTCCTCTATGCTCAACTATCCCATTATGCTTTATATCTTTCTCCTTCGCATTGTTGAGCAAATAAAGAAAGAGGGTAAGCATTTCGGGTTTGTTGAACCAATCCCAATCTAAGATACTGCAAGGAAGTCTTATCCAATCCGCCATAGTTATACAATTAGACCTCAATTTTCTTGTTTAGCTGCTCATGCAGGTGGAACCCAAACAATACTAATTGAGGTCTGAATATTTTTATCCGAAAGTTCCACGTTTCAGAGATTTAATTTTTTTCGGTGTAAAGGTAATAAATTATTTATTGATTAAATAATATTACCGTAATTATTTTCAAATATTAACTTTAATGCCTTTGAGACTGCTAAGTTTCTTAACCTCAGATGTATAGTGCGCAATCATATTTTCTAGTTCGCTATTTGTGAAATGACACGCAGAATGTGCCTTCACGTTTAGCAAATCGAATTTTTGCTGTCCTATTTTCTGAATGAGGTTGCGTTGATAGCCTATGAGGTGGTCCGCAGAGAAGCGGTTGTCGTATTTGCATTCTGCATGGCAGTTATCTTCATTGAATCTAGTTGCCATGTGGCGCCGGCTATGGAAGTGACCACAGTCCACATCTTCAAAGCTCTTTATTTGCCCACAGGATATACACCGAACATAACCATTAGGCATAGCATCACGCAAACGAATATAAAGAGAGAATACTCGATCGAGTTTCTTAACCAAGTTTGGGTTGCTCTTAGAATTAGTCCTTTTTTCCTTTTTTTTTGCGGTTTGAGCCGCTTTTGGCTTGCGGTTGAAATAGTATTTATTCATAACCATAGAACTCTTTAATACAACTTATTTCCGTGACGATATTCTCTACTTCGTTATAGCGCATCTTCAAGTTGATGTGTTGGATAAGGTCTATGCCAAGTGCTTCTGCCCATTCAAATACTGTAGCAAGAATGCTTAAGTATAAGTCGAAGAAAGTTCCTTCTTTTACACTTATTGAAGTAGTAATATTGCACGATACGATAGTCTTAGTTAACATAATGGCATTCTCGGTAAAGCTGTGCTGTTTAATATACTTGACCTCATGGTCGAATGTTGAGAATCCGTACTTTGCTTCAATATTATAAACGCCCATCAAATCAAAAACACGAATGCAAATATCAGCCAACTCACTTTCTACTTTACCTTCGATAGTGTCTAAGTAATATTTACCGAACAAACCACCTTCATGGTCGTTTGCAAGTACAGTTTTAAGACCTTCTTTATCAAGGTCGTTCATATAACGCCCTTTTCGGTCGGCTTGTACGGCTTCTGCAACTTCTGTGCAAATCATCATAAGCCAATGCGCCTTAGACTTCTTCTCTTCATGCCACCCATGTTTGACAGCATTATCGTAGGCTTTTTTAACCCACTCGTTAATCTGTTTTGCTTCAATTTTCATAATTCTAAAAACTTACGTTGGTTAACTGTTTACCTAGAGATTTGATGCACCATCTTGAAGAGCCTTGCACCTCTAGGTCAATTCTTAAATCGGAGACTTTTCCGAACGAACGGAAACTACCGCCAAGGTCGATTATCCATCCGTCTTTATCCTTGAACGGTCTGATAGCTCGTCCCACCATCTGATAGTAGAGACTCAAAGACTTTGTTGGTCTTGCCAAGATAACCGTATCGAGTGCAGGATAATCGAATCCAGTAGTAAGGACACCGACATTAGAGACAACCTTTATCGTACCATCCTTGAACTTCTCCAAAATGGCTTCACGTTCTTTCTTTGGAGTCTCGCCTGTAACGATTGCTGAATTGATGCCCTTCTGTTGCAGTTTACTAGTCAATCTTTCCGCTTCTTCCGTGAATCGAGTGAAAACCAAGACCCCTTTACGAGGTATTTTGTTCTTCGGCTTCAATACTCGTAGGGTAGTGGAAGTAAGCTGATCAT
>ERZ773112.1991-NODE-1991-length-10566-cov-2.524308_pt1 | contig 10566 bp, 8 predicted proteins | sample MGYA00580566_ERZ773112 | MGnify/ENA primary metagenome ERZ773112 (study PRJEB29015, sample SAMEA2737842) | human gut metagenome | biome: human gut; feature: human-associated habitat; material: faeces | place: China | collected 2012 ... | reverse complement strand
GAGCCTCTGCAAAATGTTCTAGAAAGCTTTCTGCATAAATCAATCCCATGAGAACCTGCCAGTAATTGTCATGGTCGGTGGAAGGAATCTTTGCATAACATTCTTTATAAAGCGTTTCTGCATCAGTGTAATTGCCTGCGTCAAATAATGACCAGGCTTTCGATAGGGTTTCGGTCATGGGAAGCCTCCTTGTTTCTCAATTATAATATTTCTTTTCCGACAGGTTCTCCCCAATCAAAATCACAAACTGAAATTTCACCGTTATATTCAGCAACGCGTTCCTCGAATGTTTTGTGTTTATATTTATTCAAGACAATAGATTTTGGGAGCACTTGATATTTTTTCAAAGGGATCATAACGCTTTGGTTATTCATAAAAACACTCCATATCGTAAAAAATGGAAATCTAACTAATAGTATCATAGCATAAAATATAGATGGTGCAATCATATTTATGGAATTAAAATTCTTGTTGTAACTGACAAAATTTCTCAACAACAATATCTCTTCCTTGTATCCCCAATATCATGTGCTATAATTCTCTTGAGATTAGTTACGACTAACTAAAACACCAAAAATGGCAGTTGCCAAATACGTTTTTTGAAAAAGGGGAGACTATGTCAGAGGAAGAGAAAAAATTTTTGGAAATCGTTGACCTGAAAAAAGGTTTTGGAAGTGGAGAAACACGTCAGGAAGTATTGCGCGGAATGAACTTTTCCGTGGCAAAAGGAGAGTTCTGCGTTCTGCTTGGACCGTCCGGTTCCGGAAAATCAACTTTATTAAATATTATCGGAGGAATCGACAGTGCCGATTCCGGTTACATCTCGATCAACGGTGATAAGCTCGAAGATATGAGTGAGAAGAAACTAACCCAATACCGCAGAAAACATCTCGGCTATGTATTTCAGATGTACAATCTGATCGCCAATCTGAACGTGAAGGAAAACATTGAAGTCGGAGCGTATCTTTCCGACAATGCGCTGGACATTGACGAGCTGCTTCACACGCTTGGACTTTACGAGCACAGATACAAGCTGCCGAGTCTGAATGCGCCGAATCAGTTGTCCGGTGGTCAGCAGCAGCGTGTTTCCATCGGTCGTGCGATCGTGAAAAACCCGGATATCCTGCTCTGCGATGAACCGACCGGCGCTTTGGATTATAACACCTCCAAAGAAATTTTAAAACTGATTGAAGATGTAAACAAAAAATATGGAAATACGATCATCATGGTAACACACAACGAGGCAATCAAGAACATGGCAGATCATGTTATAAAACTTCGTGATGGAGCCGTGCGCCACAACGAGAGGAACGAGCACAAGATTTCAGCAGCAGATCTTGAGTGGTAAGGAGTGTGGCAGTTATGAAAAAGAAAAAAATTAAAAATCCACTCATCAGACGTATTCCGCGTGAATTGCTCGGTGACTGGAAAAAATATCTTGTGGTGGCATTATTCCTGATCCTCACGATCGGCTTTGTTTCCGGTATGTATGTTGCAAATGAGAGTATGCTCGTTGCAGCAAATGAAGGCGTGACAAAATATAAGTTAGAGGATGGACATTTTGAGCTGGACAAAAAGGCAGATGAGACGTTACTTTCTGCTATCGAGACAGGAACAAAAGCGGACGTCAGACAGTATTATCTTGACAAAGCGAAAAAAGAGCTGGACGAAAAGTTGGATGAAAAGGCTTATCCGGAAGCCTACGACAAGGCATGGGATAAAATCGTAGAGGAAATCGATGATAAATATGCTGACGAAGAAGAAAAATATGAGTTAAACGATCCTGATTTTACAGAAGTTCCGGTAAAAGTATATGAGAACTTCTTCCGAAATGAGGAGGAAGATTACAACAACGACGGCGAGGCAGAAGGAAACATCCGTGTCTATGCAAAAAATGATAACGTGGATCTTGCCTGCCTGCTTGACGGAGCATTTCCGGAAAAAGCGGATGAGATCGCAATTGACCGTATGCATGCAGACAATGTCGGCGTCAAAGTGGGAGATGAGATTTCTGTCAGCGGGCAGAGGTTCAAAGTTGTCGGACTGATCGCCTATGTCAATTATGCGACACTGCATGAGAAGTCAACGGATATGATGTTTGATGCGATCAAATTCGATGTGGCTATGGTCACACAGGAAGGATTGGATAGTTTACATAAAACTGTTCATTATGCTTACACATGGAATTATGTGGATACTCCTGCAGATGAAGTGGAGCAGAAAGCAAAATCCGATGATTTCATGAAAGCACTGCTCACACAGGTTGTGTGTGCTGACAAAGAGTTAGAGGACTATATGCCGCGCTATGCAAATCCGGCTATTAATTTTGCAACGGATGATATGGGTTCAGACAAAGCTATGGGTGGTGTTTTACTGGATATTTTGATCGTGATCATTGCATTTATTTTTGCAGTGACCATCAGCAACACGATCGTGAAGGAGGCTTCTACGATCGGAACACTGAGAGCTTCTGGTTATACGAGAGGTGAACTGGTCAGACATTATATTTCCATGCCGGTGATCGTGACACTTCTCGCAGCGTGCGTTGGAAATATCCTCGGCTATACCGTATTTAAAAATGTGGTTGTCGGCATGTATTATAACAGCTACAGTCTTCCGACTTATCAGACAGTCTGGAACCCGGATGCCTTTTTCAAGACAACGATCATTCCGGTTGTTTTAATGCTTGTGGTCAATCTCATCGTCATTATAAAAATGATGCGGCATACACCATTACAGTTTTTACGCCATGATCTGAAAAAAACAAAACGTAAAAAAGCGATGCGCCTGCCAAAATGGAGCTTTTTAAGCCGTTTCCGCCTGCGTATCATGTTCCAGAACGTGACGAATTACCTGATTTTATTTGTGGGGATCTGGTTTATCGGCATTATGCTCGCAATGGCGGTCGGTATGCCGGAGACGCTCGACTATTACAAATCCAATGTTTCAGATATGATGTTCACGAATTATCAGTATGTGTTAAAGTCTTATGAGAATGAGGATGGAGACATTATCACAACGGATAATAAGGATGCAGAGAAATTCAATATGACATCTCTGCAGCACAAGAGCGATACGTTAGATGAGGAGATTTCTGTCTACGGAATCGAGGATGACAGCCGGTATGTGAAAATCAGTGACCTGTCTGCCCTGAAAGGAAACGAGGCATATATTTCTGCTTCCTATGCAGATAAATATAGCCTGAGCGTGGGCGAAACAGTGGTTCTTGACGAAAAATATGAGAACAAACAGTATGAGTTTGAGGTTGCAGGAATCTATGATCACAGTCAGGCGCTGGCAGTATTTCTGTCCAATGAGCAGTATTGTGAAATCTTTGACATGGACAGTGATGCATTCACAGGCTATCTCTCGGATTCAGAGATCACAGATATTGATGAGGATGAGATTGCAACCGTCATCACAGAACATGACATTACGAAAATGTGTGATCAGCTCGATCATTCCATGGGCTCTTATATGACCTACTTCCAGTATCTGTGCATCCTGTTATCCGCAGTATTGATTTACCTGCTCACGAAGCTGATCATCGAGAAGAACGAAAATGCAATTTCCATGACAAAAATCCTGGGCTATGAGAACCGGGAGATTGCAAGCTTATATCTGTTGTCTACAACCATCGTTCTTGTGGTGATCGATGTTGTCAGCGTGATTTTAGGTGTCGTCATCATGAAGGCTGTCTGGAGGATCATGCTCTTTTCCTACAGTGGATGGTACGCTTTTCGCATAAGCACGATGGGCTATGTGAAAATGTTCCTGTTTATACTGATCGGATATCTGCTTGTCATGGTATTGGATTTTAGAAGAATCAAGCGTATTCCGATGGATCAGGCACTGAAAAATGTGGAATAACAGGAAAAATATAACCTGACAGGAGAGCGTAGAGATCACATAAAAATTAAAGTGCACATGGCAATTGTACCATAAAGCAGCTGCCGGAAATGGGAGCATCCACAACCTGGATGTTCCCATTTTGCTTTTCGGTAAGTTCCTTTGCAATGCAGAGTCCGAGTCCAAAGTGTTCTCTGTCGGTATGGGCATCGTCGGCGCGGTAAAATCGTTCGAAAATATGGGATTTCTTTTCCTCTGAAATTCCACATCCGGTATCTTCGAATAGAAAACAAAGCATTTCATTTTCAGCATGGCAGGAGAGTGTCACTTTTCCACCGGATGGTGTGTAACAGAGTGCATTATCCACGATAATGGAAAAAATCTGTTCTGTGCGGTGGATATCACAGAAGCAGTCCGGGAGAATTTCTTCCGGCAGAGTGAGGATAAGGTGAAGCCCGTTTTTCTTTGCCAGTGGTTCGAACTTTTCATAAGTGTCTAAGAGCAGCAAATCGGGCTGGCAGGCTTCCGGTTTGATGGTGAGCGTGTCAGCATCCGAATTTGCGAGCAGCAGCATATCGTCAATCAGACGTTTCATGTGGACGGTCTCTTCGGACATCAGATGGAGAAAGTGGTTTCGTTCCGCTTCATTTGAACATTTTTCAATGGATTCCAAGCTGGAGCGGACAACCGCTAATGGGGTGCGTAGCTCGTGGGAGGCGGAGGCGATGAATTGTGTCTGCTTTTTCTGTGCAGTTTCGACTGGTTCTAACATTTTTCGGATGAAGAAGTGGAAAAAGAGAAACAACAGTAAAAACGCGGTAATATTTGCAATGCTCACAATGATTCTTAACGACAGCATCTGGTGAGACTGTTCGGCGAGCGAGCGCAGGATCAGAAAGTTTAAGTAGCTGCCGCCTTTTGGGATACTGCCGACGGATGCAATGTAGGGAATGTTATCGCCGGAGTTGAACTGATATTCCGTATGCGAGGAAAGCCTTTTATTTTTCGTGAAAAAAGGAGGGTTCCCGGTAAGTTCTTCTGCGGCGAGAAGTGCATTTTCACATAATTGCTCGTCTGCAGTTGTCTGATGATACTGGTCATAAAAGAGTGGAGTCCCATTCTCATAAAGATAAATCTGGATAGAACTGTTTTCCTGTAACTGGTTTAACCACTGGTGTGAGATGACATCCTGCTCCTGCAAATGGGAAATGACAGAACTTGTCTCTGTGAGAAAAGCAGTTTCGTTTCCCTGCTTTATATTTTTTTTTGCAACAAAAACACACAGAGCACTTAAGGCAAGGAGAATGATCTGTGTGACGCAGGTACAAAATAAGGTGAGTTTGCGATGCAAAGCCTGATAGGTTGTGCCGGAAAAGGTGAAGTGTGGAAACATGAGAAACCTCCTGATAATGTACATAAAGCAGATAGTGAAAAAAGGTATCTGTAAATTGCAATAAGGATAAAATAATTGAAAAGTAACGGCAGCTATACAGAAGCTTCATGATCTTATATGGAAAATCAGGGATCAGGAGGAAGCCAGCGTATATCCGACACCGCGGATGGTTTTTAAGGCAAGCGTGCTTCCAACGTAGGAGAGCCGCTTGCGCAGGTAATGGATGTAAGTGTCAAGGTTACAATCCTCCACTTCTGCATCCACGCCCCAGACACGGCTAAGAAGTACTTCACGGCGGATGACGAACTCAAAACTTCGCAGAAGAACTTCAAGCAATCTGCCCTCACGGCCGGAGAGCCGGATGGAGCCAGTAGATCCACTTAGCAGTCTCGCGTTGCAGTCATAACTGATGTCGCAGATGGTAAGTAAATTGTCATCTTCCCATTTGCCGCTGCGTCTGCCGAGGGAGCGGATGCGGGCGGTCAGTTCTTCGAAGGCGAATGGTTTTACAATGTAATCGTCTGCACCGGCATCCAGCCCTTCAATCCGGTCGTAAAGTTCGCCGAGGGCGGTGATCAGTATGACAGGCGTGGAAATTCCGGCCTGTCTAGCTTTTTGCAGCACGAGCAGACCATTCATAGTCGGGAGCATGCGGTCGAGCAGGACAATGTCGTGAGCGTCCTGTAAGAAGAGGTCAAGACCGTCTCTTCCATCGTGGCATACATCCACCTCATAAGCCTCCTGCTCTAATTGAAAACGCAGGGTTTCACAAAAATTCAGATCATCTTCGATCAATAAAATACGCATGATAATGTCTCCTGAGATTTATAAGGATGAGTATAGCATAGAAATCTTAGAAAAATCTTTAAATTGTAGATTATTTTGAAATGTAACAGTTAAATTAAAGCCAAATTTAAAGATTTTTCTAAGATTTCTTCTGTAAGATAAGACCAGAAACGAAAAATACTACATGTAGAATGCCAAAGCAGAGGAACAGCTGCTTGTTCTGGCGATGATTGTGGAGCTGCAATTATAAAAGAAAAATAAAAAGAAAGGTCATGAAAACAAAATGAAAAATGCAAAGATAAAAAACAGGCAAAAACTAAGCATGCTAGTTGTCACAATGGTTTTAGTTCTTCTGATGACATTGATAGCAGGAATGCTCACTGGATGCGGAAAAAATACAGCCGGAGGCGTAGATGGAACAGAAAGCAGTGGCACGAATGCTGATGGCAGCGCAGGAGGCGGCAAAGGAAGATTTATTGAATCAAAAGTAGCACTTCCGGAAGAGATCAATAGCATTTTACAGTTCAAAGCACTGTCAGATGGAACACTTGAAATTGTAGGGCAGGATGCAGATTATAGCATCTATGTGGTAAAAAGCAGTGATGGAGGCGGCAGCTGGGAGACAACACCGCTTGAAGATATCTCTTACAGTAATGTCGCAGTCGCAGAGGATGGAACAGTTGCGTTTCTTGATTACACAGAAAACGGATTATGTCCGGTTACAATTGTGGACGCGGACGGAAGCACACATACATTTTCCATTGAAATGCCAGCAGAAGATGCCTTTGTATCAGTTGCAGCATTTGACAGTAACAAACAGCTGATCGTGCGCGATACAGAGGGCGGCTTGTATGGAATTGACTGTACAGATGGAAGCAAAACAGTGACATTTGAAATCGATGAGGATACCTATATTCCTTATTTTGATGTGGTTGGAACGAATTGCTATATCGTCACAAGTGACAAGGTGCTTTGCTATGACACGACAACCGGAAAAGAGACGGACGAGCTGACCGCATTGACTGAGCAGATCTGCTCAGATGATAACCTCGTTTATCGAAATACCGATACCGGACTTCCGGTGACGTTTGCAAAAGCGGAGAATGATAACAGTATTATTTTTGCAGATTATAAAGGAATTTTCCACTATACAACAGGTGGAGCAGTTGTGGAGGAGCTGGTACAGGGCGAGCAGACTGCATTGAGCAACAGCGGTGCGATTTTTTACGGAGTGTATATGCAGGATGAGACGCATCTTTTTGTGGCAGGAAATAACGGAATGGAGGGTGCGCTCTACAGCTACACCTACGATGCAGACGCGTCTGCCAACCTGAATCAGGAACTCAATATTTATGCATTGCAGGATTCCGATACGCTGCGTCAGGCGGTCATTATTTTCCGTCAGGAGTATGCAGATATTTATGTAAACCTTGAAATTGGCATGACGGATGATAATGGAGTGACGTTAGAGGACGCATTGAAGACGTTGAGCACGGATATCCTGGCAGGAAATGGACCGGATGTGCTTATCTTAGATGGAATGCCGGTGGACAGCTATGTGGAAAAAGGAATTTTAACAGATATCAGTGATGTTGTGGATGAGGTAAAGGCTTCGGATGGACTTGTGGATTCCATTGTGAAAGACAGCACAAAGGATGGAAAGATATATGCGATTCCGACACGTTTCTTAGTATCATTTATCACGTCAGATCAGCAGACGGTAGATGCAGGAAAGTCCATGCAGGCACTTGCAGACCGCATCGAAACCCTGGCAAAGGACAAAAGTACGACTTATGTGGTACAGCAGAAGATGGCGGAAGAGTTACTGCTTGATTTTTACAATGTAGATTCCAAAAACTGGGTAAAAGAGGACGGAAGTCTGGATGAAACGAAAGTTTCCGATTATTTGACACAGGTGAAACGTATTTATGATGTGGATGATCACAGCGATATTGAATCCTATGGCAATTTTTTTGAGAGCGGAATGTGCGATGGATACCGTTATGGAACATTAGACAGCATGGATTTATTTGCAGAGACATGTAAAGTGGAATTTGGAACCATTGCAGATGTCGAGGATTTCCAGTTGATGTTGAGCGCCGGTACGACGGACGGAGCGGTTTATGGGGTGTTGTCGAATGGTGGAACTTCTTCTTATGTCCCATTTTTACAGGCAGGTGTGGTATCTGGAGGCAATGAGGATGCAGGGAAAGCGTTTGTGAAAACACTGCTCGGAAAAGAGGCAGGGGCTTCCAGCAACGGAATTCCGGTGAATGAGGCAGCTTTAAAAGATCAGATCAATGCATTGATGGGACGGACGGAAACAAGCATGGCATTTAACAGGGATGGAAGCGACAAAATGTATACGATTGAATACCGCTCCATGACACAGGAGGAAGCAGATGCGATTTTAGCGCAGCTGGAAGCAGTGGAGCAGTCAGCACTCACAGACCGTACGATCCAGAATCTTGTGATCGAACAGGGAACAAGCTATGTAAAAGGAGAGCAGAACCTCGAAGAAACGGTAAATGAGATTACGAAGAAAGTGAATCTGTATCTTGCAGAGCAGCAGTAAAAAAGGAAGAGAATGGGAGATTGCAGCAGGCTATGAGAAAGGCATGAGGATGAAAAGACATAAAATCAGAAAAAAACGAAATCCCGGCTGGTATTTTCTGTTGCCCGAATTTCTGGGAGTATCGGTGTTTGGACTGATTCCATTTGCAGATGTGGTGCGGCGCTCTTTTTTCCAGACTGCGGATGGTAGTTTCGTCGGGATCAGAAACTACGTGCAGGTGATAAAAAATGATGCGTTTAATCTTGCAGCGAAAAATACACTGCGTTTTGTGGTTACCTGTATTCCATGCCTGTTGCTATTATCGCTGATCCTGGCAATGCTGTTGCAGCAGGTTTTGATTTTGGCAGAGAAAAAGAAAAAACACCGGGATGTGACGATGGAACAGTTTTACCGGGGCAGTGCAGCGGCACTTAAAAGTATGTATCTGCTTCCGATGGCAATCCCGGCGGCAAGTGTGGTCGTACTGTGGAAGATTCTTTTTGACAGCCACGGATTTGTGAACAGTGCGATCCATGCGCTGTCAGGAATGAGCGGAATCGGGCAGATTTTAAACGTTTTGTCGGTGCAGGAGGTAGACTGGATGAACACCGATGCCGCATTTGGAATCCTCGTATTCAGCTATGTCTGGAAATATTTAGGATACGATATTGTGCTCTGGATGGCGGGGCTTTCTGCAATCCCGCAGGGGATTTATGAGGCGGCAGAGGTGGACGGAGCCGGAAAATGGAAAACGTTTTTCTATATCACACTTCCGAATCTCCGCCCGGTGGCATTTACCGTTGTCATTTTGTCGGTTTTAAATTCATTTAAGGCGTTCCGGGAGGTTTACATGGCAGCGGGCAGCTATCCACAGGAAAATATTTATCTGTTGCAGCATGTGTTCAACAACTGGTTCAAGACGCTCTCGGTGGATAAGATGGCGGCGGCATCTGTAATGCTTGCGTTTGTGATTGCGATATTCGTGCTGTTACTTGAGCGAAGCTGGGAGAGAGAAGGATAATGAACAGGAGGCAGCAGATAAAAAGGAAGATGTACAATATAAATATAGAAAGAAGAATCTCATGAAGAGAATAATAATAACAGGAATCCTGATTCTGGCGGCAGGCTTGTGTCTTGCTCCGGTTCTCTTTCTGCTTGTCGGCACTTTTATGGGAAACCATGAAATCTATACGTGCATCGCACCTGCACTCGGAAAGGGAGATGGGCTTGCTATTTGGCATCTTCTGCCACAATACCCGACGTTGCAGAATGTTGTGGAGCTTCTTTTCGATTCACCAGAATATTTTCAGATGTTCTGGAACTCGATTTTTTACACGGGGGCAATTCTGGCAGGGCAGATGCTTTTTGGCATGCCGGCAGCGTGGGGGCTGGCGCGGTATTCTTTCCGCGGAAGAAAAACAGTTTACCGGCTGTTCATTCTCGTGATGATGATGCCGTTTCAGGTCACGATGTTGTCGCAGTATCTGGTGTTAAACCGTCTGGGAATGCTGGACAGACCGCAGGCAGTCGTTTTGCCCGGAATTTTTGCAACGTTTTCCGTCTTTATTATGTACCGCTTTTTCCGTGGAATACCGGAAAATGTCATGGAGGCGGCACGTATGGACGGGGCGGGAGAATTCCAGATTTTTTTGCGGATCGGCATACCGCTTGGAAGTCCGGGCATCCTGTCGGCACTGGTATTTTCGTTTTTGGACTGTTTTAGCATGTTAGAGCAGCCGATGACGTTTTTGAAAACAAAAAGTCTCTGGCCGTTGTCACTTTTTCTGCCGGAGATCACGAGCCAGAACGCAGGATTTTCACTCTGTGCATCACTGGTGACGATCCTGCCAGCGATGTTTGTTTTTCTGGCAGGACAGGACTATCTTTGATTCGGAATATGGTGGATCGTGTGATCGATACCGGTTGCGACACGCAGACTGCCCTTTCCTTTTCTCGTATGTAATGTTATAAAATGAAATGTAGT
>ERZ773112.1985-NODE-1985-length-10605-cov-4.753744_pt1 | contig 10605 bp, 7 predicted proteins | sample MGYA00580566_ERZ773112 | MGnify/ENA primary metagenome ERZ773112 (study PRJEB29015, sample SAMEA2737842) | human gut metagenome | biome: human gut; feature: human-associated habitat; material: faeces | place: China | collected 2012 ... | reverse complement strand
TTAGGTTTTATGAAAAAACGGTTTATGCCGCTAAACCTGAGTACCGGCTTACACACCTCCTCGAAAAAACTCGTAAAAAGAGGGGCCAAAAAGGCGGAACGGTACAACCAAAGGTGCATATTGCTCCGGCTACAGAGAAAATTCACGGCGAATTTGAAGCCGGAATAAAAAAGCTCATTAAATCATCGGAAGCTATGGGCGGCGGTGATTTGAGCGGTATAAAAAGAATTTAAAGACATAAGGAGTGTTTATTAATGAACAAAACTATTAGAAAAGTTGGTTATGCTGTGCTGACAGAAAGCAGCACAGGCGAAATCACATATGGAAAGCCTGTTTGGTTTAAGTCTGATGAGGCAGGCGGCAGAAGTATCGGTGCAGAGCCTATCGGCGATTCGAACACAATCTACGCTGACGGCTTGCCTATTATTGTAGCGAGTGCAAACGGCGGCTACACAATCAGTCTTGAGCTTATTTCAGCAGTCGACGACATCGAAAAAGATTGGTTCGGCAATGATGAAGCAACTGAGGGTGGTATCATCGAAAAGGGCGGTATCAAAGTAATGCCGAGATTTGCCCTCCTCGCCGCAAAGGAAACATACAAAGGCGACAAGCTCTACGAAATTGACACATATTTCGACTGCGTAGCTGCAAGAGCCAGCAGGAACGACAAGACATCAGAAGGTAACTTCGACCCACAGTTCCCGACCTTTACGGTCACAGCAAAGCCACGTCCTGACAATGACTTTGTACGCTATACATCTTATGCCGACACTCTGCCCGAAAGCGTTGTAACTCCTACTGTAAAAACTGTAAAGGCTGCAAAATCGGCAGTTCCTACAGATCAGGCCTCATCAGGCACTACAAAGGCGGCTAAGAGCTAATGAAAGACACAGTTGTTATTAACGATAAAAATGTTGAGGTTGAGGTTACGGCTTACACAATGCTCATCTACGAGGACACATTCAAAGGCCACGGCTTTCTGCGTGATGCCGACCGTATTCTCGTTAAGAACCTCAATGATGTTAAATTTGGCTCTGCTGTAAAGCTTTTATGGGCAGCGGCAAAGACGGCAGACGATACAATTCCCAACTTTAAGACTTGGGCGAAAGAAATCAGCATTAAGGACGCTATTTCGGCGACAGACACAATCATCAATCTCATTGTTGACAGCCTTAAAAGCGACAGCCCAAAAGTGACAGCGACAGCGACAGCAACTTAAACGGATTTAAAACTTTCCTGACGGCAAAGGAAGTCTTATCCTATGCCGTCAGGTGCGGTCTGACTGTCGCTGATCTACAGAAATTTACAATAGGTTTTGTCTTAGATTATGTCAAAACCTATTTCGCATTACGAAACAATAAGAACATCCACGAAAATGAAGAAAAATATCTGAAAATGAAATCTGTGTTGCCTTTCGTTACAGAAAGATTTGAAAGTAAAGAAATCTCGGAAAAGCAGTATAGCGAGTTTATGAACCGATATAGGAAATTGGAGGACAGATATGGCATCAACGATTAAAGGCATCACCGTCAAGATTGCAGGCGATACGATAGACTTGCAGAAATCTTTAAAAGCTGTGCAGTCCTCATCCTCGAGCTTACAGAGCGAATTGTCGGCTGTTAACAGACAATTAAAGTTTGATCCTGAAAACACTGTCTTGCTTGCTCAAAAGCAAGAAGTGTTAAAAGAACAAATTGAAAACAGCAAATCTGCCCTTGACCGCTTGCTTGAGGTACAAAATCAAGTTGAAGAGCAGGCAAAAAACGGCGAAATTTCGACGGAGCAGTACAGAGCCTATCAGCGTGAAGTTGAAAAAGCGAAAAGCAAACTTGAAACTTTCACTAAACAGCTTGCAGAAACCGAGGAAAAAGCAAATGCAATAAACCTCGAATCTGCCCGAAGTGAGATGTCAAAAACCGAAACAAGTGTTGGTAAAGTCGGCGACAGCTTTAAAAACCTTGAAAATAAGTCAAATAAAACTGATTTATCCAAGGTCAAAAAAGAAATGGATGACGTTAAATCCTCTGCTGACAATCTCAAATCTGCTGTTGGTGATGCATTAAAAGAAGCAGGCGCAGCGGCAACAACGGTTGGCGGAGCGTTGACCGGAACTGTCATAAGTGCAAACAGTGAAGAAAAAGCTTTAAATTCCTTGCAGGCTCAAACCGGCTTGACCGCCGAGGAGATGACAAAGTACAAAGATGTCCTTGAAGATGTTTACCAGGGGAATTTCGGCGAATCTCAGGAAGAAGTTGCAAATGTCCTTGCTTTGATTAAGCAGACAACGAACGAGACCAATCCAAGTAAGCTTAAAGATATGACCGAAAATCTCTTTACATTGAGAGATACATACGATTACGATTTTGTCGAAACCTTGAGAGCGGTCAACATGCTTATGGAACAGTTCGGTGTAACAGGCGATGAAGCGTTTAACCTTATTGCTCAGGGCAGTCAAAAAGGTTTGAATAAAAACGGCGATTTGCTCGACACAATCAACGAATATTCCGTACATTATAAGCAACTCGGCTATGATGCAAATGAATTTTTTAATTCGCTTGAAAATGGCTCTAAAGCAGGTACTTTCAGTATCGACAAGCTTGGCGATGCCATGAAAGAGTTTGGAATCCGTTCTAAAGATACAAACTCGAGTACGCAGGAGGGATTTACTCTTCTTGGCTACGGCGCAAAAGCCTCAGCTGAGGACATTCAGAAAGCCAAAGATGAAGTCGCAAAGCTCGAAAAAAATCTTTACTATGCAAAAGAGGAGCAAAAAGGCTTTAACAATTCGACGAGCGAATTAACAAAGCAAAAAAATGCCGATAAAATTGAACAATATTCAGAGGCGCTAAAAACTGCTAAAGAAAATCTTGCAAATCTCGAATCAGCAGGCAAAGGCGCAAAAGGTAGTATTGAGGATTTGCAGGCAAGATTTGCAAAAGGCGGAGACAGCGCAAAATCAGCAACATCAGAAGTTTTAAAGACTCTTTTTGAGATGGACGATAAGGTCAAGCAGAATCAGGCAGGTGTTGACCTCTTCGGTACGATGTGGGAAGATTTGGGAATCGACGGCGTAAAAGCCTTAATGAAAGTTAATGGCTCTGCCGACAAGACCAAAAATACCATGAAAAAGATTAAAGACATCAAATATAACGATGTCGAAGCCGATTGGGCGAGCCTCGGCAGGACTGTGCAAACTGATGTCATTAATCCTATCGGCAAATCATTATTCCCCGAAGTAAAAAAACTTTGTAAATTTACGAGCAAGCATACAGATGATATTATTCCGACGCTAAAACAGATTGGTGTTTTAACTACTGCTATTTGGTCGGGTAAAAAGGCCACTAAAATAGTTACAGAAATCAAAAATCTGTGGGGAGCTTACAAGTCTTTGAAAGCGGCAACAGATGCCGCTAAAATCTCACAAGAGGGACTTAACACTGCTCAAAAAGCAAATTTGTGGGGATTAGTTGCAGGTTTAGTTGTTGGTGCTATAGGCGAAATTTGGGCATTTTCAGAGGCTAACGACAGTGCAAAACAATCCCAAGAAGAACTTAACGAAGCTCAGGAAAAAGCAAAAGAAGAAATCAAAGAGCTTAAAGATGCCAACGATGAATATGTGCAAAGCAAGAAAGATGCGGCGTCTGAGGTTGACAGTGAATTTCAATATTATGACGATTTGTGGGACGAATTGCAAGGCATTGTAGACCAAAATGGTGAAGTAAAAAAAGGCTACGAAGATAGAGCAAAATTCATCACGAATGAATTAAGCCGAGTTACAGACAAGGAGATTGAGTGGAACGGTAATGTTATTACATCATACTCGGACTTAAAAGATATAATTGATGATACATTGGAATCTAAAAAGGCACTTGCTTTACTGTCTGCGTATGAAGACAGTTATAGTGAGGCTGTGTCGGGCATAAAAAGTGCGAAATCAGAATCTATAAATGTTTATGCTGAAAAGAAAAAAACACAAGAAGAGCGCGACAGTGCAGCGGAAACTGCACAAAAATATAATACAGAAGGACTTGACAGAAACAAAAAAATAATCAAAATTGCGGGGTGGGCATTTGAAAACGGAAAAATCTCGCAAGCTGATTATCAAAAGTACCTTAAAGACGCAAAGAACAAGCAGAATACAACTGAAAACGAGCGTGCTTTATCATCATTTGGTGCGGCATATGGTGCCGAAAGTCAAAAAGCTAAAGACAACCTTGAGGAGAAAGAAAAAACTCTTAAAGAACTTGAAAGCAAATATAACGAGTATCAGCGAAAGATTGTAAATTACAACACCACAATACAAAATGTTGAAAATCTAACAGCGGCGAACGCAAAGGGCAACACCAAAGAAATTGATGCCGCAATGTCTGATTTGATGAATAATATTATTACTTACACAACAGGTAATAAAGAAACTCTCGAACAGCAAGTCAATGATTTTAAGACAAATGCCGAGAATCTACGGACGGCATACAAAGACGGTGTTGAGGGCGTAACGAAAGACCAAGTTGAAGAAGCCGAAGAGTTGCAGGAAAGAGCAGAAATCGAGCTTGCTAAGTACACCGATATGTACGGCACGGTTGCCGCAATCGCTACGGGCAAAGCTGACGAAATCAACGCACAACAGCAGAAAATCAAAAACGGTTTCATTGATGCTGAAACAGGTTCAAGAGAGAGTCTTGAAAATCAGCTTGCGAACTTTACCGCAAACTACGAGCTGCTAAAAACTGCAATGGACGAAAATCAACCGGGCGTTACTCAAAAAATGGTTGATAACGCACACGAGCTTGTCGATAAGGCGACCGCTGAACTTAAAAAACTTGAAAGCAACAGTGAAACCGCCGGTAAGAATGGCACGAAAGCTGTCGGAAATGGCATGAAAGACGAGGAAAGCCTCGGTTTGGTAGGCAGGGCGGGAAAGGCGATTGTTGATAAAGTCAAAAACAGTCTTTCAGGAAGCTATAGTGCCGCTTACGGAGAAGGGCAGAATGTTCCAAGAGGCTATAGTGACGGTTTAAGCGGACTTTTCGCAATGGTTAGTGAGAAAGCAAAAGAAATGGCCACAACCGGACTTACGACTATTCAAAAAACACAAGATTCACATTCGCCGAGCCGAAAAGCTCGAAAATTAGGCAGATATTTCGGTGAAGGTTACCGCTTTGGTATCGAGGACGAAATTGCCGAAACGCAAAAAACAGTAAGGTCTTTAACATCAAGGGCTTTGTCAGCTGTTGAGGGCAATCCAATCGGAGCAATTAACGATAAATTTGCAGACATTCGCACGCAAAGCCAAAATGCAGCGGTAAATGGTCAGATGTCAAAAATTGTTACAAATTCACCTACGATTGAAATTAAGCTCGCTGGGGATGTGGTAATTAATAATGACATGGATGTTGATGATTTTAACCGTCGTGTTTCCGCTGCAATTGTTGAAACCCTTGACGGTGAAGCGTCGAAGTGGGGAGGTTAAAGATGAGGCATAGTTTTACATACAACGGTACTGATTTACGAACATTGGGCTTTTTTATAGCTACACCTCCTAAATATCAAATTGCAAAGCGTAATTTTGATTTTACCTCTGTCTACGGCAAAAACGGCGGAGTGATTTCCGACAATGGTGTTTTCGATAATGTTGAAATGCAGATTGAGGTCAACAGTTATCCGTACATCGTCCCAAACGAAAGCAATGCAGAACTTGTAAGAGCGTTTGCTGAATGGCTTACCGTTTGGGACGGTGAATATAAAATCTTTAGGGATTCATATAACCCCGGTTATTATACAAAAGCAATTTGCACAGGAGTTGAAACGATTGAAGAGGTTGCCCCTCTTTGCTTGTCAACGACTATAAATTTTAGCCGAGTGCCGTTTTGGTACAGTGATTTAGGGCAAGAGATTATCCGACCCAAATTGACCTCGACACAAAACGCAGAAATCGAAGTCTATAATCCTGAAAATTACGAAGCAGAGCCTTTAATAAAAATCATCAACAAAGGTGCAAAAGTTAATCCGTTGATGCTGACGGTTAATGATAATCAAACTTTAACGGTTAAGACATCATCGGATAAGGATTATATTGAACTTGATTCTGAACAACAGTCCGCTTCTTTCAATAATGGCACGAGCTTGGCGAACAATTGCATAAGTTGTACAGAGTTTCCAAAGCTTTTGCCCGGTTGGAATAAAATAAAACTCTCAGGAAAAAGCGCAAATGCGTTTACTGACATTGAAATTAAGCCAAATTGGAGGAGATTGTAATGTACCCTATCTTGTACAACATTGCTGATTTTTACAAAAATTCAACGCCATTGTTTGAATCTAACGGTTTCGGTTTCTTGACAGAATGCACCGAGTTTTTGGTGACAATGGAGCAAAATGGCACATACAGCTTTAGCGCGAAAATTAAAAGCACAGATAAGCTTGCACCCAAAATTAAAATAACCTCATATATTAAAGCGAAAGTAAATAATGTATCCGAGCCACAGTATTTTTATGTCACAAAAATAGAAGTCGATAAAAACGGTGATTTAACCGTGTCGGGCGAACATGTGTCAAGAATGTTTTTTCAAAATGGCACAATTCCTCGTGCGACAGACGGTTCGATGTATGGCACACCGAAAGAATTAATTGACCACTTCATGCGAGATTACAGCCAGGTAGGGAAACCTCTGTATATGTGGTTTACGGAGGCCCCATATAAGTGGTTTAGTTTTAGCTCATCAATCACAGCCAAAAAAAGAATCTCCTTAGGCTATTCACAGGCAGTAAAGTTTGAGGACATTTTCAAAGACGATGACGAAGGGTTGATAAATCAGTTTGACGGTGTTTTGTATTTTAATAATTTTGACATTTATTTTAACAAAATCAGTACAGCAGGTGCGAAAAATGGCTATCGTATAGCTTTCGGCGCGAATGTGTCAGATTATAAGCAGACTGCTGAAATTGGCAACTACTATACACATGTTATGCCTTACGCACGATGCAACACTACAAATAATAAAGAAGTTGTCGTGTCAAGCCCTGAACCATATGAAACAGGACTAAAACGGAGCATAAAAAACACATATTTGTATGATTGCTCGAGCAAAATCAAGAAATTCACTTTAAATCCAAGCACCGGCGAAAACTACGAAGAAGTCAGAGATGCCTTACGAAATGCGGTCGCCGATTACAACTATTCAACAGAACAGACAGCGGAAATACTGAGTATAAGGGTAACTCTTGAAAACGAGCTCACTAAAATGCACGCAATCAAACTTTACGATGAAGTGACGGTTGTAATGCCGGACGGCACGAATTTGAACCGAAGAATTTCAAAAACGGTTTACGATAGCATATCTCAGAAATACAAGGAAATTACAATCGGCGACTTAAGTATGTCGATGTCTGATTTAATAAAAATCCAAAGGAGGTTTAAGAGATAATGGCTATTAGTTTAGCACATAAATCAATTACAATTGATGTAAATGACCGCAACACACCAAATGTTGTTGGTATTGTCAATGTCAACGATAAAGCAACACGCTATCTTGATGTTACTTTAACGGCAAGCGGTGAAAAATTAACCTTTGCAGATTGCACAGTAACAGCGACTTTTGCAACGGACGGATATTTAATTTCGGATTCAGTCGCTTGCACAATAAACAGCGCAGCGGATGTTATTACCGTTCCACTCGAAAATTTCAAGTCCATGTCAGGCTTTTTAGCGATTGAAATTAAGATTGCAAACGGCGAAACGCAGGTGCTGAATACACCGCTTGCTTTAAAAGTTAAAGTGACTCCAAGTCTTCTTGACAAGAGCATGATCAATAAAGACAGCGCTGGCACGACCGCTGAAATCTGTAGAGAGGTTGCCACAGCAAGGGGAAGCTCCTCAAGCCTCAACGCAAGGCTTGATACGGTTGACACAAATATTACGAAAAAAGCAAACAAAAGCGACGTCGATTCGATTAACTCCCGTTTGCAGAGCACTGAGACAACGCTGAAAAATAAAGCCAACATAACTGATATGAGCAACGGCCTTGCGAGCAAAGCAGATAAGGTAGATGTAACAAATCAGTTAAGTAATTTAAAGGATGATATACCACAAATTTTAAATTCGACAGTTAAATCTGCAGGATTTGAGGTATTAGAATTAGAGTGGATAGAAGGTGTTATTGATAGTGCAACTGGAAATGTAGGCAAGTCTAAAAACAATGCTATTACGGATTTCATACCTGTTTCTAGTCTTGGAAATGACCCTATATACATTACCCCTCAAAAAGGCTGTAAAGTATATATTTATAAGTATGATGCGGACAAAAACTATACAGGTATTGTAGTAAATGGTGCAACAAAAGAAGTTGTAATTATTCCTAATAGCCCATATTATCGCTTTATGCTTCAAAAAACAGACGGAACTAAATTCTCAATTAGCGTTGCTAATTTGTGCGCTGTATCTGGAATTAAGTCAGGAGCACTTACTAAGGAACTGAATAAATTAGCGTCATTTACAAAACCTTCTTTTTTATTAAATACAAAAAATAAAATTGATGTAGAAGATATTTTTCCATTAATTAAGAATTACCAAATTAACGGAAATACGGGCTATGAGTTTGCTTCTTCTAAAAATGTTATGATTAGCGATTTTATCCCTATTAAAGATTCAAAAGGAAATTTACTTGTTGAAAGTGTTGAATTTATTTTTAATGGTAAATCTCCATCAGGCAATGCCGTTATGTTTTTTTATGACAAAAATAAGGCATATCTCAACATGCAAGTGATTGCAGATGTTGATTCAGAACGCAAGACCGTTATGCTTTCAAACTATCCAAACGCCAACTTAGTGCGTTTACAGTATAGACTTGATATTTTACCATCAATGAAAATTTATTTGAATGCCGCTTCGGGTGTTTATGAATGGCTTAAAGTCAAAAGACAGCAAATCGTTGATGATGTAAAAATTGATGTTGGAAAAAATTACTATTTAATCAAAGGTGAGCCCTTAGAACTATTCCGTCATGGAATGATTCGTAAAAAATATGGTAATTATTCAAAACCCGAGGGTGATTATCTCATTTCGTTAAATAATAGCCCAGGTCATACAAGCGATTATGTGTCAAAATTGGTATTTAAGGTGCCAACTTCTGTAAGTGGAAATAAGTTAGGCAATTACGAACCTTATACTTCTGCACCTTGTTTGCGACTTTATGATGTAGAAATGAAGTCATTAAGTTATCAATATATCAATATTTACATGTCAGATAAAACTAAAATAGCTAACAAAAAGCGTAACATATGCTTTTTTGGTGATTCTCTTACTGCTATGGGCTATATATCTAAGCATGTAAAAGATAAATTGCATGAATATGGATTAACAAATACTAAATTAGTTGGAGTTAATACAAACTTGGATGACGAGGAAAATCGTTATACAGCAACGGGTGGCTATAGTTGGGATAATTACACCAAAGACCCTGCGCTCTTGCCAAGTAACCTCGGAAAAAATCATCTTTGGAATCCAAATGTTAATGATATAGACTTTTCGTATTTTATGGGAAAATACGGAAATGGGGAAACTATTAATTATGTGGTTGCCCTTATTGGCTGGAATGATTACGACATGAGGAATACTACATGGAAGGATTATGCCACAGAAGGAATATCTGCTATTGAAAGAAAGGCGAGAAAGTTTATAGGTAGATTACATGAACAATATCCGAATTGTAAAGTTCTTTTGGTTGGATATCATGTATCTACAACAGCAGAAAGAAATATGCATCCAAATTTACCTTATGAAGCACGAAATAAATTTGTGTGGGAATTAAATGATTTGTACAAGTCATTCGAGGATGAATTTTCTTTTGTTCATTTTATTCATACTGCATCACAGTTTGATAGTTATAATAATATGCGAAAGCAGAATACAAAGCCTAATATCTACGCAGTTAATACGATTGAAATGGTTACAGACGATGTACACCCTGCCCCGGAAGGTTATTATCAGTATGGAGATGCAGAATTAAGATGCTTAATGTATCTTATGCAAAACGAAAATTAACTCTTTTAAAAAAATATCGAAAGGATGATAACAATGAAAGAAAACATTTTACAGGCATTATTTGCCACAGTATGCGGTGCTATTGTCGCATATCTTAACATCTTGCTTGTGCCGTTTGCGGTGATGATTGCGGTAATGATTATCGACTACATCACTGGAATGGCACAGGCATACATAAGCCACACGCTGAACAGCCGTGTCGGTGTAACAGGCATTATCAAAAAGGTAGGCTATATCGTAGCTGTAGCGGTCGGTATTGTTGCCGACTATCTCATCAGTTCGGCACTTGTCAACTGCGGAATCGACCTGCGAATTAACTACTGTATCGGCATGATTGTTACGATTTGGTTTATCATCAACGAGTTGATTTCAATTTTAGAAAACCTCTCTGAAATTGGTATTCCATTGCCGAAATTTTTGGTATCAATCGTTAAAAGGCTGAAAACCACAGTCGAAGTAAAAACAGATGAAAGTGAGGAATAATTATGTCAGCAAAAAGAATTTATCTCAGTCCGTCGAATCAGAACAGAAACACCTATGCAACGGGCGGTACGAATGAAATGGCTCAG
>ERZ773112.1984-NODE-1984-length-10610-cov-2.780199_pt1 | contig 10610 bp, 17 predicted proteins | sample MGYA00580566_ERZ773112 | MGnify/ENA primary metagenome ERZ773112 (study PRJEB29015, sample SAMEA2737842) | human gut metagenome | biome: human gut; feature: human-associated habitat; material: faeces | place: China | collected 2012 ... | reverse complement strand
TGGAAATTGGAAGCAGGCGTGGTCCGGAATTAAAGATATCTTTAAGGGAATTTTCGATTCCCTTGTGACATTGGCAAAGACTCCGCTGAATGCCGTGATTGACATAATTAATAATTTAATGCACAAACTCAATTCCGGACTGTCTGCGATAGAAAGTGCATTTTCTTTCAGCTATGATTTTACGAACCCTATTACGAAGACCAGGCACTATGGCCAAGGGTGCCAACGATTCCGCATCTGGCACAGGGCGGTTATGTAAAACCAAATACACCACAGCTGGCCATGATCGGTGATAACCTGCATCAGGGCGAAGTTGTTGCGCCGGAAGATAAGTTGAAAAAAATGGCAATTGAAGCGGCAATGGCAGCAGGATCCGGAGTAAGCAGAGCTGAATTGGAATCTATCATAAACCGGGCTGTGATGAGAATTGTTGCAGCGTTAACGAATATGGGATTCTATCTGGATTCCACACAGATCGCCAGAGCAACTCAGGAGGCAAAAGCAGCTATGGACATTAGATATAACTCTGTGGAGGTAAAATGATGGCGAAGAAAATATTATGGTCTGGGAGTACTGTGCTCCCAGCACCTACGTCTTTGAGCGTAAACGATGAGATCATATGGACCTCCGATACCGGACGTACATTATCGGGCTTGATGATTGGCAGCGTGGTAGCACAGAAAAAGAATCTGAGTATTAAGTGGGAATATCTGACAGAATCGCAGGTAAAAGTAATTAAAAATATTCTTGTGCCTGGATTTTTTCCTTTATCGTTTCATGATGATGGGATTGACATCACGATAAATTCTTATAGGGGCACATTGAGCAAAGAACATCTTGGGTATATAGGGGATGGAATCTACTGGTACAAATCTGTATCGGTAGATATTATACAGAGGTAGCAGAATGATAAAGACAACATTGGCTTATAAAGAAGCTGCAAAAGAAAATGGAATACTTCATCATGAGGTGCGTATTGAGTTCCAGGATGAAAGTACTATAACTGTGGATGATATGGATATTTTTTCACTGCAGATATCGGAAGCAAGTTCAAATACAAGTAGTTTTGATTTGGGAGCGGCAAACGCCAATCAGCTTACACTGAAGCTCAACAACATAGATGGAAAATTTGATACACATGATTTCAGCGAAGCATTAATTACTGTGAAGATAGGGCTTGAACTTCCGGACGGATCTACAGAGTGGCTGAATAAAGGAAGCTTTAATGCGGAACCAGGCGAGGAGTCAGGAAACACGATATCAGTAAAGGCATTTGACGATATGGTAAAGTTTGATCAGCCTTATTCTTTGAGCAAACTTGCATATCCTGCCACTCTTGGAAATATAGTAAGAGACGCTTGCAGTTGCTGTGGAGTTACCTTGGCACCAGACACGGCATCGTTTGATAACGATAATTATGTAGTGCAGAATCGACCTGATGATTCATCCGTGACATTCCGGCAAATCTTACAGTGGGTGGGACAGATCGCATGCAATTTTTTTGTAATCAATATTGATGGAAAATTATCTGCGAGATGGTATAACACTGAAATATTGGAATCAATGTGGGGATATAAAAAAGACGGTGTCCTTTACAATATAAATGGTGAATTGATAGAAGACGTCAGTGGACTGATAATTGTAGAGGAAACAGAAGGAATAATAAAAACAGATGCTCTTTTATCTGGTTCAGTAATAAAGACCGACGATGTAGTAATTACAGGAATTAAAGTGGTTGAAGAAGATCAAGGTGATACATCTGAGGAAACAACTTATCAGTCTGGTGCTGAAGGATATGTGCTGGAGATTTCCGGCAATAAATTGATTCAGGATGGAAATGGTGCAACGATTGCATCGTATCTTGGCGAACGGTTAAATGGATTGCAGTTCAGGCCAATGGAAGTTGATGTGCCGACAGATCCGGCACGTGAGGCTGGTGATCTGGGACTGGTAACTGATGCCAGAGGCAGACACTACAAAACAATATTTACCAATATAGAGTATAACGCTCATGCAGCGCAGAAGCTCACATCTGGGGCAGAGGCACCAACACGTCTCTCAAGTGTTAGATATAGCCAGGCTACCAGAGTATATAAAGAATTACGTGCAAACTTGAAAAAGCAGAAAACGGAATGGGATGCTGCATTTGATAAGCTACAGTCTGTGATGAAAACAAAGAATGGACTTTTTCCGATTCGTGAAACACAGGAGGATGGTAGCAGCATTCTATATTTTTGCGACAAACCAGAACTGTCTGATGCGTCTATTGTTGTTAAATTCAGTGCTGCAGGATGGGCCATGTCGACAGATGGCGGTAAGACATGGAATTCCGGCTGGCTGGTTGATGGAACCATGATCGCTTCTATATTGAATGCAATTGGAATCAATGCGAAGTGGATCAATACCGGAGCATTAACAATAAAGGATCCTGATGGAAAAATTATATTCGAGGTTGATGTAGATAAAAAGTCAGTGTACATGAATCCTGATGTCTTGAAAATTGGAGATGTTGCATTATCAGACAAGATAAAAAGAATGGATAATAGTATTGCGGCAGCTAAAAACATGACGATGATCTTGTCAAATGAATATCAGGCCGTGGCAGCAGATGCAAATGGAAAGATTGAGGGAACATTTCCCGTGATCCAGACAAAAGTTATGGTGATGTATGGATCCAGTGATATATCTGCAGATTGTTCTTACACAATTACGAAATCCGCGGCTGTTGCCGGGAAATGGGATGAAACAGCCAGGACTTACACAGTAACCGAGTTAAATGCGAACGATGGCTGGATAGATATCAAGGCAGTGTATCTGCAGAATTTGGTGATAACAAAAAGATTCACTGTATCAAAAGTCAGATCCGGAACTAATGGTAAGGATGGTACACCAGGAAGAACGTATATGCTCGAATCATCCTGCAGCATACTAAAACGTGGCGCAGGAAAAGTGATCAGTCCGAATTTTTTGGAATTCAAGGCTTATTATCGAGATGGAAACGAAGCAACCAGGCATCCATATGCGGGACGTTTTGTAGTCGAAGAAACCACTGATGGAAATACCTGGAGTACCATATACACAAGTTCATCAGACGAGAACACGGTACGGCATTATCTGTATACGATTCTGGTAGATGAGAAAGGGCAGACAATAACTGATGGAAATGGAACTACGATCGGTATTCCAAGGGATGTAGTAAGCATCAGATGCAGGTTATATCAGGCCGGCGGCACGGTCAATATGTATGACATGCAGAGTGTATCGGTTGTGATCGATGTTGAAAGTCTTACGCAATCGCAAATCGTAGAAATACTATCAAATGATGGTGCATGGAAAGGCCTGTACTACAAGAATGGCCAACTGTATATCAGCTTCAGTGCGGCACTTGGCGGTGAATTGACGTTGGGCGGCGAAAAGAATGGAAACGGTTATCTGAAAATTAAAGATGCCAATAATGCTGCTAAAGGATTAATTGATCGCTCTGGATATGCTGTATTTACAAGCTACGAAGAAAATTCAAAGTACATGAAATATACAGGTGTACAGTTTTCAAGCGATGGAATATTCCCTGTTGATATCAAGAAGTTCTTTGACGATGAAGTAGATATTGAAATTGAAAATAGTGAAAATTGGGGAATCAGTTGGAATGATAACAGTCTGAACGTATATGCCACAGAGGTATCGGCTGACACTGGTACATTTGAAAATTTAACTGTTACTAATCCTGCATCTTTCGCAAAATCACCAAAGATAGAAGACATGGAGTATACGACATCATCAAATACTATTTGTTGGGATGGACGTACAGGATACAAACAGCTGATGCTGAAATCTTCATCCTCGAAACGCTATAAAGATATTGGAAACAATATTTCAGAGCAAGAAATTGAAGAATGGTACAATATCGAACCAACGTGGGCGAAATACAAAAAGGGATATCTAGTTAAAGGGGACGAGAATGAAGGAAGATATATCCCGATGTTTATTGCTGAGAACGTAGAAGCATTCTTTCCAGAAGCTACTCGGCATCAAAACGGACTTGTTGAGGACTGGAACGAACGTATCATGATACCTGCAATGTTCGCAATGCTAAAAAACCAAAAAGCTCAACTTGACAGGCAGGAAAAACTTATTAAGAAACTATATGAAACACTTAACATAAAGGAGAATTAAAATGGCAGGAAAAACACAGTTAGCAACAGCAGGAGAACAACAGGCGGCAATTGTAATCAACAATTCATTCATTGATGGGCTGGTTAAGCAGCTTGAAAAAAAATGCGAATACGGTCTTTCGTTCCCAAAAGACTACAACCTCAGCAATGCGCTCATGGGGGCATATCTGATTCTGAAAGAAACAAAAGACAGAAATAATAAGCCAGTTCTGGAATCTTGCACATCCACAAGCATTGCAAACAGCCTTATGAACATGGCGACACTAGGACTTTCAGTTCAGAAAAAACAGGGTTATTTCATTGCTTATTCCGGTCAGTGCCAGTTCCAGAGGTCTTACTTCGGAAACATTACAATAGCCAGAAGATACGGAATGAAAGATATTCACGCCGAGATCATCTACCAAGGAGATAAGTTCAAATACCACATTGAAGATGGAAACAAGGTGCTTGATTCCCATGAACAGGATTTTATGAATATTGATAATGATAAAATCCTTGGCGCATATGCAGTAGTTCAGATGGAAGATGGAACAAAGCATTTGGAAGTAATGAACATGAAACAGATCAAGCAATCTTGGCTGCAGGGCTATGGGTACAAAGAAAACGGAAATGGAACACACCAGAAGTTTACCGATCAAATGGCAAAGAAAACAGTTATCAATCGTGCATTAAAGCAGATCATTAACAGCCACGGTGATGTTTTTGTACAGGAAGCTGACGAAAACACAGAGGATATTCCAAAACAGGATATTATTGAACAAGACGTTGCTTATGAAATTAGTGAGAATTCAAACACAGAAGAATTCATTCCACAGACAGAAGCAATCGAAGAAAAGCCAAAGCAGCCAACCGTAGCCGAAACCGTAAAAACAGCAGAGAAAGAACCAGTCCCGGAAGCAGAGCCAGTGGAAACAGAAATTCCGTCATTTATGAGCCAGGAGGAAATGTAGGATGAAAAAGAAATTGATTATTGCGGCAGCAGTAACAGCTTGTGTATCAATCACAGGCTGTACCGCAAGCTTTGACAGGGAAGTAAAATCTTTTTCAAGTAATTGGAACGGTGGACTGAACCGTACCGTAACTGTTTACGATTACAACGGCGGTAAAATCAAGTCCTGGTCTGGAAAGTTTGATGTTTCCGAATCCGAGAATGAAGTTTACTTTGACGATTCAGACGGAAAAAGAGTTATTATCCATGGCGGCATTGTTGTGAATGAGGAAAACTGACATGAGCAGCAGTGTAAGAGAAACTTTTTTCGGAGGTGAGTAGGAATGAGATTAGTTTCACAGAACGGAGAGTTTGATGTTCCTTATGAAACCACATCGTTAAGCAGAACCGGAAATATCATAAGAGCATACATACCAATGGTAGGTGAAAAAGGAACAGTCATGGCTCATTATTCGACAGAAGAAAAAGCCGAGAAAGCCATGAAAGTTCTTCATAAAGTGTATGCAGGAATGTTTTTAGCACAAAACGTTGAAATGAGCGATGATGATTACGAGGAATGTATAAAAATGGCTGCAAGAGGTTTCGGAATCATTAAAACCATGGTTAACAGCCCAGATATGAAATTCGAGCCTGCAAACATTGTGTTCCAATTTCCAAAGGATGATGAAGTATGAAAGAGATAGGAAGAAAGAGAATTAATTGGGATTCTATTGTGACTGTGGAATTATCGCTTAAAGAGCTTCAATTAATAAGGGACGCAATGGTGGCTACAGATTTAAAAGATATGAAAGAATTATGGAGAGGAGCTCCTCCATATCAGCAGGACGATAAAAATATGATTGGAGAAACTGCTTCTTCAATTTTAAATAGCTACAAATAAACAGAAAGCGAGGTGATGAAAAATGTTCATGCGAGTAGTAAACACAGGGAGCCAACCCGGAAACTGCTATGTTTTGAAATCGAACAGCGGAGAAATGCTTCTTCTGGACTGCGGATGCAGATACAAAGACATTCTGAAAGCTATTGATTACAGAACAAGTGATGTTTCTGGCGTATTGCTTAGTCATGAGCATGGAGATCACATCAAATCATTTCGGGAACTGATGAATTTAGGCATTCAGATTTACACCAATGATGAAACCGTGGAGCATCTGCAAATCATCACTGGTGAATTAATGAAGGGCGTTCCAGAAAAAAGACCGTTTCGGGTCGGCTCGTTCACTGTAATACCGTTCTATTTGCCACATACTACAAGGGATAAGGACACAGGGCAACTTATTCCATGTTTCAATTATGGGTATATCGTGGAACATGAAGAAATGGGAAAGCTGTTGTATATGACAGACTTTGAATACTGCAAGTACAACTTCAAGGCAATGCGACTGAACCACTTAGTTGTTGAATGTAACTATTGTGGAGAATTGGTTGACAAAACAGCCGAAAATTACACGCACAGGCTTAAAGGGCATTGTTCCCTAGATACTTGCAAAAGCTTAGTAAATACGAATCATACGGCAGCATTACGGACGGTAACATTGGTGCATTTGAGTAATGAAGCAGCTGACCCGGAACAGATTTTGAGGGAGATACAAGAAACGTCTGGTGCTGATACAGTCGTTCAGATTGCAGCACCCGGACTGAAAATTAACTTGGGCTTATGTCCGTTTTGAAAGGAGAAAATTAATGAAACTGTATTTTTACATTCTGGGTACAGACAGAAAAACAGGAAAATGGAATCTTCATCTTGAAGAATGTGAAGTAATAGAAAAGCCGAAGACATACAAACCAGTAACTGAATTCCCTGCCGGAATCTACGCTTCGTTTATAAGAAAAGAATCAATAGGCAATTTCATTAGCGAATACAGCAAAGTGGTTGTATTAGATGCACCTGATTATGAAAAAGCAAAGGAAGTATTTTTAAAACAATACGATAATGAATTAAACACGCTAAGAAAAAGCATTAATTTCTATGAGGAACTTAAATCTGCGATCGAAGCAGGAGAGGAGAGCTGTAAATGAGCGTGTTCAGTGTACCAGTAACGATTGGTATTAATGAGGAAGAAACTGCAAAGGAAATCCGCAAAAATGTTGAGGACAGGGTAGTTGAAAAAATTACCAAAGAAATAAAAGGAGTTATTTATAAAAAAGAGTTATATAGTAGTAGAGAAACTAATGAGCAGTTGTGTAGGATGATACATTCTCATATTTCCGAGATACTAGAAAAGAATGAAAGCGTGATCGTACAGGAAGCGGCAAAAGCCTTAGCAGATAAGATGATTAAAACCAAGGCTGTGAAAGAAGCGATAAAAGAAACTATTGAAAAGGTCAAGGAGGATTAACACATGAAAATCTTCTTAAAAACACTTGACAAACTGAAAAAGTCAGAACCTTCTGAACAGGAATGTAAGTACGACAAAGGATGGAATGATGCAATCAAGAAGGTTGAAGAACTGATCTGTTCCTATAGTCCTGCGGATATGTGGATTCCAACAAATGTGAAGTTACCTCCAGAGCCAGATGTGAGAGAAAGTCCAGAAGATAGGATAAAATACAACGTTACCATAAAAGACGCTGAGTTACCAACAAACCTTACATATTTAGGCGATGGAAGATGGGGCATGGTAAAAGAACACGGAATTGCATATTACCCAGTCATTGCATGGCAACCAATGCCACCAGCTTACAAACCAGGGAGGTAACACCATTGGAAATTATAATCGGAATTTGTGCAGAGGAAATCAAAGAAATCCTTGTTGAGCACATCAAAACAAAAGGATTCAACGTAACAGAAGATGATATTTCCTTTGTTATCGGGAAAGAAGAAGTTGTAACAGGAAATACAAAGAAAATCAAACACGCACTTATCAGGTGCGACATTCAGATTGAGAGGTGATAAATTGTGAATATTGTTATTCTTTCTGGAAGATTAACTGCTGACCCAGATATCAGAATGGGAACGAATGATACCAAAATCGCAAGATATATTTTGGCTGTCGAGAGAAGAGTGAAAAAGAATACAGAAAGAAAATCTGACTTTATCACTTGCGTATGCCTTGGAAAAAATGCAGAATTCGCAGAGAAATATCTTAAAAAAGGCACGAAAGTAAATGTGCGTGGAGAATGGCAGACTGGAAACTATACGAACAAAAATGGCGAAAAAGTCTACTCAAATGATTGCCTTGTTGCAGAACATGAATTTGCAGAAAGAAATAAACAGGAAGCAGACACACGACCAGTACCACCGACAGAACCTAGTTTCATGGATGTGCCAGATTTAGGCGGTATGGAAGATGAATTTCCGTTTAGTTAGGTAATGAAAAACGAGTGTAGAAAGCTTGTGGATCAAATAGAAAAGGAATGAAGCAAGTTGGATTATAAAAAACTTAGACAGGCAAAAGCTATTGAAGCAACAAACCGTGAAAGATGGTTAAAAGTTAATCCGAATCTGAACGACAAATCTGGAATTTATATGCTCACTAGATGCGACGAAGAGGGATTCAAGTATGCGTACATAGGACAAGCAAAGCATATTTTATCAAGACTTTGTGGACACAACATGGGATACAAGTCGCATATTGACAGAAGCTTAAAAAAACATGGGGTACTTTCAAAAATTAATCCATATGGATGGAATGCGACATTTATAAATTGCCCTATATCAGAGCTTGATGAAAAGGAAAAATTTTACGAAAGACAATTTGCAGACCACGGTTATCAACTTAGAAATAAAACAGGTGGCGGTCAAGGAAAGGGGAAGAAACAAATTGACGAATTTCGTCCGGCAAAAGGATATAGAGATGGAATCCAACAGGGCAAAATAACCCTTGCAAGAGAACTAAAACACATCATTGATACTCACTTAAACGTATCAATAAGACCAGAAAAAGTAAATAACAAAGTATCTATTAAGGCGTTGGAAAAATTCAACGACTTACTCAATGAAGAAAACTATCACTGATTCTAACACACCAGTAGTTCTACTGGCTAAATTCAAAAGATAAAAAATAAAAATGAAAGGAGCTTGCCTTCAGCTGACGTAAGGGTGCACCGGGCTTCTTTTGAAAATGAAATTAAAGTGTGAAATATATCGTGATTCTATGCAGAACTATAAAAAATACGCAATTCCAAGAGCGCAACTCGTAATTGCTGATGTTCCATACAATGTAGGATGTAATTTCTACGGAAGTAATCCTATGTGGTACACGGGCGGAGACAACAAGAACGGCGAAAGTAAACTTGCTGGTAAAGCAGCATTCAATTCAGATTTCAATTTCAATCTGTATGAATACTTCCATTTTTGTTCAAAAATGTTGAAGAAAGAACCAAAAAAGGCAGGTGTAAGAGGAAGAAGTTCAGACGCACCATGTATGATAGTGTTTTGTTCATTTGAACAAATTCAAACTCTGATTAATGCGGCGGCGAAACATGGATTTGTTCACTATATACCGCTTGTATTTATAAAAAACTACAGCCCACAGGTGCTTAAAGCAAATATGCGTGTGGTAGGTGCTACAGAATATGCTCTTGTATTCTACAGAGATAAACTTCCAAAATTCAGAAATGGAGCGCAGACGGACGAAAACGGAAAGACTATTCGTGGAACCGGGAAAATGGTATTTAATTGGTTCCAATGGGAGAAGGACGGAAAAGATATTCCGAAAATTCATCCAGCGCAGAAACCAGTATCAGTTCTAAAACGACTGATTGAAATATTTACTGACCCTGGGGATGTAGTGATTGACCCTTGCTGTGGAAGTGGCAGCACATTGAGAGCCGCCATGGAACTTGGCAGAAGTGCATATGGATTTGAAATTGACAGGAACTTTTATAGCAGAGCAAAAAACGAAATGCTTGTTTTTGAAAATGATAGCCAAATGAGCATAGGAGATTTTATATAAGGAGCATGATTAAATGTCAGAAAATACAAACGAATGTGTAATTGAGTGGATTCCCGGAAGAGATTATGTAGGGGTTACTGCTAAGAACGGAAGTTCCTGGAAGAATAGATGTGAGGAATTAGAAAAGGAATTTCCAGACGATGTGAAAATTCTTGCCAGAAATAATGATGGATCTATTTTCGCTCACTTGCCGTATTCCTACATTAAAATCAATCCACCAAGAAAATATTCCGATGAAACAAAGAAGAAAGCTGCGGAAAGATTAAATAAAATGCGTGCAGAAAAAAGTAATACTGCGGAAGAAAATCCGTTTTGCCTATGAATTACCGTCAGAGGAAATATAATGAGGGGCAATCTTCTAGAAATGATATTTACGGATTTCTTGTCAAGTATTTTGAGAAACACGGATACATGCCTTCTTACGAAGAAATCATGGATGGAACAGACCTCACAAAGTGTACCGTCCAGAGACATATGCGGCAATTGGAGATGGATTCTCTGATTGCCACAGAACATCCGGGAGTATCAAGAGCGTACCGATTTTGTGGGCAAATATTTCAGTGATGCAGAAAAAGAGAAATCGGCGAAATG
>ERZ773112.1978-NODE-1978-length-10642-cov-2.652593_pt1 | contig 10642 bp, 14 predicted proteins | sample MGYA00580566_ERZ773112 | MGnify/ENA primary metagenome ERZ773112 (study PRJEB29015, sample SAMEA2737842) | human gut metagenome | biome: human gut; feature: human-associated habitat; material: faeces | place: China | collected 2012 ... | reverse complement strand
TCTTGGTGGGCCTGCCTTTTTTGTTTGCGCAACTATAAAAAGGAGTGTAAAAAAATGTTTATTGGCTACAAAGACGGTTCTATCATTTTCGGTGGAACCACCAACCAACCCCACGATAACCTTGTCATAACGCTTGACGAGATGGAACAGCTGGCCGCATTCTACCAGCATGAGCAGGACAAAACGGCAGTCAAGAAATACCTCAAAACCGCTATTAACATTCTGGGCTCGGCGGAGATTTCTACAGAGCTCGCCAAGAAGTATCTGTACGACGCCGGGCTGCTCGACCAACTTGTCGAGGAATCGAATCACAGCCAGGAAAATTTCGGCGATAACTTCCTCACATCCATCGCAAAGGGCATCGAGGCGCTGGAAAAGAAGCTCGATGTCAAGGAATGGGAAGGCTTGCCGGAACCCGTTGCCAATCGGATGGCTCACGAGTTCATCGCAGAACGGAATCCTTGCCGTTGGACCGGTTCTGGTGATGCTCCTGACGATGTAGGTTTCGAACCCCTGAACTTTCCGATTGACGACATCTATCCTAAAGGTGATAAGCCAGTGTTGCGTATGCAGCTTATCGGCACAACCTTCCCAAAACTCCATTACGTCTATGAGTGCAGCATCATTGAAAACGGCGTAGACCTCTGGGCTCGCCGGACGCAAGATACTATGACCGCTGGAAGCATCGAAAGCTTGGTGGACACTATCCTGTATGTGGCTCGCGCATATGAGCTGAGCAAGGGCTTTGAGCGAGTGTATGTTCAGCGCTCGACTCTTGACAAGGAGGAATATGACGGAATCATTGCCGGGTTTCGCTATGGTGCAAACTTCGACAAAAACAGCTTCATTTCTGTCAGTGGCTTTTTCCCGGATGACATCGACATGACTATCACTTGGAAGTGTGATGATGACGGCAAAGTATACAATGAGGCTGTCCTTCACAAGAATTCCTCTGAAGAAGTCCTGGCTTATTCAGGCCGCATGTACAAATTCTGCAATCACTACGTCCTGCCGTACAAGGGTGCAGAATATCATGTGATTGTCAATGTCCTTCCTGAACCCCACGTTCTGGAAAAAACCGTTTACATCAGCGAGAAACGTGCCAGAACCATTGAAAAGTATCTTCGCGGCAAAGAGCTGCAGGGGATGGGCGCATCGTTGAGTGAGACGGCTACGTTTCCGGACGGTTTCAGCCTGGATATTCGCTGCTGTGGTACGGAGGACGATTCTTTCGCCGAAGCCATTCTCTACGACTGCGAGGGCGAAGAGGTGGCTCTTACCGAACCCTGTGACGCTTTCACTGGTTGCTGGGAACTGGAAGATGAAACCACTGGCACTACTTATCGTGCCCATGTCATGACAGAGTCTGACTACAACTAATCTTAATCACATTAAGCCGCCTGCCTTCGGGTAGGCGGCTTTTTCTTGTATATCTCGCTTGTAGGAACGTGCGAGCTGCATAAAATAGTATTTGTACGATAGATAACAGCCTATGCCTACTTGGTCGTACAATTTACAATTCTGCAAATAAATGGCAGACTCACCGTCTTGGTGGGCCTGTCTTTTTTGTTTGCACATCTAAAAAGGAGGAAAATTATGAGTCCTACAAATGATATGAAGGCACGTTTATTCGTCGATATGGATGGCACTCTCGCCGTCTGGAAGCAGGCGGCCTGCTTTGAGGACCTGCTTCAGCCGGGCTATTTCAGAGATTTGCCGCCCTATCAGACGGTTTTGGATGCTGTGAAGATTCTTTGTACCACGAAGCCGGAACTTGATGTGTATGCACTTTCCGCCTATATTCCGGAAAACCAATATGCGGTTTCTGAAAAGAATGCCTGGCTTGACGCTTATCTTCCAGAAATTGATTCCGAACACCGCATCTTCGTTGCGTGCGGCAGCAGCAAGGCCAGAGCCGCAGCAAACCGCTTGAAGACACCGTGCATCGACAACTCTTTTGTGTTGCTTGACGACTACTCGGTGAATCTTCATGAGTGGAAAGCCAATCGCGGCAGCTGCATTAAGCTCCGCAACGGTATCAACGGCAACGGCGGAACCTGGAAAGGTGAATCTGTCACTCGATTCGATACCGCCGAAAACATCGCAGACCGTATTTGGAGTATCATCAAAAAACAAATGCAATGAGCTAAAGGAGAAATACTATGTTTCCAAATATCAAAATTGTCGAAGCCATCCGCAAAGAATACCCCGCTGGAACGCGGGTTCGGCTTGTCAAAATGGATGACATCCAGGCACCACCTCTTGGTACAGAAGGTACGGTTGTTGGTGTCGATGATACCGGCAGTCTCCTGATGCACTGGGACAATGGTTCGCATTTGAACATTGTTTATGGTTCGGATGAGGTTGAGAAAGTCTGACAAGCAGACTTGCTCAAACGTGCGATTCCACTAAAATTGAAATTGTACGATAGATAACAGCCCTATGGCCGAAATGCGTACAATTTACAATTCTGCAAGACAATCAGCAGACTCACTATCTCGGTGGGCCTGCTTTTTGCTTTCAAACAATAAAAGGAGAAATAATTATGTATTGCATTCAGTATGACGAAATCTGCAAAAAGCACAATTTTGAGCTGAAACACGATGCCCTTGGTGAACGCGTAACCCTCGAGTACCCAGCCGATTCTGTCCCGAAAGATACCCTTCGTCTTTTTCAAAATCATCTTCCTGAGGGAGTATCGGCTATGGCTGAAAAGTACAGCAGCGACCGTTTTGCCATGTTCATGTACAATGCTGCAGCGGCAGCAGGGAACACCATCAGTCTTACTGAGACCCTGGAGAAAAACAAAAAGGTTTCCGCAGCTCTCTCTGATTTGGCGGACGACCTGAAACAGGCAGAGCTGGAAGCCAAGACTTGGGTTTGCACCGACCCTGATACATGCCAGTGGCGACGTCAGGTTGGCGGAACCCGATACGAACTATACGACATTTTCGAAGCTCCAAATGGCACCTATTTTGTCGTACACGGTGAAGTAGACCCGACCGAGCTTGACCCGGATGACTACGACCAGCTGCTGGAGGCATATTCCGGTTTGCTGGACTCTGCCAACTGTGAAAGCGAACGCTGGGCATTGATTGCTGAGGCGCAGTTTGAGACAGAAGAACTCTCGATGGAGCGCGAACGCTTTTCAACTTTTGAAGGAGCCGAAAGGGCAATTTGGAAAAAGGTTGGGGCTGACGTTTCAGATGAGAATTCTGCGACCGAAACCCGCCTTGATGCGATTCGGAAACTCGATAAGTTTCATCTTGCCGTCTTTCTGAACGATGTTCACAGCGGTGCAAAAGACTTTCCTTCCAACAACATGAGCTGGTGTGACTGGCTCAATAAGCCTGATGATGGTCATTTGTTGGATGTGAAGACTGCTCGATGAAACAAGTATGCGTTAAAGCTGATGATAGCCAAACCATCACTGCTATATATGAATTTCTGCACGACTTGGATAATGAGTATAGCAATTTTAGTAAATGGTACTAATTTTTCTATTTGTTTCCAATCATTTTCAGTCGGTACCGAATTGGCAAGTGAAAATCGGATAATTTATACTGTTCTGGACGATGGGAAAATAGTTGCCGTTCTAATACTAAAAGATTCTGATGAAAAGAAGATTTGTACATTAAGAGTAGCTGAACATTACCGATGCCAAGGGATTGCTACAAAATTGCTAAAAATCGCACATCAGGCATTACAATGTACAAATCCACTCATTACCGTTTCATCAATTCATATCAACGAATTTGAATTTCTGCTAAAGAAAAACGGCTTTACCCTTTATAAAAAATACGAAAACTACTACAAGCAAGGAATTGTAGAATATGCTTTTAACGGCTTATTGCCTGAAAAGCAAAACGATTGCCGCTTGTCGCAAAATGTGGTATAATAGTAAAGAGGTGATACCATGAAAATTTACACTCTGATTGGCGGCGTGAATGGCGCAGGAAAATCCAGCTTAACCGGTTCTTTGCGTTCTGAGCGTAACGATTTCGGCATTGTGGTTGACCCCGACAAACTAACCATTCAGTGTGGCGGTGACGAATACGAAGGCGGCAAACTCGCTGTTGAGCGTATCGAGCGTGCCTTAATGGACGGTGTGAATTTCACACAAGAGACGACGCTTTCCGGTGGATATCCCAAGCGGCTTTGCAAACGTGCAAAAGAAGCTGGATATTATATTCGTCTGTACTATGTCGGTCTTGATACCGCCGAAGAAAGTATTCGACGAATTCGAAACCGTGTAGAGCGTGGGGGGCATGATATTCCCACTAAGGATGTCAACGCCCGTTTTTCTCACCGTTTTGAGGATGTCCTCAAAATTTTGCCATACTGCGATGAAGCTAAGTTTTTCGATAATGACAATGGATTTGTACTTGTTGCAGAATATCGCAACGGGCAGCTTCTTCCTATTGGAACATATCGACCAACTTGGCTCAGTCAACTTCTGAATCAAGCCCAATAACATTTTTGCCGTTCATCTTCGGATGAGCGGCATTTTTTGCTTGCCATACTTTGCGAATGGCATAGAATAGTTATTGTACGATAGATACCAACTTGTGCAGCACTTTCGCTGCCGTACAATTCACAACCTGCAAGCATCGAGCAGACTTGTCCTTTATGGATGAGTCTGCTTTTTTTGTTTTGCAAACCGAGAAAGGAAAATGTCATATGACTATCAGCAAGATTACCAAAAAGAATTTCAGTATCTTTCTCAAAACCGAAGTTCAGATTATTGATGGCGACATCATTTCTGACTCTGGAAAGAACAAAGGGCATTATTATTTTGTGAAAATACCCATCAGTGAAAAGGTATGCGCTTTGTACGGGCAGAAGTTCCGGCGCAACGAACTGCTAAATTACCGGAAGGAGCTCATTTACTTCGGCCTTGTTTCTAAGGAGGGTGACGTAGCCTTCTATTCGTGTAATTACGCCAACCTGTTCCTGGATTGTTATTCCGGGAGCGCAGACAAGGAAACTTATCTGAAAATGGCTGAGTTGTTGTACGAAAAGCTGTGCGAAATGAACCCTGAAACGGAAGTGGAAACGCACAACCCTTACTATATTGCCATCGCGCAAAAGATTGCTTTCCAGCGGGCTGTCTGCGGGAATAGCAACTATAAGAACGCTCTGATGTATCTGGCGGAAGTTGCTCAGGCACCTCTGCCGCGAGCATATGATAATCAACCTAGCTTCGACCTTTTCATTCATTATCTGGAATCTTCTGAAGACTGGGCAGATTATGCTATCGATACGATTGACAAGTTCTATGTCGATGGCAAATATCCAGCATTCAGCGCAAGCGTAGGCCGAGATGCCGTAAGTGTTGAACGCATGGCACGGCGGTACATTGCCAAATACAATGAACCTGGAAGCAAAGAGAACGCTTACAAGAAAATGTTCTCTGCTTTTGGTGACGCGCTAACCGTGCGTTTGAAACTCGAAATTGACGGCGACATGAAGAAGGTTCTGTATCCGGCAGCTGAAATAGCCTGTCCGCAGACAGTTGAGAAAGATTCCGTGCCTACGGAATATATTTATCCTCTGCGTATGCGGAAAGAAGTAGAGAAATTCCTTGCAAAACATGGTTTGTCGAATGACAGGATTCCCATTGGTTGTGTCAAGGCAATCTATTATGGGAACCAGACATTCTGGAAAATTTCTGAGCCTAGAGCAGATACACAGTGAAGCTGTACCATTTGACCCTTTGCACCGTGCATGAGCCAACAGCGATAATCCCACAAACGTCAAATTTATAAAGAAGATTCTCTGAAAGAATCCAAAACCCAAAAATCAAGAGAGGAGTCCATCATGCTTCTTGTACTATATCCTATAATGATAGTCTTTTCGGTAATTCTTGTTTTGCGTGAAAAATTTTCGGCAAAGGAAACAGTCAAGCTTATCATCGAACTTGTAACAATAACCACGAGCCTTTTCATAGGTGCGCATCTGATGTACAGCATGAATCTAATCACAGCATTCGTCGGATTTTATATCCTTGTAATGACTGACGCAGCTTCGATAATTTCCTGCGACAACCCATCGAAAAAGAAAATGCTAAAACAGATTGTAATCACCGCCATAATTTTCGCCATACTTCTTGTGCTTGCGTATTTTATGGTAAACTAATTTTGTAATTTTGGGAGGAAAAATATCATGGCAAACAATATCAACCGTGAGGGGTTCAAAACGTTCCTCGAATTCGGCGCTCCTTCATTTGAAGGCAATATCATTCTTGATTCCGGTGAGCTGTCCGAGTACTACTACCGTTTTATGCGCATTCCGCTCGCCTATGGTGAGCACAAGGTAGATGTTCTGTACGGGCAGCGGTTTTATGGAACCTGGGAAAATAAACCCGTAACATTCAACCAGGAGATACGCTTCCTTTGCCTCGTTGTCGACAATGCCAAAACCGTCAATGAAACACAGGACTTCAAAACGATTTTCTGCCGTTCTTCTTTTACCTCGAATTCTGTCATAGAGGAAATGGCACCGAAGCTGTTCGATATGTTCCGAGAGAATGTGACGGAAGAAGACAAGAAGAAAATTCTCAAGGGCAGTTATTACGACAAGATAGCACGACAGAACGCTTTCTGTCGCATAATAAAGGGGTATAAGAATTATCGCAGCCCTATTGACAGCATTGTCGATGAGATTGGAAAAGGGTCTTGCTTTGGCCTGACATCCACAAATGCCGATGAACTGGTAGTGGATTATCTTGCTAATCCCACCGGCTGGGCTGAACGGACGATGAAGAGAATCATGAAAGCGAACCTTAAGTATTCCAGGCTCCAGTTCTGGATTACATTGGCCGTGACGGAGGAGTTGACGGAAGAGTACGTGAAAAAGTACAGCAATCCCGATACTCCTGAAGGGAAATTCAAATCCTTAACAGACAGCATCAAGAACTATAAGAACGTCCACCTTGGCTTGGACGTCAACGGAGAAATCGACTCTGTCAAGTACCCCGTCGACAGAATTTTCAATCTGGATGCCATGTATGATGGATATCTCGATACATGGAACATTGCTCCGCGTAGTGAAGAGGAACGCATTGAGGAATTTTTAGAGGAAAACGATGCCGCTCTCGAAAACCAGCATAAGATTCCGTTCAAGTATATTTCGGATATCCATTACGGAAAGAAAGTGGTCTGGAGGAATCCGAATTTCGAAAACTAACAACTAACAAAGCCGCCCACGACACATTTCAGTGGGCGGCTTTGTTAGATAGGAAAAACCCGATGTTCGAGGCAAACAAAAAAAGGAATAAGGTAGCCGACAGGCTATCTTGCTAATTTTACTGAATCACGCAGAACGAACCCGCAATTGATACTTGGTCGTACGGACAGAACCGTGCTATAAAAATCCATTGAGTGAGAATTATTGGAATTCTGCGGGATTTCACGCCCCCTCCTTCAGGTGGGGTAGTTGACGGGGGAAAGCATATCAAACAAAAACAAAAAAGGAGACCACAAAATGTTTATCGTGATTAAGAGCGAACACTATGATTGCACGAACCTTATCTGCAAGAAGGACACACTGGAAGAGGCGGTCACCGCAGTAAAGGACAGCATGGCACAGCGCATAAACAAGAACTATCATGCAGGTCTTACCGGTGCCGATATCACGCACGAGAATGAGGAGCGCTACAGATTCTCTTTCGATTTCGATGAAAACTGCCATGCTGACAACAGCGAGCCCAGAGTACATGCTACCTATGACTTCTGGAAAGGAGACGACGAAGAAAGCGTCGAATGGGCTGTTTTTGAGGTCACGACTGACAAGCCTTTCTTCCTTCTCTCTTATGAGGAATACGAAAGCATCGAGCTCACAGGTTTCTACGACACCTTCGACGAGGCATTCGGGAAAATGAAAGAGTTGATTGCGGAAAGCGTCAACGATGTCTTTGACGAAGATGCCACGGCTGATGATGTCGAGAACATGGAAGACTACAACGTCTTCGTACACTCCAACAAAAACAGCCAAGACAACGGTGCTCCGCTCGCTTTTGCAAGCTTCTGCGACGATTATCCCAACCGTGAATGGACTGTTTTCCACATCTGATATCAGACCCACTCTCAAGCAATTCGTTTAACATTTTTTTGCCGCTCGTCTTCGAATGAGCAGCATTTTTTACTTGCCAAAATGTGCGAAACAAGTAGAATGAGTATTGTACGATAGATACCATTCCAAATCAAAAAGGCTTTCTGCCTTTCGTACAATTCACAATTCTGCTTGAAGGCGGACTTCCCGATTTTGGGAGGTCCGCTTTTTCATGTCAGAAAATGTCAGAAAGGAAGATTTTTCAATGGAAAAAACAGCAATGTGCGAAGCCTATTTTTATTTCGCCTGCACCACGGGCGAAAGCTACGATTTTACCGTCCGCAAAGAATACCCCTCTGACAACGAGGACAGGCTGCTAAATCGGCTCCGGGATTACGCCGAGGCAGAGTTCAACAAGGAATGTAAGCGACTGTTCGGCAGTAAGACAGTGTCTTTCTCTGGCTACTCGGATTACGCCTGTAACCGGGAATGGCTGGATGCGGAAGAATTCACCGCCACCTACAACGGAGAAAAAGTCGTAGTCGAAGAATGCATTCCGTTCTGAAAACAAACCAAGGAAAAATTGTTATTTCGACCCGGAGGAAGATAAGCGCAATGGCGAGGCGAATTCTCTGACGGGATACTACTATGTCAAAATCAAAAACGGAGGAAAACCAAATGAAGGTAAAAAGAATGATTAAGTCTGACGTTTCCACTTTCAAGGTTGGAGATATTATCAAGGTTAAACTCACCGATGGTGAAAAGGCACAGGCTATGGCAGTGCAGCAGGAAGAGGACGGCATGATTTTCTGCCTGGTTGATTGTCTGGCTAAAGAGTACCCGATGAATGAAACCCGTACCAATGAGGGCGGCTATGAAGCGTCCGACCTGCGTAAGAAGTTGAATGGTGAAATCCTTGACCGCTTCCCGGCAGACCTCAAGGCACTCATGGTTCCGTTTGATAACGGTGACTTTCTCCGTATTCCTACTGAAAAGGAAATCCACGGAGAGAACTACTACGGGGAGTACGAAAGTCCGTATGTGACTCAGTGGAAGCCCATGAAGAAGCGCAGAAACCGTATGGCGTTCGACGGCACTAAGTATGAGAAATTTCAGTGGTACTGGTTGGCGAACAAGGTTGAAGATTCCGTTTCCCGCTTCGCCAGTGTCGACGCCGGCGGTAATGCGGACTACTACAACGTTACCAATTCTATTGGTATTCGCCCCACTTTCAAAATCAAGAACCATTAACGCTTTTTGCACAAACTCTTTTTCTTGACCTTTTGTACGAACGGCATAAAATAGTATTCGTACGATAGATACTATCCACAGGGACGCTATTTGCGTTCGTACAATTCATAATCTGCAAACATTCAGGCAGACTCATCTCCGGGTGAGCCTGCTTTTTGTTTGTAAAAGAAAGGAACCAAACATCATGAGCTATGGTTTTGACATGGGCTTTGCGCAGGCGAACAGTTTGCAGGAAGCCATGACGATTGCGCTGGAATACACGCAATCGCAAATGACCGAAAAGAATATCAGGAAAACCATCAGGGATAATCGGTATTATATTCCCTCGATTCGTACCGGATACATTGCGGATGAGGAGAGCAAAAACCGCAGAGCCGATGTGCTTGCGGATACCGCTGACCGGTATTGGCTTGAGGCATTGTTTACCTTCCGTTTTCTGTATTGGGAAGAGCACAAGCTGCTCGGTATCATCATGATGCCGCCAGAAAGCGCAAGCGAGAAATGGCCGCTGAGTGTATATTTCCAGAACTCCTGCGACCAGGATTATCCGTTTTTCGAATGGAAGGAAGGCAATATCCCGTTCTTTGCGAACGCCGCCGCAAAAGCCGAAAACTATACGGCGGAAGAAATCCGCGCAAAGTTCGACTACGAAATCGAAGATGAAAACCTCGAATATTATCGGCGCAATACTTGCTACAATGATATTTTTAAGGCACTCGCCCTCGAATCGTGGCTGTACAATCATTGCACGGATGTGCCGTTCGTAACTTTTGCTTTGCAGGGAATTCAGAACGAAGCCGAGCGATACCGGTATCTGCAATGGCTGAAAGCCGAAATCCAATAGCTGGTACTTGCCCCAGTGTGCGAACCGCATAAAGCAGTGACTGTACGATAGATAATATCTAAAGCACAATTCGTGTTCGTACAATTCACAATCTGCAAACAAGCGGACTTCCCAAATTCCGGGAGGCCCGCTTGTTGTTTTACGACGAAAGGAGTTTTTATGAGCAGCCAAAAGGCACCGGTTTCGCCGGTCATAGAGTTCATCAAGGTGTTTAACGAGATGAGCGCCCGATATGGGCGCAGCGAACTCTGGTACGACTACATCGATATGCACGCCATTGCACTTGCGAACACCTGTGATTTGCGGTGCAGGGATGCAAGAGAGGAACAGTACCATGCCATCGTCCAGAAATACGACGAGAATACGGTACAGCAGTTTGCGGTGCTTACCGCCATCACAATGACCGCGCTCTTGGAAAACCCTGAGCAGGATTTTCTTGGCACCGTTTACCATAATCTCGGATTAAGCAAAAGCCAAGCAGGGCAGTTTTTCACG
>ERZ773112.1972-NODE-1972-length-10655-cov-2.526321_pt1 | contig 10655 bp, 7 predicted proteins | sample MGYA00580566_ERZ773112 | MGnify/ENA primary metagenome ERZ773112 (study PRJEB29015, sample SAMEA2737842) | human gut metagenome | biome: human gut; feature: human-associated habitat; material: faeces | place: China | collected 2012 ... | reverse complement strand
TGAATTATCGGAACTTCAGAAAGAAGAACTCAAAATCGAAATGTTGAAAGATAAGATAATAGATTCAGAAGGAGACAATCATGATTATTAAGATCAATACAAAATCAGAGACACCGATTTACCTGCAGCTACGTAATGAGGTTGTGAAGGGAATCGGAAAAGGTGAGTTTGAGATTGGTGAATCATTGCCAACGGTGCGCCAGATGGCTATGGAACTTGGGGTAAATACAATGACCGTCAGTAAAGCATATCAGTTATTAAAGGCAGAAGGTTTTATCGAGACTGACCGGAGAAAGGGAACTGTTGTCTGTAATTTGCGGGATTCTAGAAGAAGTTCAGATGGAGAATTTCAGGAGAAGCTTGCAGATGAACTGGAACTTCTGAGCGCAGAGGCAACGATTCGCGGCATGGATCAAAATGATTTTATAGAATTATGCCGTAAGGCATTTCAGGGAATGGAGGTTGTATTTTCATGATTTTAGCAATCATATTCTTAATAACAGATCTTTTTATGGTGGGAATTGCCTATGCAGTGTATGGAAGAACAGCAGTAGCAGGTTACAGTGATGGAATGGTTCTTGGAGTACATATACGACGTGAGAAGCAGGAAGATCCAGTGCTTGTAGAATTTATGAAAAATTATAAAAAAGATGTACAGAAGGTTTATTTGGGACTTGGTATATCCGGAGTTGTTATTTGTGGATTGTGTTTCTGGTATACATCGATATTTATGTGTGTGTGGTGTGTATGGTTTCTGTGTTATATTGTGGGCGCAGTCGGTGTCATGTTCAGGAATCACAGAAAATTGTATGATTTGAAAATCCAATATAGATGGGGAATGTTGGGAGAAGATACAGAAGAAAGCACGGCAATGACAGGGGTCGATACTAAGACTATGATGCATAGTGAGAGAATGAGTCTGCCATTATGGTATCATATTGTCTTGATTCTAATACTGGCAGTTCCATTTGCTTTTAAAGGCTTTCGAATTTATCTTGGAACGTTTTCCGAGAATTCACAGGGCTGGATTTTATTTTTGACCTCTGTAATTGTCGGCGTTGTATTTCTGTGGATTGCATGGATATTCAAAAGAGGAGCGAACCGGATTTACAGTGAGAATTCGAAGCTGAATTTCAGAATTAATTATCTGGAAAAGAGGAGCTGGAGTATCTGCTTTCTTATTGCAAATATTTGTAATGCGATTGCCTGGCTCTATCTTGCATATAGAATGACAAAAGAAGAATGGATTTATAATCTGGATATTATTATATATGCCACAGTGCTGTGTGTACCTGTAATAATTGCTATAGCAACTGCTATGTGGATTAAGAAACAAAAAAATGTACTACAATGCGAAGATGAAACGCCAATGTATATGGATGATGATTACTATTGGAGAAATGGCTGGTATGATAATCCGGGTGATCCAAGATTATTTGTGCAGGATAGATTCAACAGTATGAATTATACAACAAACGTTGGAAAGCCGGCAGGAAGGTATATGTTCGGTGGCATTTGTATTGTAGTTGTAGTACTTTTGTTCTGGATGTGTATTGTCTTTTTAAGAATAGATTTTACACCGATTCGTCTTGTGGTAGATGGAACGGAAGTCAGAATTACTTCCGGATATACGAATACAACTATGAAGAAAAAAGAGATTCGGAGTGTAAAATTATTAGAGAACGGACTGCCGGAGGATCATTACAATCGGACAAATGGATCTTCAGACGAGAAACAGCTGCTGGGAAAATTTGAAGGAAAGAAGACTGGAAAATGCCGGATGTATGTGTGGCTGGACCAGGAAAATGTGATTGAAATTAAGGCGACAGATTATACAGTGTTTATAAATAGTAAAGATGAAGATGAGATGAATGCATGGTATCAGGCATTAAAGTAATGAACAAAGCGTTCGGAGTCAGTAGGAGAAATTCGTACTTGTTCCGGACGCTTTTTATGTTATGATATGTAGGAACATTTATACAAGGATAATAAAATTATAGAATATAATTTATATGGGGAAAGGAAGAAAGAAAATGGCAAAGACCACTCAGAAAGGTAGTTGTGAGACTTGTACTTATTATACATATGACGAAGAATATGAAAGCTATATGTGCGATGTGAATATGGATGAGGATGAATATATGCGCCTGATTTCTGACCAGCATTACCAGTGTCCATATTATCGAAATGGGGATGATTACCGCATTGTAAGACATCAGATGTAACATATTCATATCTAAAACTTTTATTAAAAACATTTCTCAGTGTGAAAAAGTATACAAATTTACGCTATAATTAGATGAACTAAAAATTACAGTCAAAATATAACTATAGGAGAATTTGAATGCTTCAAATACAATACATCAAAAAAGAGTACCGGACGGGAAGTCTGGTACAGAAGGCTCTGGACGATGTGAGTCTGAATCTGAGAGATAATGAATTCGTAGCAATCTTAGGCCCCAGTGGTTCCGGTAAAACCACGCTTCTGAATATTATCGGAGGACTGGACCGCTACGACAGCGGAGATCTTATCATCAATGGCATTTCCACAAAAAAATATAAGGACAGAGATTGGGATTCGTACCGTAATCATACGATTGGTTTTGTATTCCAAAGTTACAATCTGATCCCGCATCAGACAGTGCTTGCGAATGTTGAGCTGGCATTGACAATTTCGGGAGTCGGGAAGGAAGAACGAAGAAAGCGTGCAGTGGATGCACTGGAGAAGGTGGGCCTTGGGCAGCAGCTTCATAAGAAGCCGAACCAGATGTCGGGAGGCCAGATGCAGAGAGTCGCAATTGCAAGAGCGCTGGTCAATGATCCGGAGATCCTGCTTGCAGATGAGCCGACCGGGGCACTGGACAGTGACACCAGTGTTCAGGTCATGGATCTTCTTAGAGAGGTAGCGAAAGACCGTCTGGTCGTTATGGTCACACATAACCCGGAACTGGCAGAGCAGTATGCGACCAGGATCGTCAATCTGAAAGATGGAAAGATCCGTTCGGATACCGATGAATATATTGTAGAAGAGGAAAATCTGGCACCGCCGGAGCATAAGAATATGGGGAAATCTTCCATGTCTTTTCTGACGGCATTGTCACTGAGTTTTAATAACTTAAGGACAAAGAAAGCAAGAACCCTTCTGACTTCTTTTGCAGGATCTATTGGAATTATCGGAATTGCGCTGATTCTGGCTCTTTCAAATGGCGTCAACGCTTATATCCGGTCCATTGAGGAGGAGACATTGTCTGAATATCCACTGCAGATACAAAGTACCGGATTTGATCTTACTTCCATGATGGTGGGTATGAATGGGGATTCCGGAAGCAGTGATGATAAGAAAAGTGGAAAAGATAAAGACAAGGTAAAGGTCATGCAGGTAGTCACCAATATGTTTTCAAAGATGGATTCCAATGACCTTGGTGCTTTAAAAAAATATCTGGACAGTGGTGAATCTAAGATTCATGACTATACAAAAGCAATAGAATATTCTTACAATGTGATGCCGCAGTTGTTCCGACAGGACGGTGACAATGTTCGTCAGGTCAATCCGGATCAGTCATTTTCCTCATTGGGACTTGGTGCATCTGCAGGTTCGAATAGTCTGATGTCCTCCATGATGAGTACTAATGTGTTCTTTGAGATGCCGGAAAATACGGATCTCTATGAAGGACAGTATGATGTAAAAGCCGGAAGATGGCCGAAAAAATATAATGAATGCGTTCTTGTGCTGACGCCGGATGGCTCCATGAGTGACTTCTTATTATATACATTGGGACTCAGAGACCAGGTTGAACTCGATGATATGATTAAGCAGTTCATCAACGAAGAGACGATAAAAACGCCTGAAAACATCGGAACTTATACTTATGATGATATTTTGGGAAAGACATTTAAACTGGTAAATGCTTCAGATTATTATGAATATGACGATCAATATCAGGTGTGGAAAGACAAAACTGACAATGCGGATTACATGAAAAAACTGGTCGAAGATGGAGAGGATGTAAAAATTGTGGGAATCGTGCAGTCAGCCGAAGATGCGAAGGCTTCATCACTGACACCGGGAATTAACTATACCTCAGACCTTGTAAATCATGTGGCAGAACAGGCAAAAGGCAGCGAGATTGTAAAACAGCAGCTTGCGAATCCGAATGTAAATGTATTTACCGGGGAAGAATTTGGCAATACAGATGGGAACAATGGATTTGACATGAATTCTCTGTTCAGTATAGATGAGGATGCTCTGAAAAACGCATTTGGTTTTGACAGCAACGCCATGAACAATCTTGGAAGTTCCATGGATCTGTCAGGACTTGATCTTTCCAAGGCATTTCAGATAGATGGAAATTCTATGGATTTATCCGGTATGGTGAATTTGGATCAGGTAGAAATCAACATGGACAATATGCCGCAGATGAATCTGGGAGATATTCTTACGAATCTGGATGTACAGGTCAATACAGATGGCATGCAGAAAATGCTGTCAAGTCTTTCGGAAGGGTATCAGGAATATGTAAAGAGTCATCCGGAAGCAGATTATTCCAATCTTGGAAATCAGATTGCAGAATATCTGACTTCCGATCAGGCAAAGGGCATTATTCAGAAATATTTGAAAGATATTCTGAAAAATAAAGGAGAAGTTACGATTACACCAGAGCAGATTAAGGAACTGTTGACCAGTGTGATGAGTGATTTTCAAAGCTGGCTTACAGATCAGAACGCTAATCCGGGCGCAGAGGAATTTGGAACGTACTTCCAGCAGTATCTACAGACCGGACGTGCCAATGCAATTGTAAATAAATGGGCCAATGAAATATTTGGAAATATAGATTTCAACATTTCAAGTGACACATTGCAAGCTATGGCAAAGGAACTGGCAGATGGGTATACTGCATATGCAAAGGAAAAGAATTATGCAGATCCGACAAAGATGGCAGAGAATTTCGTGAATTATATAAAGACGGATGATGGAAAGAGGCGCCTGAATCAGGGACTTTCTGAGGCAATCAATATGGATAGTCTCCAAAAGCAGATCAGCACGGCCATGAGTAGCTACATGGGTCAGGCCATGAGTGCATATACCGGTGCCATTTCTCAGGCAATCAGTACACAGATGACATCCGCTATGAGTCAGGTGACCACGCAGCTTGCCGGTGGACTTGAAAAGGTGATGACATCTGCCATGAGCCAGATTGGAGAGAATCTGCAAAAAGCACTGGGAGGCTCTATGAACTTTAATGCCGATGCATTTGCAAATGCATTCCAGTTCAATATGACGGAAGATGATCTGGCGGAACTTATGATGTCCATGTCCGGAACACAGAGTGCTTCCTATGATAATAACTTACAGCAGCTCGGATATGCAGATTTCAGTCATCCGAGTTCCATTTCCATTTATCCAAAAGACTTTGATAACAAAGAAAAAGTGGTAGAGGTTCTGGATCATTATAATCAGCAAATGGAAGACGAGGGAAAAGAAGAACAGGTGATTTCTTATACAGATATAGTAGGAACAATGATGTCATCCGTGACCACTATTATCAATACGATCAGTTATGTATTAATTGCATTTGTGGCAATTTCCCTGATCGTATCATCGATTATGATTGGAGTTATTACCTATATTAGTGTACTGGAGCGAAAGAAAGAGATTGGTATTTTAAGAGCCATTGGAGCGTCTAAAGGAAATATCTCACAAGTATTTAATGCAGAGACATTTATCATTGGACTTTGCGCCGGACTTATCGGTATCGGACTGACACTTCTGATATTGATTCCGGGAAATATGCTGATCCATGCGCTTGCAGGCAATAATCAAGTCAGCGCAATCCTTCCGGCTGCACCGGCGATTGTTTTGATTCTCTTAAGTGTCGTACTTACATTACTTGGCGGATTGATTCCTTCCAGGAAGGCTGCCAAGAGCGATCCGGTGACCGCACTTCGAACAGAATAGAAAAAAAACAGTCTATACAATCTGAAAAGAGCGTATGGACTGTTTTTTTATCTTTATTTTTTGGTAAGGTATTTTGTTAAAGTCCGTAGTAGTAATAATGTTTCTTCTTGATGTTGAAAATCAAGTTTGTTAAACGTAGAAAGAAGAGAACTTTCTTTTTTGGAAAGTAAAAGAGAAGGAGTAGAAGTGCTAATTTCTAAGACTTCATCTGCTGAAAGTCCATACAAATTAATCAGTGTTGCAAATGTTTGAAGATCTGGTTCAGCAACATTATTTTCATAACCGGAAAGGGATTTTTTATTGATACCGGTTAGTTCCATCACTTGTTTCTGAGTGAATTCTTTGTTTTCTCGTGCATTTTTTAAGACAGCGCCAATATCCTTCATATGCCAAAAAACTCCTTTTTATCATTATATTAAGGTAAAGGAATTTTTAAACACCAAAAAGTCTTAAAAATAACGACAAAAATATTGACGTCTTAGAATATAAGACATATAATGGGAATGCTAGGATAGGCATGCAATGGGATAAGGCAGAAATTAAATAAACGAAAGTGAGGAAAAAACAAGTATGAAGAACAAAGTTCTTAAACAAATGCTTGCGTTTTCTCTGGCTGTCGCTCTTGTAGGGGGAATTCAGTAGCAACTTTTGCTGCTGAGCCAACTAACGGAACAGAGTCAAGTACAAATACGCAAGCAGCAACAGATGCAACCGCTGAAAAAGTTGCGGTAGTTCATTTCAACATTCAGAATGGTAAATTTGATAATGGCAAAAACTATGCAAACCGTCAGCTGAAAGCAGGAGAAGAGAAGGATTTACCAGAAGTTACTGTAGATGACGGATATGAGTTCTTAGGTTGGAAGGTATCAGGAAAAAGTGAAACAACTTGGAAAGCAAGTAAAAAAAGTTTTACTTTCGAAGAAGCAAATGCAAACTTCTACCCAGCTACAGCGACAGAAGGCAATACTACAGTTGAAGCAATAGTAGAGAAGGTAGAGAAGAAAAAAACAGCTCATATCACATTTAATGTTGATCCGGAAAAGGGTAAATTTACAGATCCAGCGAACGCTGAGTATGTAAAATTTGATGATGATGATAATCTCTGTTCCTAAAGTAGAAGGAATCAATGGATATACATTTACTGGCTGGAAATTATCCGGAGCAACAGATGGTAGTTGGGATGCAGATGCAAAGACATTTGGAATTACAGGACTTGCTCATTATGCCAAAGGAAGTAATGACGGATATGCTACATTGGAAGCTCAGTTTAAGAAAGAAGCTAAGAAAGCTGATGCTGTTTTGCGTGTTCATTATGTAGATGAGAACGGTACACCATTAGATGGATCACAGTATATTGTTTCATTAACAAAGAATGGAACAGTAGGTGAAAAAGCAACATTTGCTGCAACATCATTTAAAGCTCCAGAAGGCTATGAATTGGTTGGTAATGTAACTGACGTGGAAGTAGCATATGGAGAAGACAAAGATGTTAATGTAAAAGTAAAAGCTATCAAAGAAGAAAAAGAAGCAAGAGATGTAATTGTAAACTTCAATGTCGCACCAGAAAAGGGACAGTTTAAAGATCCGGCAGGGGCAAAAGTTGTTACATATACAATTAAAGAAGATTCAGCAGATCAGTTCCTTGTACCTAAAGTAGAGGCTAAAGAAGGCTACGAGTTTACAGGTTGGTTAGTAAACGGAAAAGAAGAAGGTTTCTGGAGTGCAGATGCAAAGACATTTGGAATCACAGGACTTGCTCATTTCCCAGAAGGAGATGACAAAGGATATATTGTTGTAACAGCTCAGTTCAAAAAAGCTGAGGTAGCTAAGAGAAGTGTAACAATTAATGTTGCAATCGATCCTGAAAAAGGTGAATTTGTAGGAAGAGATGATAAGTATGCTACAATCACTTATACAGATCTTGATGAGTTTGCCGAGGCACCAATTCTTTTACCAGAAGTAAAGGCTAATGATGGATACAGACTTGCAGGATGGACAGTAGAAGGAAGAGAGTCAATCAAACTTGATGCAAATGCAACAACTTTAGGATTTGCAGGCCTTGCGCACTTTAACGACGGAGAAAATGTTGGATACATTTCTGTAGAGCCAGTTTTCGAAGAAGTTAAGGAAGAAAAAGCAGCAGTCGTTAATGCAAATGTAGTTGTAGATCCTGAAAAAGGTGAGTTTGAAGGATATGACGGAGCAACAAAGCTTGAGAACAATAACCTTCAGGAAGCTGATGATACACTTGGATTCCTTCCAACTGTAACAGCAAAAGAAGGATATACATGGACAGGCTGGGAAGTAACAAATAAAGCAGGTGAAGTAGTATACACATTAGATACAAACACAAGCTCTATTGCGTTCCCAAAAGGAGTAGAAGATGACTACACAGTAACAGCTACATTTACAAAAGATGAGACTCCAGTTGATCCGGTAGACCCAGTTGATCCAACAGAGCCAACTCAGCCAACTCAGCCAGCTACACCTTCTACAAATAATACAGTAAACAATGCTACAAACAATACTACTGACAATAAGAAGGTAGAGAAGACAGCAGCTAAGAAAGCAGAAACAAAGAACGAGAATAAAAAAGCTCCAAAAACAGGTGATGAGAGTATGCCAATCGCTTACATGCTTACACTTGTAGGAGCAGCAGTGGCAGCAATTATTGTTCTGATTAAGAGAAAAAGAACAATCTAGAAACTGTGAATAATCACATGAAACACAAAAGACGGTATCGAAGATACCGGAATAAAAAGAAAAAAACCTATATCCTGGCAGCCCTGATCTTATGCATAGTCATTGCGGCGGTAGCAGTTTTTGCTATCAGCCGCATGGCTGGTAAAGAGCAGACATCAAAAAATCAGACAGAAGTAAAAGCGCTTGTTATTAATGCTGAAAAAGTAGACGAAAGCAAACTGAAAGATTTGATTGAAAGTGCCGGAAAGATTAATCAGAGTGTTTATACAGATGAGACAGTAAATACTTTAAATCAGGCAAAAGAAGAGGCCGAAGAAACGATTCAGGGAAAGCCAAATCAGGAAGAGGTAGAAGATTCATATTTGAATCTGGTAAATGCAATTCAGTCACTGCAGAAAAAATAATGATATTTAATGTAATGTTTAGATTTTATAAAATGGAAACTAGATAAATCTACCTGTTGTAAAAAACGGGTAAATGAGTTATAATAATTCAAGAAGTAAGAACCTGGGATGCACGATAACTCCTGTTATTTTGAACCTACATCACTTTAAACGGGACTCTTATATCTTCGTAATATGTCGAGCCTTCATTATGCAGAGGATGACAGAAAAGCGAATGCGGACACCCACCTAGCAGACAGCTAGGAGTCAAAATACAGGAACCGGCATTTTGGGAACATACAAAAGATAAAGGACAGTCGTTTGTGCGGCTGTCTTTTTCTAGTGTGAGTGGGAGTTGAATCAATCATAGGGCATAATTATTAGGGAGAGAATAGAGTTTGAAACATTTTCGAGGAGAAAAGAGATTTTATTATGGTATGTCAGTGCTGGTTCTGGTGTTTATTATTGTAGGATTAACAAGTAATCTTGAAGGCGGAGTTCGTGGGAACCGTCAGGAAAAAGAAGCATTTGACCAGAAGCAGGAAGAAGTTCAAACGGAGCAGGAAAATCAGGAAGAAGAGACGCAGGTAGTGTCTAATCCGAATATCCGGGTTCTTCTTATGACGGATGGGTATAAAAATCCCATTCATCCGTCTGTGACGGTTAGTTCAACAGCAGGACTTTCTATTACGTATGGGGAGAAAGTAGAAGAATGTGAAGCAGGGACAGAAGTGACATTTATGCCAGATGACAGCCGTTTTCAGAGTGGGAATATCCGAATCCAGGCAAAAGAAGGGGAGATTACGGTAAATAGCCTGAAGCGTGGATACGGGATTCCTTCTTATCAAGGCATACTTGAGCTTCGGACAACAGCGGAAGGAATTGCGATTATCAATGAACTCCCCGTTGAGAATTATCTGTGCCGGGTCGTGCCCAGCGAAATGCCGTCTGGTTATGAAATAGAAGCGCTGAAAGCGCAGGCAGTCTGTGCCAGAAGTTACGCCTACAGGCAGATGGCAGAATATGGATATCCGGAATATGAGGCTCATGTGGATGATAGTACGAACTATCAGGTCTACGGTAACAGTGCACCGGCAGACAGCGCAGATCGGGCTGTTCAGGAGACGGCAGGACAAGTTGTGCGTCTGGATGGAGAGATTGTGACGACTTATTATTATTCCACTTCTTGCGGAAAGACGACCAGTATGAAAGCCTGGGGGAATGAGGAGAATGACGGAAACCGATATCTTCAGTCTGTAGAAGTAAAAGATGAGAACGGTGATTATGAGAGAAATCTGCCATGGTATCGCTGGGAAGCGAGGATTCCGGCAAAGACTTTATCTAATTTGGTTGGACTAAATACCGGCAAAGATATTGGAACGTTGCAGAATATCAATATTTTGGAAAATGGACCGGGTGGTGTAGTATTAACAATAGAGGCTGTCGGTGACAAGGGTAGTGTAAGAGTCTCAACGGAAAATAAAATCCGGCGTGCTTTTGGAGGAAAAGGATACACAATTATAAAGCATGACGGTACGCAAGTCAAAAGCAGTAAGCTTCTTCCAAGTGCATTTTTCACAATCAACAAGTCCGGAGATACATTTGTCATACAG
>ERZ773112.1963-NODE-1963-length-10706-cov-4.586048_pt1 | contig 10706 bp, 10 predicted proteins | sample MGYA00580566_ERZ773112 | MGnify/ENA primary metagenome ERZ773112 (study PRJEB29015, sample SAMEA2737842) | human gut metagenome | biome: human gut; feature: human-associated habitat; material: faeces | place: China | collected 2012 ... | reverse complement strand
GCGAGCACGGAGGCAGTTGTTCGGATGTTGCGGACTGCGTCGTTTTTGGCACAGCCTTGCGGTGTACCTTAGTCTGTGTGACGGTATTGAACTGAGCGCATACTGTTGCTGATGAACAGAATATTGCTGCTATTGTGATGAGTAGAAATCGTTTCATGGTGCAAAAGTAACAAGCAATTCTTTGACTGGCATAAAGAACAAAGGGAAGACAAGAAGATTGTAACATAATATAGCAATCGAGTTTGATTTTTGAGCAGAAATCAAACTCAAATAATAATAATCGTCAAAAATAACACGCATTATCTTATGCAATTCTGCTTGTCTCTGAATAGGTATATAACTTTGCATGAGTTTAATTTCAAATTCAAAGTTAAAGTATGAAGCAAGTACGATTTGAAGAGAGCGAGGTGCCTTATCAGACACTGGCTCGTTTTGGTCTCACACAAGAGAAGATTGAAGACCTGCCCATGTGGGCGTTGGAAGATATTGGTCAGGGACGACGTTCACCGTTGCTGCCCATTCAGGTGAATAATGATGAGGGCGAGACATTGAAGAGCCGCACCCGATTTGCGTTGGTCCGTATGGAGGACGGCAAGGTGGATGTGGTCTTCTATCCGCAGTTGGAGAAATCACCATTGGAGGCTTTTACTCAGGAACAGCAGGAGGACTTGCTGGCTGGAAAGGCTATCCTTGCCGATGTTAAGGATGCTGATGGCAGGAGCAGCAAGGCTTTCGTGCAGATTGACACGGAGACCAATCAGGTGATGTCGGTACCTACGCCTGTCATCGGGCGCAACTTGGAGGTGCTGAAGGATGAACTGAAACTGAGTTCGGCAGAACTGACCGTGATGCAGAAGGGTGAGCCGCTCACGCTCATCATGGAGGACGAACAGGTGACGGTGGGTATTGACCTGAACGATAAGACCGGCATAAGGATTAATCAAGGCGACAGTCAGAAGTGGAAGGAGAACACCAAGCGAGAGTGGGACAAATACACCTTCGGGTGCTATGGCTGTTGGGTAATGGGCGATGACGGTAATCTTGACTATGTGCCTGAAGAGGAATACACGGAAGAACTTTGGAATGAGCAGAAGAAGAATGGAGAGCGCAACCGCGCCTCTTTTTCCATGCACAAATAATCTACACATAATATAATAAGTATATGGCATCAAATAAATATTATCCAGAGGATGTGCTCGTCGAGAAGATACAGAGCGGCGAGTACGGTTGGTTGGAGTATGTCAACCATCATTCTGCTGAATGGCAGGAAGAATATGAGAGCTATTGTCTGAACAACGGACTCTGCATTTGTGAAGAGAGTGCGGAGCAGTTTGTCCATCACAAAGATGAGGAACTGGAGAAGGCAATAGAGAACGGTGAAGCATGATAAATGAAGAGTGAAGAATGAAGAGTGAAGAGTGAAGAATAAGTATGGCGATAAGAAAGAATACGAATCCCCAACAGATGGACCTGCAACCAGAGATGCGTGACTTGCTCATGCGCAATGGTATGCAGGCTCATGTGGTGAGTAATGGCAGCGGCTATCAGCTTGTGGTGCAAGGGCATGACAGTCCGCTGCTTACCTATAACATCACCGAGAAGCAGATGTTGGCTCTGACCGACTGGGGTACGAATCATGCCAACAAGTTAGCCTACAATACCTTTACGGGCATTGTGGGCAACGACTTCTATATGCCCAAGAACTTCGTTCATGCACGCAATGCCAACGGTCGTGTAGCTATGGGGCTGCACGGCTATCGTGTTGGTATCGGCGAGTATGGACGGATGGGGCGCATCGATATGCCACCACCCTTTTTAGGTTGGACACCACGCAGTCAGGAGGGATTCCATCTTCGCAGAGTTGGAGGACGATTGTTCTTCCCCGAAGCCCCGATTGTGCCTGAACGTTGGGACGGCAGAATGAAGCCTGGCGAATTGCAGAGCGGCGGTTATGGGTTCTATTATAAGGGACAGCAACAGAGTTATAGCCCTCAGCAACAGGATGTGCTGAAAGATTTGGAGGGAATCATAATGCCTTCCATCAGCCGCACGAGAAGCACGGAGCCAGCCAAGCCTTATAAGGAACTGATTACCTCGCCTGTCTATTTCACCAATGAGAAGTGGCAGGAGTGTCTGGCATCGCATGGCATCATCATTGATGAGAATGCGAAGACGCTGACCATTCAGTCGAACAGCGTCAATGCCGACATGGTGTATGACCTGACAGATGAGGAACTGAAGAAACTCACCTCCAACTCCATCAAGGAAGTGCCCGTCGTTCAACGCTTGGAACTGCTGAATGGCATCATCAAGGACGACTTTGCTGACAAAATCCTGATGGACACACTGAATAGCAAGGAGCGCATCGACCTGCATCTGCATCCCGAACTTGAACAGGAGTTGCAGCAGCGTCAGCAACAAGACGAGGAACGGTTGCTTCCGTTGGAAGAGGACGAGACTGTCAGACGTGACGTGTTGCAAGGCGATGCCATGGTGAGAGGTGAAGACCTTGCCTTGATTAATGAGAACAAGGGTTGGTATCGTGAGGGAGCGCATGGGCGTGAAGTGAAAGTCGGTGACATCATGGTGGAGAAAGTGCCTCCGATGGAGGGAGATAAGAAAGGCGAAGATAAGTATCGCATGACCGCCATTATCAATGGAGAAGCCATCACGCACGAAATCAAGCAGAAGGACTACGACAAGTTCTTGGCGGTGGATGACTACCATCGCATGAAACTCTTCTCCAAGGTTTTCAGTGAAGTGGATATGAAGACACGCCCCGAAACCAACGCCGGACTGGGCACGAAGATATTGGCGGCTCTGACGGCAGGAGCAGTCGTTACAGCAGAGGTGGCGCATGACATAAGCCACCATCATCACCATCCAGCCCCGGAGTTCTATGCAGAGCATCATGGCGGTCCACGTCCTTACTTCAAACCGGGAGTGGATTCGCCACAGGAGATTGCGGCAAGGTACTTTGAGGCAGAAGCAAATCATGTTGCCACGGAGATAAGGAGAGGATATTAACAATGTATAATTTACAATTTATAATTTATAATGAGTAGTGAACTGACATACGATGACTTTCTGGACAGGTTGAGCATACAGGAAGTACTGGTGGACGCAGGGTATCATCTGAACAAGAGAGATGGCTTGCGTTATCCGTCGTATGTGCGTACTGACAGTGAGGGCAGACGGGTGCGTGGTGATAAGTTCATTGTCACGCAGAATGGGAAATGTTGCTTCCAACCACCGCAGCAGAAGGTGTATAATGTCATTTCGTTCATCAAGGAGCATCCAGAAATGTTTTCAGAGAACAAGGTGGGAATGTCTCCTGACCGACTCGTCAACCTCGTCTGCAACCGACTGCTCAACCAACCCATAGAGGACAGACCATCGAAGATTACAGAACCAAGAAAGGACGGAAAGCCATTCAACCTGAATGACTACGACATCCACAAGTTCAATCCGCAGGACAGGGAAACGCAGAAAAGGTTTTATCCCTATTTTAAGTTCCGAGGCATCGACCTCTATACGCAGTATGCTTTTCATCGGCATTTCTGTCTGGCTACTAAGCATCGGACGGATGGACTTACCTTTGCCAACCTTGCCTTTCCGCTTGTACTGCCCAAGACACCCGACAAGACTGTGGGCTTTGAGGAACGAGGACGACCGAAGATGGACGGTAGCGGCGGTTACAAGGGCAAGGCAGAAGGAAGCAACAGCAGTGAAGGACTGTGGATTGCCAACCTCACGGGCGAGCCGTTGGATAAAGCAAGCGAAATTGTATGGTTTGAGAGTGCCTACGATGCCATGGCAGAGTATCAGATAAATCCTGTAAAGATGGTGTATGTATCTACGGGCGGCACACCCACCGAGGGACAGATGCGAGGACTTCTGTCCGTTACTCCCAACGCACGGCACTATTTGGGTTTTGACAAGGACGATGCAGGGCGGCAGTTTGTTGCAAACTTCAGGAAGGTGGCAGCAGAGATGGGCTTCCGTCACGAGCATGTGCAAGCCTATCATCCATTGGGTTGCTACAAGGACTGGAACGATGCGCTGCTCAACAAGAAATCAGCAGAACTGATTGCCAAGGGCGAACCAGATACCTTCGACTATGCCGAGTTTATCGCAGCCGGCAAGGCAGAGAAACAAAGGGAAAAAGAAGAAAAGAACACATATCATAGAAGCGTATGAGACAAGAAGATAATAGCATCATCACCTTGTGCCCCAGCATCGGACAGTTTTTCATCAACGAACTGCCTCTGTTGCTGTTGTGCGTGGCAATGCTCCTAATCGGAGGATTGCCCGGTTGTGCATATAGTACCCTGTTGCTTGTCTTCAGCCTCCTGTTCTCCCTCTGTTTACTCTACCGATTCATCTATCTGAGGAGTATCCGCTACCATATCGGGAGCGAGCAACTCATCTGTGAGCACGGAGTGTTTCAGCGGAGCGTGAACTACATGGAGTTGTACCGAGTGGTGGACTTTGCCGAGCATCAGACATTGATACAACAGTTATGCGGACTGAAAAGCGTGACCGTGTTGTCGATGGATAGAACGACACCGAAACTGGAAATGACCGGCATCAGCAACAGCTATGACGTGGTGAGTGTGATACGAACAAGAGTAGAAACGAACAAACGAAGAAAGGGCGTATATGAGATTACGAATAGATAAGATTTGGTTCATTGTCGTGGCATTGGTACTGAGCGTGCCGTCAGCCCATGCACAGATTGTGACTGCCAACCCTTTGGAATGGATGGCATTAGCAGAGGGCAACGAAGCCATCAACGGTGAGATAGAGAAGGAAATCAAAGGTCAGACCAAGACTGCCCTGTTGCAGAATACCATCGCCGCAGAGTTCACCAAGATACACGAATGGGAGAAGAAGTACAACAGTTATCTGAAAACCGCCAGTGGTTATGCCTCTTCCCTCAAAGCCTGTACCTATCTGTACGACGATGGAGTGAAGATATTCATCACCTTGTGTAAGATGCGCAAGGCCATCAACAATAATCCGCAAGGCATCGTTGCCACCCTCTCGATGAACAACCTGTATATGGAGACCGCCACGGAATTGGTGTCCGTCTTCACACTGCTGAAAGATGCAGTCGCCAAAGGAGGCAAAGAGAACATGCTGACTGGTGCGGAAAGGAGCAAGACGCTGTGGGCACTGAACGACAAGCTGAGTGCCTTCAGCAAGAAGCTGCATCGTCTTTATCTGTCTATACGATATTACACCATGACCGATGTGTGGAACGGCGTGACGGCAGGGATGATAGACCGAAGCAATGGAGAGATAGCCACCCAAGCCCTTAGCAGATGGCGCAGAGCAGGACGTATGACCATCAGTGATTAACGATAAAGGAATCAGTCATGAAGTATTTCATATCAATTGCCATTTTTATGTTTATATCATCTTTTGCAGGAGTGCGGGCGCAGAACGACCCGACTCTTGCGGGGATGATTCTGATGTACACCAACAAGGCGGAGAAAGAACTGAAGAATCAGGAGAAAGTGATGCTGCTACAATCCACCGGCCATATCTGGACCAAGGAGGAAGTGGAAGCCACTACCGACCTGCAGCGGGAGTTCAACAACTATCTGGACTCCTTCCGTTCCATCGTCAGCTATGCCGCACAGATATATGGTTTCTATCACGAGATAGGTCAGTTGGTGGACAATATGGGTGGATTGGTGGCGCAGTTGGATGCCCATCCTGCCAACGGACTTGCCGTAGCCCTGTCAGCCAAGCGCAACAAGATATACCGCGAGCTGATTATGAACAGCATCGAGATAGTTAATGACATACGCACGGTATGCCTGTCGGGCAACAAGATGACCGAGAAGGAGCGTGTGGAGATAGTCTTCGGCATCCGACCCAAACTGAAGAAGATGAACAAGCAGTTGAAGCGACTGACGAGGGCGGTGAAATACACCACCATGGGCGATGTTTGGATGGAGATAGACGAAGGGGCAAGACCCACCAAAGCGAACAAAGCCGAGATAGCAGCGGCTGCCAAGAGGCGGTGGAAGCAGGTGGGCAAGAACGTAAACTGATGGAGCAGCGAGAGCAGAGCCGAACTTGTTCGAGCTATGCCGAGTCGTGACAGAAGAAGACGAAGTCAAACCGTGATTAAAAAACGATAAGATATGGGATTTTGGAGTTCATTATTGAAATATGGTGGCAAGGCGGCACGAGGTACTGGCCATGTCATCGGAGTAACTGGAAAGACCTTAGGCAGTGCGGCACTCCACCCGCAACGCACCCTTATGGGAGCCGGCAAGGCTATGCAGACGGCCGCAGTGGGTAGTGCCGCAGGCTATGTGACATGGGAGAAGCTGACCACAGACAAGAGCGTGGCACGCATCGTAGGTGATGCTGTCATCGGCGAGAATGCCACGGAAGCGGTGGCACAAACCGCCAACGATGTGCAACGTCTGACGGGCAAGGCTGGTGAAGCCGTTGATGCGGTGAACACTGTAGCCGGAAAGATGGACACCCAGTTCAGCGGCATCAGTGATTTCTTTAGGAATATGTTCGGAGGCGTAGGATGCGACATGATAGGCAATCTCTTTGGCAATATCGGCAAGGGCAACGTGTCGGGTATGAGCATCGTCGGACTGGTGGCTGCCGCCTTCATGGTATTCGGACGCTTTGGTTGGATGAGCAAGATTGCGGGTGCCCTGCTTGGAGCGATGATCATCGGGAACAATTCTAAGGTGGCGCAAACTCTGCCTAACAGAGGCGGTACGTCTTCACATGGGCAGAACATGAAAGAAGCAGAGACCCAAAGCAGAGGGATGAAACGATAACCAATATACAGTGATATGAGATATACAGAAGAAATGATACTGCGCTCATCGAGCGGCTACTGTATGCCGTTTGAGGAGCCTATAAAGCAGGACGTGCAGATGTCCTTGGGTTACGGAGAGCAGAAAAATCCCGTGACGGGAGAAACATTCTTCCATCACGGCATAGACTTCTCAGTGAACCATTACCTGCTGTCGGCGGTGGCAACGGGAACCGTCTCTGCCATTGGGTCGGACGCGGAGCATGGCATCTACCAGACCATCCGCTACGGCAAATACGAAGTGACTTACAGGCATCTCTCCAATGTCTTCGCCAACTTCTCCCAAAGCGTCAAGGCCGGTCAGACCATCGCCATCAGTGGCGACCTGCTGCACATGGAGGTGAGGTTTGACGGAGAGGAAATCAATCCGTTGGAGTTCCTCACCATGCTCTACGGCAATATCAAGGCATTGGAGCACAATTCCCAAATGGGCATCAATGAACTGGACATGAACATCCCTTCACCCTACGACACCGACCGTCAGGAGATAGAGGCATTGATGCTCCGCTTCCTTCCCTCCTACTTCGAGGACCTTCAACAAGGAGCATACTCTCTGCCCGAACATACGGAGCAGTCGTTGAGAAACATCTTCTCGTTGGGAGCGAGCAAGCATTATTTCTACGAGACCATGCCGAGCATGGCTAATCCCTTGGGCATCGGCAACCGCTGTATGCCTTTGGCGACTAAGGTGCAGAACCTGCTCATTGCCGACTTTCTCAACTATCTTGCCATGCGACATCAGGTATATCTCTCCACGATGGACGAGGTGTTAAAAAAAAACTCCAAGAGCAAGCCCTGACGCATGACGGCATCATCGACCCTCTTGCCGACTTGGACGTGGATATCCAGAGCTTCGACATTCCGAGGATAGTGAGCGTCTATCCCGACCGGGCTGGCGTGAGATGGTGGACAAAGGCATGGTTCAATGGTAAGGAAGAGGGGGAACCCTCCGTGGAGATTGAGGAACGTATGGCCGTGCAGTTCATCCACTGCCAAGTGGACAAGGACGCATGGTTGGAGGAACACTATCCTAAGCAGATGGAGATATATCACAATGCCATCGAGCAGACAAAGGAACAGATATTACAGCAGTATAATATATAAACAAGGTATATGGCAGTTAAGAACAGTCAGCGATTCGCAGAGATAGAGCGTCTGATGGGCGACTACTTCGGGTGTCACCTTGCCCCCGTGATGGGCAGGGTGCAACGGGACTTGTCCAACAGACAGGCAGACGAGATGCGAGCCTACTCCAACAGTACGGCTGGCATCCTACGCTCATTGGCCACTGCCAATATGCCTGGTGATGACCCATACGCCACGCTGAAGATTACAGGCAAGTGGAACAGCAAGACCACCGAAGACTATCTGGCGATGTGCAAGGAGGCTATTGTCGGCAACAAGGATATGCAGCGTGACCTTGCCGTGATGGCTGAGGAATGGCGCAAGGCGGTGGTGACGGAGATAGGACGAGAGCGGTACGATGCACTCTCTAAACAACTCGGTTGTGATTTGGCATACGCCTATATCGATCACCGCATGGAGCAGCTGATGATAGAAAAAATGGTGAAAGACCGTATGCCAACATCTTCTGCCGACTATATCATCCGCAAGGCCATTGCCGCCGGGGTAGACCCGGTGGTGGCGGTGCGGATGGGCACCCTTGTTCCGTGTCAGTACTTCGGCCTTGCGCACAGCGGTGCAATAGCCCCCGGTTACACCGCAGACCTGATCGTGCTGTCAAATCTGGAACAGTTCACGGTGGAGCAGGTGTACAAAAAGGGCAAACTGGTGGCGCAGCAGGGCAGAATGCTGCACCCCGCCGCCCTTACTGTGGACAAAGCACGCTTTGTGCGGGTGTTCGATTCCTTCAACATGGACGAGATCATCCCGGAGCAATTGCAGCTGAAGCAGACCGGAACCCGTCAGCGGGTGATCTGCCTGACTCCGCACGCCCTGCTGACCACCGAAAAAATCGTTCCGTTCTGCCAGCATCCGGGCACAGCGCCCGGCGTGGACGTGGCACAAAAGATCGTCAAGCTGGCGGTGTTCGAGCGGCATCACCGCTCCGGTCATGTGGGATTGGGCTTTTTGGGCAACTACGGCCTGCAATGCGGCGCAGTGGCTTCCAGCATCGCCCACGACTCCCACAACCTCATCGTGGCGGGCACCAACGATGCCGACATGGTGCTGGCGGGCAATACGGTGCGCAAAAATAAGGGCGGCCTTGCCTTTGCACTGAACGGACAGGTGGTAGGGGAGCTGCCGCTGCCGGTGGCAGGGCTTATGAGCACCGAGAGCGCCGAATCCGTGGAGGAAAAGCTGCAGGCGCTCAAGGCGGCACTGAAAGCCCACGGCATCTCGGAGGACATCGACGCTTTTATGACCCTTGCTTTTGTAAGCCTGCCGGTCATCCCGAAGCTGCGGCTGAACACCTACGGCATCGTGGATGTGGATGCCCAGCGGATCGTCCCGGCCGTGTTCTGAGAACATGGTCTGAGAGGAACGGCCTTTAAACCTGACGTTTTGATCGCAATGCCGGACAGTCTGCGGGCTGTCCGGCATTGCGTTTTACGGCAAGAGGACTCTTGACTTTTTGCCACAGAACCGGTATGTTGATACTGTCCGTCTGACACACAATAGTGCATTTATAATACAAGGAAACTTTATGGAAAAACGCAGTACACCCTCTTTGCAGATCACCGACCGCTTTGGCGCACAGGCGGCTTTTGCCAGCCTGCGTCTGCCGGACGGCACCGAAGCCACCATACCGGCAGAGCACGCCGCCGCTATCTATGTAAACGAGCAGCCCGCCTTCCGGGTGGTATGCACCCCGGCGCTGCTGCCGCAGCTGGCCTTGGGGCGGCTGCTCACCGAAGGATGGATCGCGTCTGCGGACGAGGTGGAGCAGATCGCCGTCTGCGCTGAGGGCGCAAAGGTGCAGGTATATCTGCGCCACCCACTGCCCACCCGCCGCGCCGCCGCGCAGGAGGTTGCCAGCTGCTGCACCGATAATATCGCGCTGGGCAGTCCGGTGGAACTGCAGCCCCTGCGCCCTGTGCCGGGGCTGGCCTTGCAGCCGGAATGGGTGCAGACCCTGACCGCCGCCATGCACGCCGGTTTGCCGCTGTACCGCGCCACCCGGGCGGTGCACAGCTGCTTTGTGCTGCACAAAGGGGAAATTGTTTTTGCCTGCGAGGATCTGGGGCGGCACAACGCGCTGGATAAGGCGGTGGGCTGCGCGGTGCTGGCAGGGCTGCCGCTGGCAGAATGCGTGCTGTACACCAGCGGCCGGGTGCCGCTGGATATGGTGCGCAAGGCCATCCGCGCCGGGGTGCCGGTGCTGGTAAGCAAAAGCATGCCCACCGTGCAATCCGCAGAGCTTGCTGCGGAATACGGCCTGCAGCTGGTGTGCGGACGTAAAATCCCTAAAGTTTAAGCAAATATTACAAAAACAATAGTTACAAAACGGAAAAGCCTGTCTGTTTCTGTTGACATACTCCGCGCACGCATGTTAATATATTATCGAAGAGACCGCTCCGCTGTTGCAGCAGCCAGAGCGGCCTCAATTGTTGTCCGGGGTTACCCGGCAAAATAAAAAACAGGCAGGTGATAACATGAAGCAGGCAACCAACCCGTTTGCGCCCGTACCGCTGTGGCGCAAGCGGCTGCCGGGCTATGCAGCCATGGGCGTTGCGACCATCGCCTTGGCGGTCGGTCTGACCACCTTGCAAAGCGCACGCACCACGGTTGCCGGTACCCTGCTGCCGGTGTCGGAGGCGGATGCAGCCACCTACGGCATCAGCGCAGTGTACCAGCTCGACGATGGCAGCTACCGCGTGGAGGG
>ERZ773112.1958-NODE-1958-length-10724-cov-6.232449_pt1 | contig 10724 bp, 9 predicted proteins | sample MGYA00580566_ERZ773112 | MGnify/ENA primary metagenome ERZ773112 (study PRJEB29015, sample SAMEA2737842) | human gut metagenome | biome: human gut; feature: human-associated habitat; material: faeces | place: China | collected 2012 ... | reverse complement strand
GCTGTCCGTCCGCTGCCGGGATATGGACAGCGAACTGCTGGCGCAGGAGCTTGCGCGCTACGGCATCGCCGTGCGTGCGGGGCTGCACTGCGCGCCGGTCGCGCACCGCACGGCCGGAACGCTGGAGACTGGCACGGTGCGCCTGAGCCTGTCGCCCTTCAACACGGACGCGGAGATCGCGCGCACGGCGCGCGTGTTCCACGAGATCCTGCGCGCGGGATAACGCAGATTATGTATTGAAATCCGCCGGTTTGTAGGGTATAATATTATAATTCATAAGATTGGCGTTTTGCACCTGCAAAACGGAAACGAACAGCCGAGGAAATGCTTATGGCACAACTTGCAGCCTTCTGGGCAAAGCTGACGATGCTGGTGTCCACGATCCGGTTTTCTGACATCGTGGATATCCTGATCGTCGCTTATCTGATTTACAATGTCATCATGCTCATCCGCAAGACGAATTCCTATCGCCTTGCACAGGGCGTTCTGCTGATCCTGATCGCGCTGTGGCTGTCGGGTGTGCTGAAGCTGACGATGTTCAACCGCATCCTGCAAAAGACGGTCGAGCTTGGCCTGATCGCGCTCGTCATCATCTTTCAGCCGGAGCTGCGCCGCCTGCTCGAGCGCATGGGCAGCAAGGCGCTCCCGCGCTTTGGCGCAAAGCCGCTCGAGACGCTGGGCATGGACAATGTCATTTCGCAGACCATTGCCGCCTGCACGCAGCTGTCGGCGACCAAGACCGGTGCGCTCATCGTTTTTGAGCGCAGCGTGACGCTCGATGAGCAGATGCGCAGCGGCACCATCATCAATTCGGACGTGACGGCGGAGCTGCTCAAGAATATTTTCTATCCCAAGGCGCCGCTGCATGACGGCGCGGTCGTGATCCGGGATGGCCGCATCGCGGCGGCCGGCTGTGTCCTGCCGCTGACGAGCAACACGAACCTCAGCCCGGATCTCGGCACGCGCCACCGCGCGGGCATCGGCATGAGCGAGCACTCGGACGCCGTGATTGTGATCGTATCCGAGGAGACCGGCGGTATTTCCATCGCCGTGGACGGTATGCTCAAGCGCCGCCTGTCCCCGGACACGTTTGAGGCGATCCTCCGCAGCGAACTGGTGCCGGCGGAAGAGCAGCAGCGCAGACGCTGGGACATCATTGTCGATTTCGTAAAGAAACTCAATCCGCTTCGTCGGGAGAAACAACATGACAAAAAAGACGACGATCAACAAAATAGTCAGCAGTAAGGCTTTCTGGATCATCATTTCGCTGCTGGCCTCGTTCCTGCTGTGGACGTATATCATGTCCACGGAGGAGACGACGATCGAGATGACGTTTTCCAATGTCAAGGTCGTGTATCAGGGTGCAGATGATCTGCGCGCTACGCGCGGCCTGATCGTCACGGGCGCCGACGCGGACACGGTTTCCGTGCGCCTGAAAGGCACGCGGCGCGTGCTCGGCAACCTCAGCTCGGCGGACCTGTCGGCGGTCATCGACGTGTCCGGCATCTCGCAGGCGCGCGAAATGCAGGTGAGCTATTCGCTGCAGTATCCGACCAATGTCGATAAGAGCAGCATCACCGTCTTGAGCAAGTCGCCGGAGACGATCAGCTTCTCCGTCGTGCAGGAGGCCAACAAGACGCTCGAAGTGAAGGGCGTGTTCACCGGCAGCGTTAAGGATGGCTACACGGCCGAACCGATCCAGGTAGATCCGTCGTCCATCACGCTCTACGGCCCGCAGGAGGAGCTCGACGCGGTGGACAGCATCTGCGTCTATGTCACGCGCACGGATCTGGACAAGTCCATTGCGCCGACCAACTGCCCATATGTCCTGCTGGACAAGGACGGCAACAAGCTCACCCCCAAAGAGATCACCGGCAATTATGACACGGTCAGCGTGTCCATGCCGGTGCTGATGAACAAGGACCTGCCGCTGACGGTCTCACTGGTCGGCGGCGCCGGGGCGACGGAGGACAACTGTGTCATCGAGATCGAGCCGAAGAGCATCCAGGTCGCGGGCGATACGACGGTGCTGCAGACGCTCAACCAGCTCGTTGTGGCGACTGTCGATCTGTCGAGTTTTGCCACATCTTACGAGACGACGGTCACGATCCCGCTTGACAACAATCTGCGTAATCTCAGCGGCGTCACGGAGGCAACGGTCCGCATCTCCGTCCGCGGACTGGAAACCGAGAAGATCACGGCGACGAATATCACAACGACCGGCACGAACCGGCACGTGGAGATCGCAACGGCATCTCTGGTCGTGACCGTGCGCGCGCCGGCGGAGACGATCTCGCAGATCACGGCGGACAACATACGTGTTGTCGCCGATCTGACAAATTACAAGGCCACGAGCGGTACGGTCGCCGTGCCGGCCAAGGTCTATGTGGACGGCTTCTCCGACGCCGGTGCGATCGGGGAATACGTTGTGAATGTGCATTTTACGGGAGGATGATACCATGACGCAGGATGCAGTGGTAACAAAGCTGGTCAGCCGCCATGTGGCGGAGGTGGAAGTGGAGCGCGGCACGGCGTGCGGCGGCACATGCGAGTCGTGCGAGGCGTGCGTGTTCCAGAACCGCATCCGTGCAGAGGCGGTCAATAAGGTCTCAGCGCTGCCGGGGCAGAAGGTCGTCATTGAGAGCAAGACGTCGGACGTGCTCGGCGCGGCGGCGCTGCTGTATCTGGTGCCGTTTGTGCTGCTGTTTCTGGGCTATGCCATCGGCAATGCGCTCGGCTGGGCCGAGGGCGGCTGTGTTTTGATCGGCTTTGGCTTTTTTGCGCTCGGCGTGGCGTTCAATGTTATCTACCAGCGTAAGAAGAAAGCCAGCCCCATTACTTTTGAGATCATTCAGATCCGGGAATCCTAAGATAAGAAGGGTAAGCCAATGATAAGAAGTATGACCGGCTACGGCGGCGCAAAGGGCGTCGTTGAGGGCCTGAACGTCACGGTGGAGCTCAAGAGCGTCAACAACCGCTATCTGGACATCGCCGTGCGCATGCCGCGCAATTTCCTCTTCGCGGAGGACGCGGTCAAATCCACCATCCAGCAGCACGTCAGCCGCGGCAAGCTGGATGTGTTCGTCACGATCGATTCCTCGCAGGCGGCCGATACCGTCCTGCGTGTGAACGAGCCGCTGCTGCGCGCCTATATCGACACGCTCAATACGCTCGCCGTGCGCTACGACCTGAAAAATGACATGTCGCTCATGTCGCTCATGCGCTTTCCGGACATCCTGTCCGTGGAGAAGGCGGAGGCGGATCAGGATAAGATCCGCGCCGGTCTGGTCGCGCTGACGCAGCAGGCGCTCGCTGACTATGACCAGATGCGCGAGCGCGAGGGCGCGAAGCTCCGCGCCGACGTGGAGGAAAAGCTCGCGCGTATCGAGTCGCTGGTGACAAACGTGGAGGCGGCCGCCCCCGAGACGGCTGCGGCCTACGAGGCGCGTCTGCGCCAGAAGCTCGAGGCGGTGCTCGCCGCGGCCGATATTGACGAGTCGCGCATCATTGCCGAGGCTGCGATCTATGCCGACCACGTTGCCGTCGATGAGGAGACGGTGCGCCTGCGCAGCCACATCGCGCAGCTGCGCCAGATGCTGGAGTCCGGCTCTCCGGTCGGCCGCAAGGCGGACTTCCTCATTCAGGAGTTCAACCGCGAGGCGAACACCATCGGCTCCAAGTGCCAGAACGCGGACATCGCAAAGGTGGTCGTCGACCTCAAGTCCGAGATTGAGAAGATCCGCGAGCAGATCCAGAACATCGAGTAAGGAGCAGTGGACTTGAAACTCATCAACATCGGATACGGAAACTATGTCTCCGCGGAGCGGCTGCTGGCTGTCGTCAGTCCGGATTCCGCCCCCATCAAGCGCATCGTGCAGGACAGCCGCGAGATCGGTATGCTCATCGATGCGACCTATGGACGAAAGACGCAGGCCGTCCTCATCATGGATACCGGCCACGCGGTGCTTTCGGCACTGCCGCCGGATGCGGTACAGGGCCGTGTCCAGGCCTCAGATCAGGAAACCGGAGGAGATGCAACATGAACCGCCAGACAGGAAAACTGATTTTGATCTCCGGGCCGTCCGGCACCGGAAAGAGCACGGTCATTGCCCGACTGATGCGCCTGCGGGATGACGTGTGCTTTTCCGTTTCGGCCACGACGCGCGCTCCGCGTCCCGGCGAGGTGGACGGCAAGGACTATTTTTTCGTCACGCGCACGGCGTTTGACGCCATGGTCGCGGGGGACGAGCTGCTGGAGCACGCCGAATACGTCGGCAACTGCTACGGCACGCCGAAGAGCTATGTTGAGCGGCGCTGCGCCGAGGGCATGCATGTCCTGCTGGACATTGACGTGCAGGGCGTGCACCAGATCTCCGAGAACCGGCCGGACGCGATCCGCGTGTTTATGATGCCGCCGTCTCTGGCGGAGCTGGAGCGCCGGCTGCGCGGCCGGCACACGGACGACTTGAGACTCTGCACGCAGAGAAAAAGAAGGGACGCGAGCTCATACTCGGCGTGCTCGGCTGCATGGCTGAGCGTGTGCGCGAAGACCTCATACAGAACCACTTCGCCAACCTCGTTTGCGGTCCCGACTCCTACCTCAACCTGCCGGACATGATTGCGCAGTGCGAGAACGGACAGAACGCCATGAACATCGAACTGAGCACCACTGAGACCTACCGCGACGTTGTGCCGCAGCGCATCGGCGGCAACCGCGTGAGTGGCTTCGTGAGCATCATGCGTGGCTGCAACAACTTCTGCCACTACTGCATCGTGCCCTATACTCGCGGACGCGAACGCTCGCGCGACGTGGAGAGCATCCTGCGCGAGGTGCGCGACCTACACGATCGCGGCTTCAAGGAGGTGACACTGCTCGGACAGAACGTGAACAGCTACGGACTCACGCCTGCCGGAAAGCGCATCGAGGGCGGCTGCTCGTTCGCCGAATTGCTGCACAAGGTGGCGCAGAGCGTGCCCGATATGCGCGTGCGCTTCACCACATCCAACCCCGAAGACATGACCGACGACATCCTGTACGCCGTAGCCGAAGAGCCTAACCTCTGCAAGCACATCCACTTCCCGGCGCAGAGCGGTTCGACAAAGATACTGAAGCTGATGAACCGCAAGTACACACGCGAGCAGTACCTGGAGCGCGTGGAGGCTATACGCCGCATCATACCTGGCTGCGGACTCTCTACCGACCTCTTCGTGGGCTATCACGACGAGACGCCGGAGGACCACGCTGAGACACTCTCGCTGGTGCGCGAATGCCAGTTCGACTCGGCTTTCATGTTCAAATACTCCGAACGCCCGGGCACATACGCCGCAAAGCACTTGCCCGACAACGTGTCGGAGGAGGTGAAGATAGAACGCCTCAACGAGCTTATAAGCCTACAGACGGAGGTGAGCGCAGAGCAGAACCGCAAGGACATCGGCAAGACATTCGAGGTGCTCGTAGAGGGATACTCGAAGCGTTCGCGCGAGCAGCTCATGGGACGCACCGAGCAGAACAAGGCGGTGGTGTTCGACAAGGGCACATACCGCATCGGCGACCGCGTCATGGTGAAGATAACCGACGCGACATCAGCCACACTGTTAGGCACTATAGCAGAATAAACCCACCGTCAGGCACTACATCAGAATAAAGACATGAAAGAATTTCTACAGGTACTGAGGCGCTTCGTGCCGCCATACAAGAAGTACATCGCGCTGACAGCCACGTTCAACGTGCTGTCGGCTGTGCTCAACATCTTCTCTTTCGCAGCACTCATCCCCATCCTTCAGATACTTTTCCGAACAGAAGGCGCAGGCAGTGCTACGCATCTCATGCCGTGGAGCTTCGACAACATAAAGGAGGTAATAGCGAACAACGCCGACTACTACGTGACGCAGCTCATCGCCAACGTCGGACCGACCACTACCCTACTCGTAATCGGTCTGTTCCTCGCCTTCACCACGTTCCTCAAGACGGGTGCATACTTCCTTTCGTCGGCTACAATCATACCTGTGCGAACGGGCGTGGTGCGCGACATACGCAACCAGCTCTACCGCAAGATTACATCACTGCCGCTCAGCTTCTTCTCCGACGAACGCAAGGGCGACATCATAGCGCGTATGACGGGCGACGTGCAGGAGGTAGAGAGCTCGATAATGTCGTCGCTCGACATGCTCTTCAAGAACCCTATTCTCATCACATTCTACTTCGGAGCACTCATCTTCATCTCGTGGCAGCTCACGCTCTTCACCATCGTCTTCGTGCCTATCTTCGGATGGTTCATGGGCTGCGTTGGCAGAAAACTCAAGAAGAAGTCTATCAAGGCGCAGTCGCTCTGGAGCGACACTATGTCGCAGGTGGAGGAAACGCTCGGCGGACTGCGCATCGTGAAGGCGTTCTGCGCAGAGGACAAGATGAACACACGCTTCTCCAACATCAACAACGAATACCGCGACGCCGTGCAGCGCGTGAACATACGTCAGCAGATGGCGCACCCGATGAGCGAGTTCCTCGGCACGGTGCTCATCATCATCGTGCTCTGGGTGGGCGGCATACTGGTGCTCGACAACCAGATACTCTCCGGCCCATCGTTCATCTATTATCTCGTGATGCTCTACTCCATCATCAACCCGCTGAAGGAGTTCTCCAAGGCGAGCTACAACATTCCGAAGGGTCTTGCCTCAATGGAGCGCGTAGACAAGATTCTGAAGGCGGAGAACACCATCAAGGAACCTCTGCAGCCGAAGCACATCGCTTCGTTCGAGCATCAGATAGAGTTCCGCCACGTGTCGTTCCGCTACGGCGAGCAGTGGGTGCTGCGCGACATCAACCTCATCATCGAGAAGGGTAAGACCGTGGCTCTCGTCGGACAGAGCGGATCGGGCAAGTCGACACTCGTCGACCTCATTCCGCGCTACTATGACGTGCAGGAGGGCGAAGTGCTCATTGACGGCATCAACGTGAAGGATCTCGGCATACACGACCTGCGTCAGCTCATCGGCAACGTCAACCAGGAGGCGATACTCTTCAACGACTCGTTCCGCGGCAACATCACGTTCGGCGTAGAGAGTGCCACGCAGGAGCAGATTGAGCAGGCGGCGCGCATAGCCAACGCTCACGAGTTCATCATGCAGACCGAGCAGGGCTACGACACCAACATCGGTGACCGCGGCGGACGTCTCTCAGGCGGACAGCGACAGCGTGTGAGCATAGCCCGCGCCATACTGAAGAATCCGCCGATACTCATCCTCGACGAGGCTACATCGGCACTCGACACCGAGAGCGAACGCCTCGTGCAGGACGCGCTGGAACGCCTTATGAAGTCGCGCACGACGGTGGCTATCGCCCACCGCCTGTCTACAATCAAGAACGCCGACGAAATATGCGTGATGCACGATGGCGAAATCGTGGAGCGTGGCACACACGAAGAACTCATCGCACTTGGCGGCTACTACAAGAAACTGCACGAAATGCAGAAGTAACAGCCTTAGGGATAAAGAAAGCCCGAAGTCCTGATCTATCGGACTTCGGGCTTTCTTCATTCTACCGAATAGCAATATATACTTACGCCTTTCTACTTCAACGATTCGTCATACAATACATTGGTTGCCATATGCTGCACTTCGTTGACTATAGCAGGATAAGCCTTAACAAACTCATGCAATCCAATACTATTGCCTTGCTCGTCATAGGTTTTGCCTACGCCCTGAAATTCGGTTCCTTCAACCGCAACCTTGCCGTTTGCATGAAACACCTTTATCAATGTAACCTTTCCCTCTTCAAAAGTTATACATACCGTTTTATTGTCTTCAGACCATGCCTTTCCACTGAAAGGCTCTTCATCATAATACGCTACGGTGAGACTCTTGTTGAATACCAACTGACTTATCTTAACCTCCTTAGTACACGACATAAGAGTGAATACGCACAAAATCAATAAAAGTTTTCTCATATAGAACTACTGTATATTGTTATATATTTATTGTGTAGAATATTTTCTCGAACACAGCCTTTTCCTTGTTCCAGTCTCCAGTGGAATAAGTGGCTGTATTCGTTCTGCCCGCCGTATCTGTAAATGTGAATACCACCGGCGTATCCGATGTGTATAGCTTCTTTATGTCCTGGTAGCTCAACTGGGCAGTTGTACGCACAACGAAGTTGCGACCCTTTGTTTCGTGATACAAAAGCTTTACATCTGAAGCCTCCGTCGTAAACGTACCATTGCTCACGGACAAGCGGCTTATATCCTCGCGATTAGGCGAAACAACAGTGAAGTTCATGGTCAACGAGTCGCAATGAGACACATAAGTCATATCGAATACAAATCGCTTAATGTCCTTGCTACACTCGCTCAGCTTCTTGTTACCAATAAAATAAGCATCTCCTTTTTTTGTAGAGAAGGGATTTAAGCGGTTCGAAACAGACTGTGCGCTCGTACCGGCAATGCCAGTTGCAAGCATTATCATCAATAGAAATATTCTCATCTATCATCTATTTTAAAAAAAGAAGGATAACCTACTACTGTTGGTTATCCTTCCTATAAATTTCATTTAACCGAAACTACATCTTAGTGATTACTCACCGTAAACGTAAGTTGTCTTTGTACCGTAAAGACCAAGGATGCTTGTTGTCTTAACGTCAACGTGAGAAATCTTCTTGATACCTGCCTCCTTAGCAGCTTTGTTAATACTTGCGTCACCACCGAAAGTCAGAACGCTGAGGAATACTGGATAAGAAGCCTGACCACACTTTGTACCTACTGTGTTTGATGTTGCAGCGAGTGGGTTCACTGCTGAACAGCTTGTCATTGCTGCAGCTACCAAGAGAGCTGCCATTACCTTTAATGATTTCATAGATAATAAATTTAAATTTTTGTAATTGTATAAAAATACCATTTGCAAAATTAAAGGGTTATTAATGAATAGATGTTTTTTTTTGTTAATTTATTTTAAACAGATGTATTTTTATGCACAAGACTAATCTAATACACCTATTAGTATAAAATAAACATAACAAAGCCATACTTTTTACCACACGATATAAAAACCCAATAACCACAGAACAACCAGTTATCCACAATTTACAAAACCTGTTGATAACTCCGTAACATACTGACTAACAATTCTTATTTATCAACATACCTGTGTATAACTACGTTAGTTAGTAGGTACAGGAGTACTTACAGGCGTGTATATGAGGGTAGCGAGATGGGAAAAAAGGCGTGTACGGGAGAGCAAAGTTATGCACCGGAGGGCAGTGTGATTGCGCACAGGAAGGTAGCGTTATACACAGGAGGGCAGCGGGTTGTGCACAGGAGGGTAGCGTGGCTATGGCAGGATGCCATAGCCTCCTAAATTAGCGAGTTATCCACAATTATCAACAACCTGTTGATAACTACATAACTAACTAATAACTAATGTAATGTTATCCACAAGCACGTTGATAACTATGTTTAATAAACACTTTCGCACTCCGAAACATCATGTTTTGTCATCAGATTCCGTCCGCCGTCCGATCAGATTCCGTACGCCGCCCGATCGGATTCCGTACGCCATCCGATCGGACGGCGTTCGGTGCACGATGACATAAGCTGCGCTTTTCACCAACAATTGCTGCGCTTTACGCTAACAGTCGCTGCGCTTTTCACCAACAGTCGCTATACTCTGACACAACCCAAAACGCCATGTTGTCCTGTTGACAATGTTGATAACACATGTAAAAGACTGATATACAACAAAAAGTTATTAACATATTATGTTTACAATGGTGTGGAAAGGCAGGGGATAGTCCGTTTAAACGACAGGAATAACCTTTGATAACCACAGGAAAACCTGTTTGATACAAGACCAGAACTGCTGTAATCATCAAAAAACAACGCTTCACCTGTTGATATTGTTGATAATTAGTGTAAAACACTGAAAGCCAACAGGAAGTTATCAACAGATGTGTGGATAACTGTGTTAATAGGAGGGTATGGCATCCCTGCCATACCCACGCAGCCGTATTGATGGTTGCGTGAAGTCACACTGCCTTATTAGTGGCAAATTGCGTGGGTATGGCAAGGATGCCATACCCTCCTATGTCTTCATTTCGAGTTTTAACGCACACCTCCTGTTATTGCCCACAAACCTGTTGATAACCTGTTGATAACTTACTAACAACACTGTTAACAACTTAGCGGTTATCAACAGGCGGACAGGCAGAGTAGGGTGGATGTGGATAACTGTGTGCGTTATCAAATTAATATTCTAAAGTTTTCCACAGGTTTTTAAGAGAAAAAGATATAAACTTATTAACTTTGCAGGTGTAATAGCACTTTTGTGTATAACTAACATATATAACTCATTTTCAAAGAGAAAATATTAACACAACCTGTTGATAATGATGTCTTACAGGTTTATAACGAAATAACCAAAGAAATAGGTAGAAAGTTTTCAACGTACTAACAGTATATCATACTCATAATCTTTTTCTTTTCTTTAAAAATAAAAAGAAATAGATATATAAAGAGATGTTGGTAAGTAGTCTACTCGTTAGCTTGTCCGCTCGTCAACTTGTCTACTTGTTTACTCGTCAACTAAAAAAAATATGAACAACGATTGGAAAGAGAAGGGTTACATCGACGAAGCGGTTGATGAATCCGTTGACTTGAAAAAAGAGATACGTCGCTTGTGTGAAGAGAAGGATGCCGTGGTGCTGCTCATCCTGTTGCTGCTGCAGTTGCCGCTGG
>ERZ773112.1954-NODE-1954-length-10737-cov-9.308650_pt1 | contig 10737 bp, 7 predicted proteins | sample MGYA00580566_ERZ773112 | MGnify/ENA primary metagenome ERZ773112 (study PRJEB29015, sample SAMEA2737842) | human gut metagenome | biome: human gut; feature: human-associated habitat; material: faeces | place: China | collected 2012 ... | reverse complement strand
CAAAATTCTCGTACTTATCAATCAGGGCTATAAATTTCTCCGCTGATTTCTGGCTTTGCTCGTAGCCGGTAACAGCCTTTTCCAGTTCCGCGATCTCAATCTCAAGTTCGTCTTGAAACAAAAATGCTCTAAGTGATTTCTTCACTAACCATGACAAATATCATGATTAAGAAGTCACTTAGAGCATATATCATTTCTTGTTTATCTGTCTTTATTTTTCTTTTGGCTGCACGCAGCGGCTGAATCCCCGCTCGCTTACATAAAGTACGGCTGCGGCCGGAATTGCTGTTACGCAGACAACCAGCAGGTTAAAAAGCCATTTAAAATTGGTAATGAAGTGCAGGCTCTGCGGAACTGTGATTTTATCATATAAAAATGCCAGAATCTGTGGATCTCTGGTTAAAGTAAATGCTAAAAATGCCACTCCGATTCCCAGCACAATCGCCATGCCAAAAAGGATTCCCCAGACACTCCAGGTTGTTTTTGTATTAGCTGTCATACTCGATTGCCTCCTTAAAATTGATGGCTTTAGTGTAACGCAAAGATGTGTTCCTTTTGTGAAGAATACATAAAATTTCTGGTTATCTTTGTAAAAAGTATTTTATATACAAAAAGCAGCATACAGAGGCACGATTTTCTTGTTTTCATCAAATACAATTAATGTTGTTTCGCGGACAATCGTCTGACTGGATATATGAGAAAGAATCGGAACCAAGTATTCAGGACTAATGTCTTCATCAAATGTCTGCTTAAGATTTGGATTTGTATCAAAATTAAAGTAAACAGTATTTTCGTAATGGGTACGTCCAAATTCGAGAACAGAATAGGTTTTGCCTACCTGTCTGGCCCCCTGCAATATCAATGGTTTGCGATGTTTACTGTTTTTCCAGTATTCTAAAAATATTGTAATTTTTCGATACATGAAAACACCTCCCGATACTTTTCCATATCCGAAGTATAATGACCTGGTAATGCAGTTAGGATTTCGAGAAAAATATTTCAAAAAGTAAAAAGGAGAGTGCATTAATTATGAGAAAGCAGACTAAATTAGTTGCAGTACTTTCTGCAGCAGCTTTACTCGCTATGGGTGCTTCCATGACTTCTTTCGCAGCTGGTTGGGAGAAAGATGACGCTGGTGTTTGGCACTACTATGACAGCGACGATGAGATGGTAACAGGCGAGTGGAAAAAAGACGGTGGTAAGTGGTTCTATCTGGATGATGACGGCAACATGCTGACAGATTCTTGGGTAGACGATGACTACTATGTAGCTGAAGATGGTCATATGCTGACTAACGAGTGGAAGAAGACCGTGTCCGATGACGATCAGGATGATCCGGACGAGGATGGCGAAAGCTGGTACTACTTCGGCAGCAAGGGTAAAAAGACCACTTCTGATGATAAAAAGATCAATGGCAAGACTTACTTCTTCGATGAAGATGGAAAAATGCAGTATGGCTGGTATGCTGATTCTAACAACAACGTATACTACTTAGGCGAAGAGGATGACGGTGCTAGAACCAACTCTTCTTGGCTGTGGTTAGCTGCTCCGGATTCCGAAGATGATGATGAGAAAGATGCAGCAGATGCCGTAAGCCATGATTCTCAGGATGATGATGATCCGTGTGATGAAGAAGGTTGGTACTGGTTCGGTAGCGACGGTAAGATGTACAAAGACGCTAAGCAGAAAAAGATCAACGGTAAATACTACTACTTCAACAATCATGGTCAGATGCTGTATGAGTGGATCAATGGTGTTAAAGCAAACGTGGCTTCCAATGCAAAACTGGATAGCGATTCCATCGAAGCTACCGCTTCTGAAGTACGTTACATGAACGTAGTTGAAGAGGGCTGGAGAGCTGATGGCTGGTATCAGATCGATGGTGCTGATGCACTTAAGGCAGGCGATGATACCGATTGGTATTACTTCAAAGACGGTAAGGCTAAGAAAGCTGATGACGGTGAGAAGAACAATACTGACTTAACTGATGACGGTGCTAAAGTATATACCAAGAAGATCAAGATCAATGGCAAGAACTTCTGCTTCAATGAAATTGGTCAGATGCAGACTGGTTTACAGATGATCGATAAGAAATTCTACTACTTCGACAATGATGGTTATATGAAGACCGGCAAGATTGCTAATGTTGAAGAAGAGGATGATAACTACACCTACTACTTCGAGACCAAGAATGGTCAGGGTTATACAGGTGAGAAATCCGGTTACCTTTACTGGAATGGCAAGAGACTGGAAGCAGATGATGATTACAGAATCTATGTTGTAGGCGAGAAATACTATCTGGTAAACAACAAAGGTAAACTTCAGAAATCTACTTCTAAAGAGTATGATGTAGAAAATTTTGGTGATGACGTTAAGTTTACGTTCAGAAACACATACGAGATTGCCTCTTCTACTAAAGATGGTTCTGAGGGCACCTATAAGAACGCCGCTACATTACCGAAGATTGAGCTGTTCGACAATGCAATTTATCAGGATGCACTGGGCGTTACACACTACGAGAATACAGATGCTTACGAGGCAGCACAGAACGCTGTAGCTAATAAATAATCTATATCTCAAATAACATTTAAAGAAGAGCTGTTACACAAACGTGTGGCAGATCTGAATAAAATGAAAAGGGTTGTGCACTTATATGGTGTAACAACCCTTTTTTGTTAGGGCGATTCCCAGGGGACTTTTTTCTATCTGTTCAATCTCTTTCTCCACCTTGTTTCCCCCATCCTTTCATGATATGATAATAAAAACAGCCTGATTTTTCGAAAGGAGCGATGATTCTATGACGAATCTTAATATTCCGGTTGGCGTCTCGGATTTTTCTCAGATACGTGAAAATGAATATTACTATGTGGATAAAACGGGACTCATTTCGGAATTATTAAAGAAAAGCACAGCAAACGTCACGCTGATTACTCGCCCCAGACGATTTGGAAAGACGCTGGCTATGAGTATGCTGGAACATTTTTTCGATATTCGACATGATAACCATTCGTTATTTCAAGATTTGGAAATCAGTCATGAATCAGCTATTTGTCAAACATGGATGAATCAGCGTCCGACTCTTTTTATTACCTTTAAGGATGTAGATGGGATTACATTTGACAGTGCTTTTGATATGCTGAAATTTGTCATATCCCAGATATGCATCGAATACTCTTATTTGGAGCAAAGCGATGCCGTCAGCGATGCATATAAAGAGATTTTTAAACGACTAAAAAATCAGACTGCATCTGCAACAGATGTAAAGGGTTCTATCCTGATTTTGATGAAAATGATGCAGGCTTATTATGGGAAGACAGTTATTCTTTTGTTGGATGAATACGATGTTCCCGTTGCGAAAGCAAGCAGCAATGGGTATTATCAGGAAATGCTGGAAATCATGAAAGCAATGATGAGTACCTCATTAAAAGATAATTCCAGCCTCTGCTTTGCGGTTGTGACAGGATGCTTGAAAATTGCTAAAGAAAGTATCTTCACTGGAACCAATAATTTTGTTTCGGATACCATCACAGATTCTCGATTAAATGAATATTTTGGCTTTACACAAAACGATGTAAATCAGATTTTAAAGGAATCCAATACTGCCGAATATTCGGATGAAATTAAAGCCTGGTATGACGGTTATCATTTCGGATGCTTTGATGTATATTGCCCGTGGGATGTGATGAATTATCTTCGGGATCTTCAGCATAATCCTTCCATGAAGCCTGAGAGTTATTGGAAGAATACAAGCGATAATGCAATTATTCGCTCTTTCATTGATTATGCTGGAAGCAGTATCACAATGAAATTGGAAAAATTATTGTCCGGCGGATATATTTTCCAAAAGATTGAAGAAAATTTAACCTATGATTATCTTCATTCTTCCGAGGATAACTTATGGAGTATTTTATATTTAACCGGTTATCTGACGCGCGTTCGAGAGATGGATATTCAAGAAACTATTCCAGATGGAACAACCGCGTTGATGATTCCGAATAGGGAAATCAAAGATATTTTTGAGTCAACAATTATAAAATGGTTTAACGAATCAACGAAGCATTGGAACCGCACAGAATTATTTCATGCGGTATGGGATGGAAACAGCGACAGGATGACGGATGAGATGAATAAACTTTTAAGAAAAACCATCAGTTATCATGATTACCGAGAAGACTTTTACCATGCATTTCTGGCAGGTATTTTTACTGGTGCCGGTTATGTGGTGGAGTCGAATAAAGAGCATGGAGAAGGACGAAGCGATGTGATTGTCTACGACTCTGAAAATGGACAATTGGCCCTTTTTGAAGTGAAATATTCCAGCACGCTTGACCAGATGAAACAATCCTGCCAAAAAGCACTTGCCCAGATCGATGAAAAAATGTATGCAAAAGAATTTGAGGATTCCTATGATAAAATTTTGTGTTATGGAATTGCTTTTTTTAAGAAACGCTGCCTGGTATATTTGAAAGATTGAATTAGTAAACGGTACAACGTTCGACCTTGACAAAAAGAGGACTCCGCCACCTCAGACTTCTCTGAAGTGACGGAGTCCTCTTATATCAAGCTATCAGCTTAATGATTCAGATTTGAATTGGATGTCAAATCACATCGGCCGCAAAAAGAGGATTTCTCAATCAACATCTCTTTTTACTGCCGCCGTGACAAATAACTTGCTTTTCATTTTTTAAATTCTAAAATTTTACATTCATGTTTTCGCGTCTTTAAATCATAATTGATTCCAACCAGCAGCATATTTCCTGAATAATCTTCCAGATTCTGGAAATATTGTTTTTTTAATATCTGGTGAATTGCGCCTTCGGCCGATTTGTTCCATTTTAGTTCGACAATCAAAGCTGGCTTATCCGGAAATTCTTTTCGCGGTAAATAAACTATATCTGCAAATCCAGATCCCGATGGAAATTCACGATAAACCTGATAAAAGTTTCTGGCAGCGTAGAGTGCCAGTGATACAGTATAACTCAGTGCATTTTCATTATTATACTGTAAATGGGATGTTTCAAAATGAGCCTGTTCCATATAGACAGCTACTTTTTCTTCATCTTTTCTCCAGATAGCATTAAGTAAATCAGCTGAGTTTTTTAATGCTTTCGAGACCTCTCCCCATTGAGAAACCGAAACCGCATTTACAAACTCTCCACGGATTTCATTATTCGGAATAAAAACTGATTTATGGCTGAAATCGTATCCAAGATATCCCAGATGAATCAGCAAAGTCAGGACATCATCCTCGCTGTGAAATGTCGTCATATCATTGCTGAAACTACCTGTATTGACCGGTACCATTTCTCCGGCCATCATGCTGAGAACATCGTCTTTCAGCCCATCAAAATTCATGTCAATATATCCGCGCAGTGCCTCAAATGTTTCGGTCTGGTTCCAATAAGAATCGCAGATACCAGAAGTCATAGCAGCCACAACCGAACGCGGACTGTAAATAGAAGAGGCTTTTTCAAAGCGATATCCATCATACCATTCTTTGATTTCTGCCAAATCCATTTGATAATCTGAGCAGAGGCAGCGCACCTCATTTTCTGTGAAACCGACATATTGCGCCAGAACACCTGGATTTGCCATCGAGAATTCATCAAACATATTGAGCGCAGAATGGGTACCGTATTTTTTTATTGGCAATATTCCTGTCATATATGCCAGATGTATATGTGCCTTATCCTTTAGAAAATCACGAAGAAAATCCAGATATCGTTCCTGAGCCGCTTTATCTTCTGCGTATTCCCTAAAAATACAATCCCATTCATCAATGATTATAATAAATGGCTCATTTGTTTCAGCATAAATTTCCTTCATATTTTCCGTCAGATCTAATTCATCATAAAAATCAATCGTTGGATATTCACGGCGAATTTCTCTCATGAGTGAACGCCGGATCCGCTGAATCAATTCTTCTACATTAGAGCTTCGACTTAAAAATTCCTGGATATTTAAAAATATAGTTGTGTAAGTGTTTAAATATTTTTTATAATCTTTTGAACAGCTGATTTTTCGGTCTTTAAATAAAGTATCAGACTGACATCCCTTACTATAATAAGCAGCCAGCATATTGGCTGTAATGGATTTTCCAAATCTCCTTGGGCGGCTGACGCAGATATTTTTCTGGTTTGTTGCCAGCACACTGTTGGTATAAGAAATCAGCTCTGTTTTATCTACATAGATCTGAGAATGCACCGCTTCTGAAAAAGCTGCGTTTCCGGGATTTAAATATATACCCATATGGCTCCCTCTCTTTTTAATAAAACTGCACGTTTATCACACATCATGATAATTTGTTGTTTTTATTATCATATCATGAAAGAATCAGTGAAACAAGACTTGGAAGATATGCTTAAACTCAAAATGATAGTACTGCAGAGAGTTTTGCATATTCTATTCTTTAACTGACAGAGGGCAAATGCAGTCATACAGACAGGCTTCATTTACATTGCGACCACATAAAAAACTCCGCCATCTCGAAACACTTCGAGGTATCGGAGCTCTTTTTACTAAAAAAGAAGCGGCATTCCAGGAAATATCCTGAAATACCGCTTCTCAATTATCCTAGGTCAAATGACTAATCGAATAAAATTCAGATTAATTATTTGTTTAATCCTAACCAACCTTCAACAGCCTTAGTACCAGCCAGATTTGTGTAGGTATAAATATCGTCATCATACAGCTGGATGAACGGTACAGATACGATCTGATCCTCTGTAACAACATCTTTACCAAACTGAGCTTCTGCATCAGCAATCAGATCCTCAGCTTTGATTGTCTTACCGCTAGCTAAAGTAACGGATACAACTTTCTTGCCGCTGATCTCTACTTTTACATCATCCTCAGCGATGCCCTTGTTCTCGATGTCATACTTCTTGGAGGTCTTCTGAACTTTACCCTTGGTATTGGTCAGATAGATATCTCCATCATAGTAGTACAGTCTGTAGTCATCATCTGCATCCAGTCTCTTACCGTTGAAGTACAGATAATCATCTTTCAGACCATTGTAGCCAAGACCATTCTTACCATTCTTGGTGTTGAAGTAGAATGTGTAATCATCATCGTCGTTCTCTACAGATGTTACGCGGCCAGTCTTCTGATAGCCGTTGGCATCGAAGTAGTAGAATCCGCCGTCAGCCTGGCAGTACTGTAAGCCATCCTGCATCTGACCTTTTTCGTTGAAGGAGAAGTATTTACCTTCAATTTTGATTCTCTGAACGTATACAGCTCCGTCATCATCGTAAGTAGCGAAGTCTTTGGAACCGCCATCAGCGTATTTAACTTCACCGTCATCGATGTAGTACCAGTCTGTATCACCATCAGCATCCAGATCCTCAGCGCCGTCGATCTGATACCAGCCGTTACCTCTGGAACCATCTTCAACTTCGTTGTAGTATCTCATTACGCTGGTTGTAGCTAATTCGCCCTTAGCAAGGTTACCATCAAGCTGTGCGTTGGAACCCTGTTCAACAGCCTTACCATCAATCCACTCGTACAGCATCTGACCGTGCTCGTTGAACATATAGTATTTGCCGTTGATTTTCTTCTTGCCTGTGTCATGATATGCTTTACCAGAAGACTGGAACCAGTACCAACCCTCATCATCACAGTTGTCATCTTCAGAACAATCAAGAACTACTTCCAGATCATCATCATCATCCAGATCGTTCTCATTGTTACCGGATTTCTCAAGCCACAGCCACTGAGACTCAGCTCTCCAACCTTCGTCCTCAGTACCTAAGTAGTATGCGTTGCCGTCTTCCTCGTGCCAGCCATACTGCATCTCACCATCTTCGTTGAAGTAGTAGGTCTTGCCATTGATCTTCTTATCTGTATCGGTAACTTTTTTACCTTTGTTGTTGAAGTAGTACCAATGCTCGCCGCCGTCTTCCGGATCATCTTCATCCTCATCAGCCATGGTCTTTTTCCACTCGTTGGTCAGCATATGACCATCTTCAGCTACATAGTAGTCATCATCTACCCATGTATCTGTCTCCATCTCACCATCTTCGTCAAGATGGAACCATTTACCGCCATCTTTCTTCCACTCATCGGTTACCATCTCATCATCGCTGTCATAGTAGTGCCAAACTCCAGCGTCATCTTTCTCCCAACCAGCTGCGAAAGAAGTCATGGAAGCACCCATAGCGAGTAAAGCTGCTGCAGAAAGTACTGCAACTAATTTAGTCTGCTTTCTCATAATTAATGCACTCTCCTTTTTACTTTTTGAAATATTTTTCTCGAAATCCTAACTGCATTACCAGGTCATTATACTTCGGATATGGAAAATTATCAATAGTTTTTTTACAGAATTTCCAACTTTTTATTTTGAAGTGGAATATTGTCTGTATTTCCTATGTTTCTCTTCCCTGTGAAGTACTGCCTTTCTCCGATACACCCACATTATAATACACGTTTTTCCAAAATACCATAACATTTATCTGTGCATTTTCTTACGGATTTTTTACGAAAATTCTTTATAGTTTCGTAATTGTATTTATATTTGTACAATCATGTTTTAACCGCCAAAATGCCTATATTTCCAGTATTTTTTACGTTTCTTATTTCCCACAGACCACCTTATCAAGCCTTTCGTCACTGTTCACGCATACGTGCCCAGTAACAGTCTTTATTCTTCCCCCCGCAGCATTGCTTTTTCCGTTTACTTTCTCTGTGTTTATGCTATAATGTTCATATATCACTTTTAATTTTATTTTTTGAACACACAACAGCTAGAACCTATTTTCACTCTTATCCATCTATAATGATGACGAAATACGTGAATATATAAGAGAAAAATAAAAGAATTTAATAATTCAGGAGGTTTTATATGGATCGCTATGGACTGATCTGCCGGAGTTTCTATGAGAATCCGGATGTGACCCAGCGGGAGCTTGCTTCGATTTTGAATCTTTCCCTGGGGACTGTGAATAAATTGCTTGGGGACTGCCTGGAGGAGGCATTTCTCATGACGGATATGGATACGGGGAAATATCTGCTGACCGAACAGGGGCTTAAGTATCTGGAACAATTTAAAGTGGATGGCGCCGTCATTACCGCCGCCGGGTTTGGCTCTCGGTTTGTGCCGCTGACGTTTGAAACGCCAAAAGGGCTTCTGGAAGTGTTTGGCGAGCGGATGATTGAGCGCCAGATCAAGCAGCTCCATGAAGCGGGGATCACGGATATCACAATTATCGTCGGTTATTTAAAGGAAAAGTTTGAATATCTGATCGACAAATATCAGGTCAAACTCCTCTATAACCCGGAGTACGCCACCAAAAATAATCTGGCTACGATCTACCATGCCCGCGAGCTGTTCCGCGGCCGCAATATGTATCTGCTTGTCTCGGACAACTGGATTCGGAACAATATGTACCATAAATATGAGTGCGGCGCATGGTACTCTTCTGTTTATATGGATGGTGAAACGTCGGAATGGTGTCTTTCTTCTAATAAAAAGGGACGTATCACATCGGTGCAGGTCGGTGGGCATGATTCCTGGGTCATGTATGGACCTGCGTTCCTCTCGCGTGATTTTTCCAACCAGCTCATTCCGCTCATTGAGGAAGCCTATCATCAGCCTGGCACAGAACAATGGTACTGGGAACAGGTTGTCGTCGATCATATCAAAGAACTGGATTTTTCGATGAACTGCCAGCCGGCGGATCAGGTCTATGAGTTTGAAAACCTGGAAGAACTGCGCCTGTTTGATCCGAAATATCAGAATCATTCGGACAATGCCGCCATGCAGCTGGTCGCACACGTTTTCAATGTAAAAGAGGAAGCGATACACAACATCCGCTGTCTCAAATCTGGTATGACAAACCAGTCGTTCCTGTTTGAACTGGATGGAAAACATTATATCTGCCGCATTCCGGGTCCGGGAACAGAATTTCTGATTAACCGGAAAGAGGAGGAGGCTGTTTACAAGGCGGTCACACCGCTTGGCATTACCGAACATATTTTGTATTTTGACGGAAAAACCGGCTACAAGATCGCCCAGTATTATGAGGGCGCTCGGAATGCGGATGCAAAGAATCCGCAGGAGATGGCCGCCTGCATGGAGATGCTGCGGAAGCTGCATCATTCCGGCGTGACGGTTCCGCACACGTTCCGCATTCGGGAACGGATTGATTTTTATGAAAGGATCTGCCGCGGACATGAGGAAATGCTGTTCGAGGACTACCCGGCGGTCCGCGCCCGGATGAATGAATTGATGGATCGGCTGGATACACTGAAACGTCCTTGCTGCCTCTCCCATATTGATTCGGTTGCAGACAATTTCCTGTTTCTGCCGGACGGCTCCCTGCGTCTGATCGACTGGGAGTATGCAGGCATGTGCGATCCGCTCATTGATATTGCGATGTGCAGTATTTATTCATATTATTCACAGGAAGAGCTTGACCACCTTCTGGAAGAATACCTCCAGCACGCCCCATCAGACGAGGAACGCTTTGTCACGTATGCCTATGCGGCGCTCGGCGGTTTCCTGTGGGCGCTCTGGGCGGTCTTCAAGAGTATGGAAGGGCGCGAATTTGGCGATTACACGATCGTGATGTACCGGTATGCGAAAAATTATTATCGAAAAATTGTTTCCGAGGACTTGTTAAAATTGTAATATTTCCGTTAGGTATTTTACATTTTTCTATGTTATACTTATAAAGTAATTTGATATGATACCAGGGTCAAAAGGTCAGAAGTTCGACGCAAGCTTGCTTGCAGGAGAAT
>ERZ773112.1932-NODE-1932-length-10835-cov-3.106957_pt1 | contig 10835 bp, 8 predicted proteins | sample MGYA00580566_ERZ773112 | MGnify/ENA primary metagenome ERZ773112 (study PRJEB29015, sample SAMEA2737842) | human gut metagenome | biome: human gut; feature: human-associated habitat; material: faeces | place: China | collected 2012 ... | reverse complement strand
TTCATAGCCGTTGCAGCCAAATTTAAGGTAAGACTGCTCCCGCAGCTTACTCTCACAGGCCAGCACTCCCGTAATGGGATGCCGCCCGGACTGCCGTTCAAACTTGTTCAGCGGGGCCTTTTTCATGTGGTAACAGCACCGGGCTGAAACCGCAAAGGGGGCGTCCAGAAGATACTTGTATTTCTCACAGTTGTAGATCGACTTCTTTCCGTTCTTATCCAGCAATTCACCGTTCAGGCGAGCCAAACGGTAAGGCTGGCCTTTCCGTGCGCCGCTGACGGCATCGGACACTTCCTTGGAAATGACCGGATAGCCGTATTTCTCAATGATCTGCGTAAACGGATAGCGTGGGCGAAGCCAAATCACATTGTCTTTCGTTTTTACAAAATCGCGCAGTTCGGGGTATTCCAGCCCCGTGTCCACATACACGGCGGGAATATCCGGGCAGACCTGCCGTGCCAAATCAAGGAGTACCGTGGAATCCTTACCGCCGGAAAAGCTGGTAAAGACCTGCCCGCTGTACGCCCTGTACCATTCCAATATTTTCATCTGCGATACTTTGATCTTTTCTTCGAGGCTCCAACCCTGCATGATGTTCAAATCCTGCCGGGTGTGCTTCATACTTAGGCAACACCTACACTTTCCAAAATCGGGATCGCAGCATTGATGCCGGAATCCTCCAAATGCACATAGGCGGGGTTGTTGACCAGGTTGCACAGCCGGACAATATCCTGCTGCTCTAAAATCTCGGTCTGAATGCCGCTGTCCGAAAAATATCCGCCGAGCAGCTTGAGCTTCTGAAGCAGATCGCGCTCAACGCCATCGCTTACCCTATCCCAAATCTTGATGTAGAATTGCCGTTCCACAACCTCGCCGGAAAGAGCAAAGGCGCCCATTTCCACGATTTCCTGCTTCAGCAGTTCCTTTTGCTTCACATCGGAAGAAGAAGTGAGTGTGGCAGATAGCTCCGACAACAGCGGAGAAATATCTACCGGGCGGGATACAGCAAGAAGCTGAAACGGGTACTGTGCGCTGGACAGGCTCACCGTAAGCTGCTTGGCAATCAGCCGCTTTTCGTTTTTGCTGAACAGTTCTGTGCTGATCGGGTAGATCTTCAGATACGCCAGAGCCAGATTGTCACGGGTATAGAGGAAGTTCCCCCGAATATCTTTCACATTCACAAACTCATTGGCGGTGATCTGGGCCAGTTCTTCCTTGTCCTTGTTCTTCGATTTTTTGTGTTTGGCCGACAACTTCAGAAAAATCAGCGTCCCACCGCCCAGCAGCGCACAGACGCAGATCATAATAATCGGCAAAAGCAATTTATCGACCTCGCTTTCTTTGCCATAAAAATAGGCCCTGCTTTTCAGCAGAGCCGTGTCTTATAGTTCCAAATCTTCTTCATCTTCGCTTTCTTCGCCGTACCCAAAATCCAACTCGTCCGATTCAAAAGAAAAGCTGTGGTCTGAGATGCAGTCCAGGGCATCGCTGGCGTCCAGCTCGTCAAAATGCTCTCGGAAGAAAGCCAAATCCTCCTCGTCAGCGCGCACGGTTTCGCCATCTCCATAGAGATAGGTCTGAATTTTCGCTTCGATGGTATCCCCCAGGGGCCATTCGGCAAGAACCTCAGAGATTTCATCACAGTCCAGCAGTTCATCCAGCCCATCAGGGCTACCGGGGACAAAATGCTCCGTCATCAGAGAGTGGGAGGCATCCAGAGTCACCACCGAAAACATTTTGCTCATCGGCTTGCCTCCATATCCTCTCCGGCTCCGGTGTCCATGTCCCATCCCTTGCCGAACATGAGGTTCATAAACTCTTTCATGTCGGCGGCGGACCGTACTTCAAAGGATACCGCTGCGGGGACCGGCTGCGGAAAATACTCCTGATACATGGCAATCTGTTCATCGGTCAAAGAAACGCCCCGTCCTTCCGGGGTATCGCAATAGAGGAAAAAAGTTCCGTGAAGGATATCCGGCCCGTACTGTCGGTTCTCCGGCAGACGGAAGCGCTAAGGCGAAACTCAACGCTTGATGTCGTAGTTCATGTTCATCAGGTTGCGGATGGAGCTTACTTCGTCGGTGATGTTGGCATCGCCGTGGATGGTGTGCTTGATGGCGCTGCTGGCCACGGCAAAGTTGATCATATCCATGGCCTTGTAGTCGTGCAGCATGGCGTAGATGAGGCCGCTGGCGAAGGCATCGCCGCCGCCCACGCGGTCGAGGATATTAATGCCGGTTCCGCCTATGCCCATTACCGATTCAGCTTGCTTTGTGACACGAATGTACGGCAACATTTTTATCTGCCGATAACTCAACCTGCGTCAATCGAACGCTGCAATGGAGATGGCGGAGAACAGTTTGCGCGTACGAGCGTTCAGCTCAAGCAATGCTTCGTTCTCTCAGCACATCTTCATTGTAGCTTAGGTTTGGGCATCTGTATAGCTCACTGGCTGTGAACTTCTCAGAACCAACACCATTGTAGCAAGCAATGCAGACGTATATACATCTGCGAACTTGTCGGGGCGAGGCCCCTCCATCTGCTGTCGCAGACCGTTCTGTCGCTTAAAAGCACCACTGGAGCTTTCATTGCTGCGCTGCGCTCCGCAAACGCGAATTTTGCTCTGCAAAATACTTGTTGGGAACACCCAAACCCTTGAACTGCACCGTTCCGGAGCAGGCTGTGCGATTGTATCACTTCGTAAAATAAGAATGCGTTTTTGATAATGAAGAAATATGCGGGCAACAGCAGATAGCGTGGTTATGACTGGCGGGGCACTTGGAGACCAGATTATGAAGGATGGCTCCAGTGCGCCGACAGTCTCTACACTCCGCAGGCTATCATCAACGCCATTGGCGGCGAGCAAAAACATTTTGGATCTGTATACCGATGGCGGAAAGATGAACTGACTTGTCAGAAGATCGCCTGTAACGATTGTAAGATCAGATAGAACAAAACAGAAACCCAGAATTTTTTTGAGCCGTTGGACTCTGAAAAGATTCTGGGTTTTGTGCAATGTTTTTCAGCGATTGCTCAACAACTCGCTGGACTTTAGGACTTATAAAGTTTCAAAGGTCATTGACAACATTGATAAGGTCATGGGTCAGATAAGACTTGATATTTTGCACCGTAGCATCCATGATTCGTTGACGGCTTTCTTTAGGAGCCCATGAGATATGAGGCGTAATCATGCAGTTTTTGGCTTTGAGAAGCGGATTGTCCGGTTGGATCGGCTCAGTGGATACGACGTCAAGGCCGGCAGCAAAAACTTTACCGCAGTTAAGGGCATCTGCAAGATCCTGTTCTGCAATCAACTGGCCGCGAGAGTTGTTTATAAGGATCACGCCATCCTTCATTTTTGCAATGCTGTCTCGATTGATGATGTGCTCAGTCTCCGGAAATAGTGGGCAATGAAATGCAATGACATCACTGGAAGCAAACAGTGTGTCCAGAGCTACATATTCGGCTATTTCACGTCCGGATTCAGTGGGGCGGCTGCCGGATGCCAAAACTTTCATCCCAAGCGATTTTGCAATTCTCCCGGTGGCTTGTCCGATCCGGCCAAATCCGATGATTCCCATGGTTTTGCCGCTGAGCTCAATTAAAGGGGCATCCCAATAACACCAATCGGGACAAGCGGACCATTGACCGCTGTGGACAGTATCATCATGATGACCGATGTGGTGGCAGATCTCCAGTAACAGAGCAATCGAAAATTGTCCGACAGAAGCCGTTCCGTAGCCCGGAACATTAGAAACCGGAATACCGACTTCCTTTGCGGCATCGACATCCACAACATTATACCCGGTCGCAAGAACGGCGATAAAACAAATATTAGGGCAGGCTGTTAATGTGGTTCTGGAGATGGGGGTCTTGTTGGTCAGAACGATTTCTGCGTCACCAATACGCCGAATGATCTCGGTCTCATCCTTTACGTTCGTCCGGTCATAAATGGTCAGTTTTCCAAGAGCTTCCAGTGGAGCCTAACTCAGGTCACCCGGATTTTCGGTATAGCCATCTAATATAACGATTTTCATCTGTTTTACTCCAAAATGACACCCTGCGCTAAAAGAGCATCCCGCAGGACAGGATAGGAAAGTTCTCTGGTAGTGCAGTCCTTTTTGGCGCAAAGGGCAGCGGCAACGCCAGCACCCTGCCCCATGACCTGACAGCCGGGAACATTCCGGGTAGACATATGTGCTTTGATATCAGTAGTGACACAGCGTCCTGCCATCAGTAGGTTATCGCAGCCCTTTGGCAGCAGCATCCGGTAAGGAAAACCGTAAAAGCCGGGGTCTTTGATCTCACATTCCGGATGCTTGTAGCTCATCAGGTCCTCAAAGCCGAACAGACCAATCTCATCTTCAAAACGAGTCGCAGATGTAATTTCATCCAGCGAGATCATGTGATCGCAGATGGTGATCTTACTGGCACGGATTCCCAGTTGGATCGCCGCCCAGTTGATATAGGACTCCTCGAATCCGGGGACAGTTGTTTTGAGTGCATTGGCAAACTGCATGATCTTGACACGCATTTTTAGTTCTGCTGTGCTGTAATCAAGGGCTTTCGTTGCATCGCAGTCCACACCTTTGGAATTGTTGATATAAGTCATTTCGCCTTTGTGGATGGAGGACATGCTGGTAAACGGACGCATTTCCAAAGCACTGATGGCCTGATAGCGTTCGGGATCTTTCATCGTGGTAAAGGCATATTGTTCCGCACACATTCCGGGGACATCCAGTTCCGCACTGGAGAGCATGACCGCTCCCTGCGGATTCTCTTTTACCATCCGGTCAATATCCACACCTGCCATACCGAATACCAGACCCGTGGAGCCACCGCTGACGGTATGGTAATCCTGCCACATGTCGATCTGTTCCAGACCGGCAAATCGTGCAAGGTCGCCATCACCGGAAGCGTCGATATACTGTTTTGCGGCAATGGCACTACAGCCATCTTTGTTGGCAATCAGCGCAGCAGTGATTTTTCCGTTTTCCGTTAACACATCATAACAGGTGGTCTGAAGATAGACCGTGATGCCGGCTTCCAGAAGCATCTGGCTGACGACACCTTTGTAGATCTCGTGGTCGCCAACAAAACGATAGGGGTTGTGGTGCGGATCGTTGGGGGTGGGGTAGTAACCTGTTCCGCCGCACAGATCCACAAGACGCTGGTTCAGTTCATAAGGAATGCCGCCGACCACTCGTTTGGCGGTAGAGGGATCGGTGCTCATGGCATAAAAACTATTGGCACCGATTCCACCGTTGGTATAAGTGCCGCCGGGGACGGGCAGTTTTTCGATTAGGATGACTGATGCGCCTTGGCGTGCAGCGGCGATGGCAGCGATACAGCCGGCCGTACCAGCACCGGCAACCAAAACATCCGTTTCCAGAACAGGAAGCTGTACAGCAGGCAAAGTAATTGTTCGGGGATGATCGCTCATAAGAAAATTCCTTTCTTTAATTGAAACAGTCCAGCACACACAGGGAGGTAGCGTCTGCTGCGCTGGACTGTTTTTAAGGAGAAATGTTCCGAGAATGGCGTAAATAGAGAAAAATCAGAGAATGGTATTGATCTGATGACCTTCCATCCACTTGGCAAGATTATCAAAGACGATCTCGGCGCGGAGGCTCATAGACTGCTGCGTAGCAAATGCGACATGGGGGGTTACAAGGCAGTTGGGAGCGTGCAGGATGGGGGAGGCGGTGTCCAGCGGCGGCTCCTTATCAAAGACATCAATGGCAGCACCGGCGATCACACCGTTTTCAAGCGCTGCGACGAGGTCTTTTTCCACGACAACAGGGCCGCGTGCAACATTGACCAGAAGAGCCGTGGGCTTCATCATCGCAAGCTTTTCTGCGTTGATCATGCCACGGGTAGAGTCGTTCAGCGGGCAATGCAGAACCACGATGTCCGAGCGGCGGAGCAATTCTTCCTGCGTGACCTGCTCGATGTATTCTGCAATGCCGTCATGGTGCGTACGGCTCTGCGCCAGAACAGTAGCACCAAATGCGTGGAACAGCTCGGCAGTCCGGGTGCCGATCTTGCCAAGACCGATAATACCGACCGTTTTGCCCTTGATCTCCCAGCCGACAAGACCGGTCTTGTCCTTTCCTTCACGGCAGCGGTCTTCCACACTGCGGAGATTCCGGGCAAGAGAAAGAGTCGTGCCGATGACCAGCTCGGAAACTGCCTCGTTGGAGTAACCGGAAGCATTGCTGACGGCGATATTCTTCTCCTTGGCAGCATCCAGACCAACATGATCCACACCGGTAAAAGCAACATCAATAAACTTGAGCTTGTTACACTTGCGCAGGACATCGGCCGGCATCGGCATATTGGCAAGGATCATGGCGTCTGCATCCTTGGCTTCTTCGATCAGTTTGGCGGGATCGGTGGTTTTGGGATAATCCACAAACACATGCCCCTGTGCTTCAAACGGTGCTTTGCGGGCGGCGAGTTCTTCGGCAGAGATGCCGAGAGATTCCATAATAACGATCTTACTCATGAAAATGCCCTCCATTACAGGTAAATAGAAAAATTATGAAAGAAAACAGAAAGGAACAGACAAGTGAATTCATCCTGAAGAAAACAGTTTTGATTCTTTCCGTGTCAAACTATATCAAAAGCGTATGGAAATGTCATTTCGCATATTCGTTTTTTTAACCACAAAATCAACTTGAATGCCAACAAGAGTGAAAACGCGGATAATTTAACGAATTTTGAAATATACTTTTGAGGGAAGATATGTCATAATCATGGCAACGAACATCGTGAGCAAGCGTTTTGAGACCGGTTTGGAACATTGCTTACAGAATGCAGATGGAGCGCTGGTCTGCTGGATGGAACGGATATGATGAAACAAGATCGGACAAGGAGGAACTCAGTAATGAGTACGACCAAAGGCACTTCTCCCAATGCAACCTCTAATTACACGACCTGCAAATTATGGCAGATCATTTGCTATTCCATGGTTCCCGCTGTTGGCAACTTCTTTATGATCGTCTTTACAATGAACGCTTACATTGCTAAAGGCGGCTACGGGCTGGCAACTGCATTGGCGGCATCCATTGCATCTTCCGGCAAGCTGTTCGATGCAGTAACAGATCCGCTGTGTGCAGTTCTTGTTCCCAAAATGCGGTCAAAGAGATTCGGCGCTGCCCGGCCGATTTTAGCAATCGGATATCTCATGATGGCAGCATCTGTTCTTGGAATCATGCTTGTATTTCCGGGGATGGGAATTGTGCCGTATGCAATTTGCTATATGCTGTATATCCTTGGCCGCACGATCCACAACCAGGGCAAGAATATCGCCTCAAATCTGATCACAAATGATCCCAAGCAGCGTCCGCTGATTGGGCGTTGTTCTCAGATTTACACGATGGTTCTGGCGATGCTTTTGAGTCTGTACCGTGGTAAGATCCTGTTCCCGATTTTTGGTGGTCTGACCTTTGAATTGCTGCAGGTTATTGGCGTTACCTGTGTGATAGCTTGCCTGATCATGGACTTGCTGGCAATGTTTGCATTAAAAGACTGTGATACCTATGAAAATGTTCTGGCACATTATCATCCGAGCGTAAAGATCAAACTGAGTGATATGGTTGGTATGCTCAAGCATAACAGTGCATTTGTTGCAGGTGTTGTGTCGGATGCGTCGGACAAGCTGGCGAATGAAGTAGCCAGTGCATCGGTCGTCAATACATTGGTGTTTGGTGTTCTGATTGGCAACTATGGATTCACTGGTGACATTAGCATCTATACTACAATTACTTCTGTTGTACTGATTTTCTTTATTACGGGCATTGCCAAAAAGATTGGTGCAGGCAAGGCATATCTTCGCTACACATGGGTGGCAACTGGCGTTGCAATTGCAATGTTCCTGTTCTTCCTCATGGGCGAGTATACGCAGATCAGTGTAAAGCTGATCCCGACTGTGATTTTCGTGGTTCTTTATTCAATGCTGACCGCATCAAAGAGCACGACCAATGCAGCCATTGTCACAATGTATCAGGATATTGCAGACTATGAGTTCTATCTGACCGGCAAGTACGAACCGGGTCTGGTAATTGCAACGATCACGATGCTGGGTAAGATCGTTTCTGCAGCAGGCGGCCTTATCACGGCAGCGTTGCTCGCAACCATTGGTTATGTGGACAATGTTCCTCAGCCGGGGGATCCTGCAACGCAGAAGGTGTTCTGGATCACGATGCTGATGTGGCTTGGCATGATGATCCTTGGCTGGGTCTGCTCGATCATTGCCATGCATTGGTATCCCCTGACTGCAGAAAAGATGGTGGAGGTTCAGGCTGCTAATAAAATTCGTAAACAGGAAAATCTTGCGGCTCAAAAAGCGGCGGAAGCAGCAGCTGCGGCAAAATAAAATGAAGTAGATGCTGATTTGACCGTTGACTCCTGAAGTGGTAAGGCAAAATGCCATTTCAGGAGTTTTTTTGGTAAATGAAAGAGAGATAAAAGTATGCGAACAAAAATCAATTGGAATGGTGGATGGTACTTTTCAAAGAGTGATAAAGTTCCAGAGAACTTTTCGCAGCTCTGGGCTCCTGTGACATTACCGCACACATGGAATGCGGTGGATGGACAGGATGGAGGAAATGACTATTGGAGAGGAACGGCAAGCTACGTCAAAACATTTCCTAAGCCGGAACTTCCGGAGCATGGAAAGGCTGTTCTGGAATTTCAAGGGGCAGCAATGACAGCAGATGTGTTCCTGAACGGTATTCAGCTGGCACACCACGAGGGCGGGTATTCGACCTTCCGTGTAGATATGACAGATCATCTGGAAGAGCAGAATCTTCTTTGGGTGACCGTAGACAATAGCGAAAATGACTGTGTATATCCGCAAAAAGCAGACTTCACGTTCTATGGAGGACTCTACCGAAATGTAGAAATGATCCTTGTTCCGCAGGATCATTTTGAACTAGTGATGGATGGAACGCCCGGCATGAAGATCACACCAATTGTAGATCTGGGGCAAAAGTGTGCCACAGTCAAGCTGGAGGCATGGACTGCGGGCGGCGAAGAAGTCCGTTTTACAGTGGCGGGGAAAACAACGTCAGCAGCCGTAAAAAATGGATATGCAGCGACAGAGGTCGTAATAGACAATGTTCACCTTTGGGATGGGGTATATGATCCATATCTTTATACAGCGGATGCGGTGCTTTTGGCAGAGGATCATGAGAAAGATCACATTTCCCTGCGCTTTGGCTGCCGAAAATTCGAAATTGATCCGCAGAATGGTTTCTTTCTCAATGGTCGGAGTTATCCTTTGAGGGGCGTTTCGCGGCATCAGGATCGTAAGGGCATCGGTAATGCCCTTACGCTGGCAGAGCACCGGGAAGATATGGAGTTGATCCACGAAATCGGTGCGAATACGATCCGGCTGGCACATTACCAGCACGCACAGGAATTTTATGATCTGTGCGATGAATACGGCATGATCGTCTGGGCGGAGATCCCTTACATTACAATGCACATGCCGAATGGCCGCCAGAATACGCTGGATCAGATGCGGGAATTGATCACACAATGCTACCATCATCCGTCGATTGTCTGCTGGGGGCTTTCCAATGAAATTACAGCAAGCGGAAAAGTAACGGATGACCTGATGGAAAATCATGAATTGTTAAATGAAATGTGCCATCAGATGGATCCATTGCGCCCAACCGTTATGGCCCATGCTTTTATGCTTGAGCAGGATAGTCCCTTGATCCAGCTGGCAGACATCGGAAGCTATAATCTCTATTTCGGCTGGTATCTTGGGGAGCTTGAGCAAAACGATAGCTTCTTGGATGAGTATCATAAGAACTTCCCGAATCGGATCATGGGGTTCTCTGAGTATGGTGCAGATGCAAATCCGCAATTCCAGACGGCTTCTCCGGAAAGAGGTGATTACACAGAAGCGTACCAATGTGTTTATCATGAGCATCTTCTGAAATGCATTGAGGATCGGCCGTGGCTGTGGGCAACGCATGTCTGGAATATGTTTGATTTTGCCGCAGATGGTCGTGACGAAGGCGGTTCCCATGGTGTAAACCAGAAGGGACTGGTAACCATGGATCGTAAATTAAAGAAAGATGCTTTTTATTTGTACAAGGCGGCATGGAATCAGGAGGAGGCTTTTGTACACTTGTGCGGAAGCCGCTATACAGACCGCTGCGGAGAGCAGACTGAGATCGTGATCTATTCAAACCAGAAAAAAGTGACATTGTACGTGGACAAAAAGCTTGCGGGAGTGCAGGAAGGAAATCGTATCTTCCGATTTATGATCCCACTGACAGAGGGAGAACATAAGATTTATGCGGAGGCCGAAAACTGTTCCGATACGATCCATATCCGTAAAGTAGAACAGGAAAATCCGGCATATAGTTTCCGACAGAAAGGTGATGTTATCAATTGGTTTGACAAGGAAACCTTCGATGAGGAATGTTATTCCCTGCGGGATACATTTGGAGAGTTATTGTCAAATCCCAAGAGCGCAGAACTGGTAAATGCAATTATGGAAAAAGCAAGAGCGGCACGAGGTGATGTTGCGAAAAGTACGTCGCAGAATAAAAACTTACATAAGATGATGGCGGGGATTCGAATGGAAAATCTTTTGAAACAAGCGGGTCCCGCATTGAAGCAGGAGGATGTCGTTGGATTAAACAAGGCACTGCAGAAGATCAAAAAGCAGTAAACATTTATAAAAGTCATCGCCATGCAGTTTTCTGGAAACCGCATGGCGATGACTTTTTATAAACGTTGATATTTTTTTCGATAGGCAGCGGGAGTCATTCCAACAATTGATTTGAATGTTTCAGCAAAAAAACTTCGGG
>ERZ773112.1928-NODE-1928-length-10841-cov-16.818468_pt1 | contig 10841 bp, 10 predicted proteins | sample MGYA00580566_ERZ773112 | MGnify/ENA primary metagenome ERZ773112 (study PRJEB29015, sample SAMEA2737842) | human gut metagenome | biome: human gut; feature: human-associated habitat; material: faeces | place: China | collected 2012 ... | reverse complement strand
GCATACGAAGTTTCGAAGAAACTTCTAAGTGACTACGAAGTAGTCATATTATATCGTAAACAAGGAAAGGGCAGGCACAGCATCAGATTTATTATCTAGATGAATGAAGCTTGCCTTTTTACTACATTTGCTAAGAAATGAGGTTATACATATATGAGAGAATTATATCTTGAATGTTATTCAGGAATAAGTGGAGATATGTCTGTTGCGGCTCTTCTTGATGTCGGAGCGGATAAAGAATATTTGTTAAAGACACTTGCAACTATGCCTCTGACAGGCTATGAGGTTAAGATAACAAGAGTTAAAAAGAATGGCATAGATTCGTGCGATTTTAATGTAGTGCTGGACAGCGGACACGAGAACCACGACCACGATATGGAATATCTGTATGGACATCTTAATGGCGAAGGGCATACGCACAATTTTGAAAATGTACATTCGCATACTCATTCAGCACATCACAGCCACAGGGGGCTGAAAGAAATATATTCTATTATAGAGCAGACACAGCTTACTGAGAATGCAGAAAAGCTTGCTAAGAAAATATTCAGAATATTAGCAGAAGCAGAAGCCAAGGCACACGCTACAGATATTGAAAATGTTCATTTTCACGAGGTTGGGGCAGTAGACTCGATTGTGGATATAGTGGCATTTGCTGTATGCTTCGATAACCTGCATATAGACAGGGTGTATGTTCCAGGTATCAGCGAGGGAACTGGAACAATAAGGTGCCAGCACGGAATAATTCCAGTACCAGTGCCAGCGGTTCTTAATATAACATCAGCTTATAATATAGAATTAAGCAATGCCAATATTAAAGGCGAACTTGTAACGCCAACGGGAGCAGCGATTGTAGCGGCTGTAAGAACAGATACAGCACTTCCGCAGCATTTTACAATAAAGAAGACTGGATATGGTGCAGGCAAGAGAGAGTATGAGCTTCCGGGAGTATTAAGGGCAATGCTTATTGAGAGTAATAGTGAAAGCTTAGACGAAAATGCTGACTTAATATATAAGCTGGAAACGGATATTGATGACTGTTCGTCAGAGATATTAGGATACACTATGGAGCGCCTGTATAAGGCGGGTGCAAGAGAAGTGCATTTTCTTCCTATATATATGAAAAAGAACAGACCTGCATATGAGCTTGTTGTAATATGCTGCAAGGAAGATATTACGACTATGGAAAATATCATATTTGAGGAAACAACGACAATAGGAATAAGACGTTGTGCAATGAAGAGAACAATTCTTCCAAGAAAAATTGAAAAAGTCAGTACACCATATGGTGAAATTGACGTAAAGGTGTGTACGCTTCCTAATGGCAAAGTTAAGAGATATCCTGAATATGAAACTATTAAGAGCATATGTGAGGCAGAAAATGTGCCATTGAGGGATATAATTGGGAATATAGGAGAATAAAAAATAATTAAAGACTGTTACAAGAAATTATATGCTGGCATTATATAGAACATAGAAATATAAAAGTTCTGAGTAATGTCAGCATATTAAAATATAAGTTTCGTGTGACAATCTTATATTATAAACCTGGAAAAGCATTTCGATATTATACATTTGCAGAGTTATGGTTAATATATTTTATTGATATGGGAAAATGATATAGCCGTCACCTGTATTTTTATAGTTGTACTATATCACTAAGCATTACAGAAAAATTAATTAACACGGTTGCCATCAGTACCAATAGTTACAACTCTTACAGGAATTGTCTTGCCGCTGTCAGCTACAGCCTTTTCAACTGCATACTGCAATCCACCACAGCAAGGTACAGTCATACGTGTTACAGTTATGCTCTTTATGTTATTATTCTTGAATATCTCGGTTAATTTCTCAGAATAGTCAATCATATCAAGCTTTGGACATCCGATAAGTGTTATGTGGTTACGCATAAAATCGTGGTGGAATGTACTGTAGGCATAAGCTGTACAATCTGCTGCAATAAGAAGGTCAGCTCCATTAAAGCATGGTGCAAAAGGAGATACAAGCTTAATCTGTACAGGCCAGTTGTTAATCTGGTTTCCACTTGCCGCTTTGTTAGCAAGTACTTCAGCTTCATTATATTCAGGAGCTTCACGCTCAATAAAACGAATTGCATTCATAGGGCAGGCTGGCAGACAGTCGCCAAAACCGTCACAATAATCATCTCTTAAAAGCTTAGCCTTTCCGTCAACAATTCCAATAGCTCCCTCGTGACAGGCGTGTGCACATAAGCCACAGCCGTTGCAGAGTTCTTCATTAATTTCTATAATCTTTCTTATCATAATCAAATAAATCCTCCTATTTATAGTAGTATTTTTATTTAATAGAAAATTCTGATAAAAATTCCTGTTAAATAAAAAGCCCTCTGGGCAGATTCACCATACGGCTGTAATGTAGATGCCACTAAAGTGTTCCGCCATAGGTGGAGAATCCTGTGAAACAGGATTCTATCCTGCAGACCCGCTAAAAGGTCTTAATAAGTATATGTTGTGGTTATTTTCAGCCATATTTTCATAGCTGGCTGATTAGTTTGAATTATATCTTAACTACCTGGTAAGTATAATATTAAATATTAATAAAGTATGTTGTAAATACAACAAAAATAAGATTATAATGTAATGAGTGCAAAAGAAAAGGAAGCGGCTGCAAAGCAGACATTTACTTTTCTTGCACCATTAACGAACGAATATCCTGTGAAACAGGATAAAGAGTGCGGAAGCACGAATTCGTGAGTGTAGGATATGCTAGGTTATAGTACAGGTGTGTAGTATATTAAGTTAATAGTGCGAAAAGATAGAGATTGGCAAATGAGTGCAAAAGAAAAGGAAGCGGCTGCGAATAGACACCGTAGATTTTATAGATTATTTTATGAATAATATAGAGAAGAATAGGATTGAAGAATATGGGCAGAATATTATATGACATTTCACAGGATTATATGGGAGTTATACAAAAGAGCAGGCTGTTTAGCGGTATAGAACCAGACGAGGCTAATGGAATGAGCAAATGCCTTGAGATAACATTTCGTGAGTATGACAAAGAAGAAGTTATATTTAATGAAGGCGATAAAATATCCAAAATAGGTATGGTGATTCAGGGCAATGTGAGCATAGAAAAGGCTGATTACTGGGGCAACAGGCATATTATGACATATGTGTCAGCGGGTGAAATATTCGGAGAGGCATATGCATGCAGTAACGACAAGACATCCAATGTAGAGGTTGTTGCGGCAGATAAATGTATAGTTGCATTTCTTGACACATACAAGGTTATGACGGTATGCAGTTCATCGTGCCAGTTCCACAGTAAGCTTATTCATAATCTTATATATATGCTTGCTGACAGGTGTGTGGTTATGAACGAGAAGATTACACATTTATCCAAACGAAGCACTAAGGAGAAAGTATTGTCATATTTATCAGCAAGAGCCGCCAAATGTGGGAGTGATGAGTTCGATATACCATTTAACAGGCAGCAGTTGGCTGATTATCTTTCAGTTGACAGGAGTGCAATGTCAGCAGAATTAAGCCGTATGAAGAAAAATGGAGAAATTGATTTTATGAAAAATCATTTTATTATAAAATGTCGTGATAAACAATAATCTGCCGCTGTAAAGACACATAATTTGGAAGAAAATGTTAATTTAAGCCGTCATTGTATAAAACTAAAAACAACTAAAAAATGTATTGAAATTAATTGACAAGGGTGTTAATATACCCTTGCGAGAGATAGTTAAGAAATTAACATTTCGCTTTATATTTTTGAGAGTTTTGTATACAATATACAAACTATTATACAAATTAACAGTTATTTTATTAAGGAGGAACCAATAATGGTAAATTTTGATCAGTGGAATGGTTTCAAAGGCAGACTTTGGAAAGAAGAGATCAATGTAAGAGATTTCGTTCAGAACAATTACAAGCCATATGATGGAGATGAAAGTTTCCTTGAAGGACCTACAGAAGCTACTAACAAGCTTTGGGGAAGACTTCAGGAATTACAGAAGGAAGAAAGAGCTAAGGGCGGCGTACTTGATATGGAAACAAAAGTTGTTGCTGGTCTTACAGCTTATGGTCCTGGATATATAGATGAATCTATGAAGGAGCTTGAACAGGTAGTTGGTCTTCAGACAGATAAGCCACTTAAGAGAGCATTTATGCCTTATGGTGGTATCAAGATGGCAGAAGAATCATGCAAGAACTATGGTTATGAACCAGATCCAGAACTTCATAAGATCTTCACAGAATATCATAAGACACATAACCAGGGTGTATTCGATGCTTATACACCAGAGATGAGAAAGGCTCGTCACAGCCATATCATCACAGGTCTTCCAGATACTTATGGACGTGGACGTATCGTAGGTGACTACAGAAGAGTTGCCCTTTACGGTATCGACTTCCTTATGGAAGAAAAGAAGAAGGATCACGCTAACTGTGGTTGTGGAACAATGACTGATGACGTTATCCGTTTAAGAGAAGAAATATCTGATCAGTACAAGGCACTTGCAGGTATGAAGAAGATGGCTGAAAGCTATGGTTATGATATCAGCAAGCCAGCTACTAACGCTAAGGAAGCTGTTCAGTGGTTATACTTTGGATATCTTGCAGCTATCAAGACACAGAATGGTGCTGCTATGTCTGTAGGTCGTGTATCTACATTCCTTGATATCTATATTCAGAGAGATCTTGAAGCTGGTACTCTTACAGAGAAGGAAGCTCAGGAACTTATTGATCATTTCGTTATGAAGTGTAGAATGGTTAAGTTCGCAAGAATTACATCATACAACGAATTATTCTCAGGAGATCCTACATGGGCTACTCTTGAAGTTGGTGGTACAGGTATCGATGGACGTTCAATGGTTACAAAGAACGACTTCAGATTCCTTCATACACTTGAGAATATGGGACCTTCACCAGAACCAAACCTTACAGTACTTTATTCTTCAAGACTTCCAGAAAGCTTCAAGAAGTATGCTGCTAAGATTTCTGTTGATACATCTTCAATCCAGTATGAGAACGATGATGTTATGAAGGTAACATGGGGCGATGATTATTCAATCTGCTGCTGTGTATCTGCTACACAGACAGGTAAGGAAATGCAGTTCTTCGGAGCTAGAGCAAACCTTGCTAAGTGCTTACTTTACGCTATCAATGGTGGTGTAGATGTTAAGAACAGAGAACAGGTTGGTCCTGCTTATAAGCCAGTTACTTCAGAATATCTTGATTATGATGAAGTTGTTGATAAGTTCGATGCTATGATGGATTGGTTAGCTGATCTTTATGTTAATACACTTAACCTTATCCAGTATATGCATGATAAGTATTACTATGAAGCTGCTGAGATGGCTCTTATTGATACAGATGTTAAGAGAACATTTGCTACTGGTATCGCTGGATTCTCACATGTTGTAGATTCACTTTCAGCTATTAAGTATGCAAAGGTTAAGACAGTACGTGATGAGACAGGTATCGTTGTAGATTACGAAATCGAAGGCGACTTCCCTAAGTATGGTAACGATGATGACAGAGCTGATGATATCGCTGTATGGTTACTTAAGACATTCCTTGAGAAGATTAAGAAGAGACATACTTACAGAAATTCAGAGCCAACAACATCTATCCTTACAATTACTTCTAACGTAGTATATGGTAAGTACACAGGTGCTATGCCTGATGGACGTAAGGCTGGTACTCCACTTGCTCCTGGTGCTAACCCAAGTTATGGTGCAGAGCAGAATGGTCTTCTTGCTTCACTTAACTCACTTACAAAGCTTCCTTACGAGTGGGCATTAGATGGTATTTCTAATACACAGACAATGAACCCAGACGCTTTAGGACATAACGAAGAAGAAAGAATTAACAACCTTGTTAACGTTATGGATGGATACTTCGATCAGGGCGCTCATCACCTCAATGTTAACGTATTCGGTAAGGATAAGTTACTTGATGCTATGGAACACCCAGAAAAGCCAGAATATGCTAACTTCACAATCCGTGTATCTGGTTACGCTGTTAAGTTCATCGACCTTACAAAGGAACAGCAGATGGATGTTATTTCAAGAACATTCCATGACAGAATGTAATCATACGAATAGTATAATTGCTTGAAATTAGAATGCAGTATTTAAGCGGTTTGGCAAAAAATGAAAAAGCCACCTGTATTCAAAAAATGCAGTACAATCTGAGATGATTGTACTGCATTTTTGTATTTATGTGAGCAATGAGCCAAAATCTGTGCTTGTATGAGAATTTGACGATTGTGTAATGATTTATTTTTATTTAAGCTTGTCATTTATAAGCATAAGTCTTGTAAGTGTAGATTCAAGATTAGTTTCTGTTTTTTCAATTAATATATGATGAGGTCATAAGAGAACTTCTCGACTTATTAAAGAAAAATGCCATGAAAGAGCAGGCAAACGATGTATTTGAGATATGCAGCTATGTGGATGGACTGGAGAAAAAGATTGATTCCATGACGGAAGAACTTACCAATATGCAGAAGCAGATCAAGGAAATGCAGGAGGATACGCTGGTCAATAATGCAAAAAAGGCATTATCAGAAGCACAACAGAGATATGCCATAATACTTCGTGAAGAGTTCAGTTGCCTTGAATCTATCACGAACAGGGACACGATCAACTGGATTCTGAAAAATGAATACAGGAGGTCGATTATGGAACATTTACCGAAACGAATCACCGAGAACGGCATTGACTATATACTGGTCGGTGACTACTATATCCCTGACCTGCGGCTGCCGGAGGAATCCCGTCCTATCGGACGCTGGGGACGGATGCACCGGGATTATCTGAAAGAATGACGTCCGGTCTTGTACAATGACCTGCTTTTGTCCGGCAGGTTCTGGACGTACCTTGCAGACTTAAACGAACAGGCACAGAACCGGCTGGAGGTAATCACCGAGCAGATGAAAGCCGCGGAGGGAATCACCGAAGAATTTACAGCAACGTATCCGATTTGACCTGTCGAAACTCTTTCGCATCTCAACCATGTATAACCATCTGCATCTTCCGTAGGTCCTGCTGCTCTTTCATAATACAGATATTCTCCTTTAGCCAATGTAGCAATAATTCCTCCTGACAAACTCGGCTCAGATCTAAAGCGGACGCCTGTACCTGTTACCATATAATATCCAGGCGTAAAATCACCATATAAACTTACTTTTTCACTCAAATTTATCTGCTTGACATTTTTGCTTTCTGACATCTCTGCTGCATTAACTGTTAATGATGATGTGAAAAGAACTAAACAACTACCTAATGCCAATATCTTCTTTATATTCATATAAACTTCCTCCTTTAACGGATTTCTATGGCTACTTCTTACTTAATTATATCTTTAACAAATAATATTTTTTGTATATGTAAAATTTACGTATTAATATGTCAAAAAAACAAGTTTTCACTTATATTGATAACCACCTTTATTATCTATAATCAAAGAACTATTATTAACAATAATCCTTTGATTCTACTCCTCATCATATGATTATACACTTCTTTTCTATTTTGTCACCATTTAGAAACATTTTTCTTCTATATATTAAAACTTATAAAAACTTATAATACCAATAACGTGATTTGTCGCTAACATCGACCTATTTAGCACAGTTGTGCGATTTGATTGATAATATCTCATAACCTCGTCATTGAGTGTGTCCACACTTGCATTTCCCTCTTTACGGAAGGACGTAAGCATCTGCACCATATCCGTTCCGTCTTCTGCTACTGCTTCCTGATACAGCTTCTACTCACAATTTCTGCAATTTCCGCTGTAGAATCTGTTGGATAAAATTCAAATCCTGGTCCGTAATCCAACATTGCATTATTTTCCTGCATCCCATGGGCGTTAACTGCAATCCAGCTGTTCTTGACCTGACGAAATATCATATCAAGCGCAGTTATTGGAATAGCACCGTAAAGCACCTGTTCACGGATGCAATCACTATTCTTTTATCTTAAGCTAAATATACATTCGTTATCAAAACTGCAAAAAAATAAAGACATTAGGCTTTATATGTTGTATACTGTTTAATTAAAAGAAAACAATAATTATAGTAGAAAGAAAAACTCAAGACAGCCAACGTTTTTGTTTTGTGGCTTGAGCGAATTCGAAAGGAATGACAAAAACTATGAAAAGAAAATTCGTGCTTTACATTTTACTTTTTTGTTGCATAAACATTTCTGCATGTAGCAACCCAATAGATACTTATAATGATATTTCCTTAAAAGATAATACTGCAACTGAAAATGAATCTTCAAATCTAAGCGATGATTTGGAAACCCAGACTGCCTATTATTCAAAATACAATGGTAATTGGTCCACAAATGGACAAAGTAGCGAAGGTATTTTAAAGAATGGTGGTACTGAATTCCATGTTGAAATAATAAATGACGATGAGCTACATGGGTATCTCTACTCTCAGCAAGGAACTAGCGAACGTTTCGCAGAAATAGATGACATAACTGGCAAAATTATAAACGGAGAATGTGCCTATTCCTTTTCAGATGACGGGTGGGGTAACAGTGGAACCCTTTCTATTCGATTTCAAGAGGACGAAATTAATATTGAAGTCAAAGATTTTATATTGAATGACCACAATACAAATGGTTTTGGAATTAGCGGTTCCTATAAGCTTATCCCAATGAATGATTCTATGGTAACATCTGAAACAGAATCCATTTCAGGCGAAATTGATTGGCAGGAAGCAGCTTTGCAAAAATACAGTGTCGATTGGCAAGAAAGTCAAATTATCAAAGAACTTGAAAAAAGAAAGCCTTATACGGATAGCTGCTCTTTCTATCCTAAGTTTCTTCAATATATGGAAAATGTGCGGGAAGTTCGAGACATTTCTATGAACCTTTATCCCCTCTTCGATACAAACACAAAATATTACCAGGCATCAGACTTTGACGATGTGCCACCACTAATTATCTATCTTGCAAAAAATGAAATATATGCCCGTCACGGATATATATTCAAAGATGCGGATTTAAACTCCTATTTTTTGAGCCAACTTTGGTATTTGCCGGAATTCGATTCAGAGAACTTTGATACTGCTGTATTCAATGAATATGAAACGGCTAACCTTCAATTATTAGCACAACTTGATACCTATAAATAGAAAAAACTGCAAACCAGCTAAATACGTAGTTGGTTTGCAGTTTTCCAGCTTTAACACACATTACGGTGTATTAATACCAAAGCCTGTAAGACCAGAATCATTGATTGGTCGGGTTAGCTGTTTAACTGTATCATCCGATGTATTCCCTTCTATTGTGGTATATTCATTTGTCTGTGCATTATAGCCAGTTACAATTCCTACATGAGATGATCCATTGGATTTCTTGATAAAAATGTCTCCTCTTTTCGGTTTATAAACCGTTTTATCTCCAAAACGGTTTTTTCCCTGATAAAAAGATAAATACTCCGCAACGGCAACACTTTGGGGAACTAGACCAAGCTGATTAGAAACATTTAACAGTCCTGCCTTATTTGCACACCACGATACAATGCATGCACACCACGCATTTCCCTGTGCACTTGGAAACCATTTATTATATTTATTGAAATTTTCTTTTCCACGGTCAGATTCCGGCAATCCTTCAAAGCGATCTGTCTGTTCTTCTGCAAGCGCAAATAGTACCATGTTTTCTACATATGCCGACAAAGAAGATTCTGCTTCACTGTTAAATCCCAATGCTTTTTCATATACAGTATTTCTTCGGGTCTTGTATACTCCCAATCCTTTCTGTGTACCATTATCCACATATACATCCTGTAATGCGTAATTATGTAAAGTATCCAATTTTACCGAACTCCACTGATTCCCCAGCCTATTACCGATTCTGGAAATTCCTTTTGGCGATTGATTATAGCAGTCGCTAAAATATATCAAAACCCTTTCGTCAGAAATACCTAATTCTTTCCCACGCTCAATATATCCGTTAACATCCGCACGTTTTAAATCATCCTGTGCCTGATGTGATTCTTCAGTATCTAAGAGCTGTTTCAACTTAGTTAATTCCTCCTCAGAAATAGATGCGGGTGTTAAGGAATCAAAAGGAGCGGCATTTCCAGCGATAATATAATTTCCAATAACCGTTCCTGACATAATGGCATCAAAACTTTTTACATTACGATTCCGAATATCAAGTAAAAGATTATACGCCCGCGATGCTCGCCATTGAAGCAGGCCTACAGAAAGAACGTCTGTTGGATTTATAGAATCATAATTCCCTTCCAGTGCACTAATAACCCCGATTGTATACTCAAGCAAATTTCCGATAACCGGAATATCTGGGTAAATAGGTATATCTGCGGAACCGTCATTTGCTTTCGCTTTATCCGAATAAATACATTCTAAAGTTTTAGGACCTGCAATACCGTCAGGGGTTAAACCATTAATAGTCTGAAACTTTATTACCGCCAGCTTTGTGTTTCTTCCATAATTACCATCCGTCCCCGACGTTCTACAATTATAGTTTAATTCTATAAGCCGTTTTTGTAGCGTAGCAACAGCGGTCCCGGTGCTACCTTCTCTCAAAAGATTGCTATTGGTTCCAGAACCTTTCACAGGATTGGTAGAATTGATCTTTTCCCATGTCTTAGTCCCTACTTTTCCATCAGCAGAAAGCCCATTATTTTTTTGAAAATTTATAACGGCTTTTTGTGTAGCTGTACCAAATTATCCATCAGCTCCAGAAACCCCACAATCATACTCTAATTCCAGCAGTCGTTTCTGAAGGTAGTTTGACAGTTGAATAAAAAATGGTCACAAAAAAGGACGCAGGATTTCTCCCACGCCCTCACTACTATCTG
>ERZ773112.1912-NODE-1912-length-10903-cov-3.258942_pt1 | contig 10903 bp, 10 predicted proteins | sample MGYA00580566_ERZ773112 | MGnify/ENA primary metagenome ERZ773112 (study PRJEB29015, sample SAMEA2737842) | human gut metagenome | biome: human gut; feature: human-associated habitat; material: faeces | place: China | collected 2012 ... | reverse complement strand
GCGCCGGTAGGATTATTGGGGAAGGGCATGATGAGGAGCTTGGTCTTCGGGGTGATAGCGGCTTTCAGGGCGTCGGCCCGGAGGCGGAACTCATCCTCCTGACGGCAGGCCACATGGACCGGCACACCGCCGGACAAGGTGGTGATGGGCTCGTAGCAGACGAAGCACGGCTCCGGGATGATGACCTCATCGCCGGACTGCACCAGAGTGCGGATGCACATGTCGATGGCCTCGCTGCCGCCAACGGTGACGAGAACTTCCTTTGCCGGGTCGTATTTCAGGCCCATCCGGCGGTCGAGGTAGCGGGCGATCTCTGCCCGCAGCTCTTTCAGGCCCGCGTTGGAAGTATAGCGGGTGCGGCCATGTTCGAGGCTTTCGATGCCCGCCTCACGGACGGCCCAGGGGGTCTTGAAGTCGGGCTCACCGACGCCGAGGCTGATGCACTCGGGCATCTCGGCGGCGAGGTCGAAGAATTTGCGGATGCCGGAGGGGCGCATGGCCGCAGCGGCAGGCGCGATCAGTTTATCGTAATCCATCACAGAACCGTGCACTCTCTTTCATCGATCTCTTCGTCCTGATACAGGCGGCCCTCTTTTTTATAGGTACGCAGGACAAAATGGGTGGCAGTGGACAGCACATCGTCCAGCGGGCTCAGGCGCTTTGCCACGAACAGGGCGATCTCCTGGAAGGTCTGGCCCTTGATGACCAGCTGCAGGTCGTAGCCGCCGCTCATCAGCAGCACGCTCTCCACCTCGTCAAAGGCGGCAATGGTGGCTGCGATCTCATCAAAGCCGCGGCTCTTCTTGGGGCTGACATTCAGCTCGATGACGGCTTCCACCCGGTTCACCCCGGCCTTTTCCCAGTCCACAAGGGTCTTGTAGCCCTTGATGATGCCCTGCGCCCGGGCCAGGTCGATCATAGCCGCCACCTCGGCGGGGGATTTATTCAGCATGGTGGCAATGTCCTCAATGGGCAGCCGCGCATTGTCTTCCAGAATCTTCAAAAGCTGTTCCATGGTCGTTTCTCCTTTGTTTTGCGCGGGCGGGCGCACCCGCCCCGCTGTTATTTTTCAGTATAGCACAAGAATCGCCGTTTTGCATCTTGTTTTTTTACACCAAAGCGGTATAGAATGTCTTTTCCGCCTGAAAACTGCTCTTTTTTCCAAAAAGAGTGTTCAAAAATCAGCAAATCTGCTATACTGGAATTAAACCCTTCCGTCAAAGCCTGACGGCTTTTCCACCTCCCCTAATAGGGGCGGCCTTGGCAGAATGATACAGTTTGTGCGGAACGGGGAACTTGCAAAACTCCACGCAACGCCAGAGGCCCCACTACTAGGGGGGCTGGCAATGCGAAGCATTGACTGAGGGGTTTCACCCCTTTCCCGCATAAACGACCACACCTCCGCACACATTAAATGCGGAGGTGTTTCTTATGTCCCACAAGCAAAAGCATGTCGGCCCCACATCCAGCCGGGTGAGCCCGCCGCTGGGGGCACTGCCCAGCCAGCCGGACAGCCCGGAGGTGCAGCTGCCGCCGCCGGAACCGGATCTGCCGCCGATTCAGGCAGTCCCCATGACGGACGGCACACCGGCAGCCTGTATGCAGAAAAACGCCAAGGAATTTCTGGCAGGAAATACACCCGGCGTAATGGCGCAGTATGCCCCCGGGCTGTTCACGGAGCAGAAGCGAAACAGCCGCCAGCCCGCACCGGATGACCCGGAGGCGGTAAAAGAACTGGTTCGCCTGCGGGAAGAGGAGCCTTATGGTTGACCCCCTCCGTCACGTCTCGCGCGCCAGCTTCCCCGGCGGGGGATTCCTTGGCAGAACGTGCCGTTCTGTGAAGATTGCTTGCGGCTCCTGCAAGTAAAATCAAAATTTTCAAATTATTTTCCAATTACCTGTTGAAATCTTCGCCGCGTTCTTATATTATGATAACAAACAAAGCAAAGGCAGGTAAGGAAACATGGCAGAAATCAAATACGAAGTGGTCCAGCGCATTGCAGTGCTGTCTCAGCGGCCCCGCGGCTGGGAGCGCCAGCTCAACCTCATCAGCTGGAACGACGGCGAACCCAAGTACGACATCCGCGATTGGTCCCCGGACGGTACCCGCATGGGCAAGGGCATTTCCCTGAGCGGCGAAGAGCTGGCCATCCTCAAGGGCATTCTGGAAGATCTGGAGCTGTAAGATGGACTACCGTGAGGAGTTTTTGCAGATCTGGCATCAGTATGTCTCCCGCCCGGGCAGCGAAAAGCTGCTGGACTGGCTGGACAACAAGACGGATTTCTTCTCGGCTCCGGCCTCCACCCGGTTCCACGGGGCCTGTGACGGCGGCCTGTGCATGCACAGCCTGAACGTCTACCATGCCCTCCACGACGGCTTTTTCACCGAGGGCGAGAGTGAGGAGAGCTATGCCATCTGTGCTCTGCTGCACGACCTGTGCAAGGCCAACTACTACAAAAAGGGCACCCGCAATGTAAAGAACGATGCCACCGGCCAGTGGGAAAAGGTGCCCAGCTACAGCGTAGAGGATCTGTTCCCCTATGGCCACGGCGAAAAGAGCGTGTTCCTGATCGAGCGGTTTATGAAGCTGAAGGTCGAGGAAGCGGTGGCCATCCGCTGGCACATGGGCGGCTTTGACGATGCGGCCAAGGGCGGCTGCTTCGCCATCTCGGAGGCTTACGACAAATACCCGCTTGCCGTCAAGCTCCACATTGCCGACCTGAAGGCCACCTACCTCATGGAACACCGCACCAGCGCCGTGCGGTAACATCCCCAAGACGCAAAAAAGACGATGCACAGCGTTTGTGCATCGTCTTTTTGTTATACAGTCATTAAGCTTTCCAGCTGATGTACCAGATCCACCGCCTGATGGTCGAGTGCCGTGGTTGGCTTCCAGTCCGGCTGCGCAAAGGGGCAGCGTTCCTCCTCCGGTTCCGGCGGTGCGGCCTGCGGGGCAGGCTCCTGCTCCGGTGCGCTCTGCTCCGGTACAGCATCCGGCTGGGGCTGCTCTGCCTTGGGGGCATCTGCCGCCGGGTGGAACACGATCACCGGTAAGCCGGGCTGTTCCAGTACCCTGGGCTGCGGGGGCACGGGCGGCAGCAGGCTGTTTGCCCGCGCCTGCTCACACAGAGCTTCCAGCTCGGCGTTCTCCTGCCGCAGTGCCACCATCTCCCGCTCACAGGCGTAAAGCCGGGTCTGGTAACGGCGGATCTCCGCATTGGCAGCAGCAAGACGGCGGTTCAACAGCTCCGCCTGAGCGGGCTGGCTCGGGAGCCGTCTCCCGGTTTCCGGTTCGACCTGCGCCATCATTTCCTCCACTTCCTGCACCCTGCGCAGAGCGCGGCGGTATTCACGGGCAGCGGTGGCACAATAACGCTCCACACAGCGCAGCACACTGGTTCTGCGGCAGCTCAGCCATTCGGTGCGCAGCCAGATGTCGTTTGGTACCATCTCTGCTCCTCCCGCTCACGCGCGCAAGAGACCACGCCCCCTCCCGGGCGGTTCACACTGTTGCTTACTTACGCTTATTCAGGATCGCCAGCAGCTCATCGTAGTAACGGTTGTCGCTGCTCTCTTCCTCCACCGGCTTTGCGGCGCTGTTTGCGGCGGCAGCAGGCTGCTGCTTTGCGGCACCCGCGCCGGACACATCAGAGCTGAACACTGCGCTGGGGGTGGAAGCACCGGCACCTGCGGCATTGTTCAGGCTGCTGCGCAGGCCATCGGCGGCCTTGTTGTCAAAGCCGGTGGCCACAACGGTAACGCGCATCTCATCGGACAGGTTCTCATCGAACGCAGTACCCCAGATGATGTTTGCATCGGGGTGAGCGCTCTGGGTGATGAGGCCGGCAGCAGTCTCGACATCCTCCAGGCCGATATCGGGGCTGGAGGTGATGTTGATGATCACGCCGTGTGCACCGGCAATGCTGGTTTCCAGCAGCGGAGAGGAGATCGCAGCCTTGGCAGCGTTCTCTGCCTTACCTGCGCCCTTGGCGCTGCCCACGCCCATGTGGGCGTAACCGGCATCCTTCATAATGGAGCGCACATCGGCGAAGTCCAGGTTGATGAAGGCGGGCACATTGATCAGGGCAGAGATGGACTCCACGCCCTGACGCAGCACATTATCGGCAGCCTGGAAGGCGTTCATCAGGGTGATCTTCTCCTGGCTGATCATCTTCAGGCGCTCATTCGGGATAACGATCAGGCTGTCAACGTGCATGAGCAGGTTTGCAATGCCCTGCTCTGCCAGGCCCATCTTGCGCTTGCCCTCAAAGGAGAAGGGCTTGGTGACGATGCCAACGGTCAGGATGCCCAGATCATGTGCCACCTCGGCCACAACGGGTGCTGCACCGGTGCCGGTGCCGCCGCCCATACCGGCAGTGATAAACACCATCTGGGAACCCTTGAGCGCATTTGCGATCTCGTCCTTGCTCTCTTCAGCGGCGCGCTGGCCGATCTCGGGGTCTGCACCGGCACCGCGGCCCTTGGTCAGCTTGGAACCCAGCTGCACCTTGGTGGCAGCGTGGTTCTTGGCCAGAGCCTGCTGGTCGGTGTTCATTGCGATAAATTCGACGCCCTGCAGGCCGTCGCTGACCATGCGGTTGACAGCGTTGCCGCCGCCGCCGCCCACGCCGATCACCTTGATCGTCGTAACGTTTTCGTCCATTTCTTCATCGAGCATGAGTGCCATAACTTTGTCCTCCATCGGATTTTATCGTAGAACTGCGCATAGCGCACAGAAATTATCTGCTTACACTTATATAACTGTATCGTATCATCTTTTTGCCCTGAATGCAAGTCAATTTTGCTTTTTTGAAGGTGTTTTTTTCTCGCTGGCGCTTTCCCGCGGTATTTCCCGCTCAATTTGGGCACCAAGTTCCGCCAGCATCTGTGCAAAACCGGCATATCCGCGGTCGATGTAACCGGTGTCGGTAATGCGGCTCCGTCCCCTTGCCGCCAGCGCGGCCACCACCAGTGCCGCGCCTCCGCGCAGGTCCGCAGCCCGTGCACACGCGCCCTGCAGCTGCCGCACCGGCCGGATGTCCAGTGTGCGTCCCTGCACCTGCACAGCGGCTCCAAAAGCCGCAAAACCCTCTGCACAGCCGAATCTCCGCTCAAACACCACATCCTCGATGCTGCTGGCGCTGTCGGCGGCAAGCATGGCAGCAGCAAGCAGCGGCGCTGCGTCCGTTGCCAGTGCCGGGTATACCCCGGTGAACACTCTGCCCGCGCCGTGCAGCGCGCCCAGCCGGGTAATGACCGCACTTTCCGGCCCTGTTTCTACCCTGCAGCCCATTTGTGCCAGAATTTCCAGCAGCGGTGCATAGGTCTCCGGCCTGCAGCCGGTCAGTTCCACCCGGCCTCCTGCCGCCGCGCAGGCACAGGCAAGGGTGGATGCCACGATGCGGTCGGCCATGGGCGCAAAGCTGCAGCTATACAGCATTCGTCTGCCCTGCACCCGGATGGTGCTGGTGCCCGCGCCCTGTACACAGCCGCCGCAGCGGTTCAGGAATGCTGCCAGATCGCTGATCTCCGGTTCTCGTGCGGCCCCGCGCAGGACCGTCTCGCCCTGCGCCGCAGCTGCTGCCAGAAGCAGGGTCTCGGTAGCACCCACGCTGGGGAACCCAAGTGTGATGTCCGCACCGTGCAGCCCGGCAGGCGCTGTCAGGATCAGCCTTGCCCCCTCCTCCCGGCAGTGCACGCCCATCTGCGCAAGACCGGAAAGGTGCAGGTCCACCGGCCTTGCACCAATGCGGCACCCGCCGGGCAGCACCGTTTCCACCCGGCCAAGCCGTGCCAGAAGCGGTGCGCAGAACAAAATGGATGCCCGCATCCGCGCGGCGGCTTCCGGCGCAAGGCGGCAGGTGGAAGGCACGCCCTGCACCGTGATGTCGCTGCCCTGCCAGCGGGCCGTGCAGCCCGCACCCTGCAAAAGCTCCACGCTGGTGTCCACATCCGCAAGATGCGGCACCTGCAGAAAACGCACCGTGCCATTGCACAAAAGGGCCGCTGCCAGCAGCGGCAGCACGCTGTTTTTGGCTGCCGGGATGTGTACTGTGCCGTTCAGCGGCATGCCGCCTGTGATGATAAGATCTCCGCCCATGCAAAAAGCCCCCGTTCCGCAAAAGATACCTCATGCTATGCGGCGCGAAGGCTTTTTGTTTATTTTGTCTGCAGTTGTGTCATTTGTTTGTCCGGTCATTTGTAGCTGCGCCGGCAGCGGATGCTGTCATTTTATGGCAGGGAACGCCCGGTTTTATGTCTCCCCGCGGGACACCGACAGCACGATGCCCATTTCGCCCAGCAGCATCATCAGACTGGTGCCGCCGGAGGAAAAAAACGGCAGGCTGATGCCGGTATTTGGGGCCACATTGGTGACCACCGCAATGTGGATCATGGCCTGCCAGGCAATTTGCGACATAATGCCAATACCCAGCATCGTACCAAAATAATCCGGCGAGTTCAGGGCGATGATAACGCCCTGAATGATCAGTGCGGCAAAAAGGCCCATACAGATCACCGCGCCGATAAAGCCCAGCTCTTCGCACAGAACGGAAAAGATAAAGTCGTTGCTGGCTTCCGGCAGCCAGAGGTGCTTTTGGCGGCTGTTGCCAATGCCCAGGCCGGTCAGCCCGCCAGACGCAATGGAATACAGGCTCTGCTGGGTCTGGTACAAAATATCGCCCTCGTCACCGTTCCATGCGCCGAGGCGCTGCTGAACATAGTTATCCTGTCCGGTCAGCATTTTGTAAATCACAAACGCAGCCGCGCCTGCCGCCGGGATGCACCAGAACCGGCCCACACCGCCACACAAAATCATACTGCCCGCAATCAGCAGGATCAGCATGATAGCAGAGTTATGGGGTTCTTTGTACAGCAGAACCACCACCGGCAGCAGCGGCAGCACAGGCAGCACAATGCCGTAAAGCAGTGTTCCCCGTTTTTCATAATACCGGTCCGCAAAGCAGGCAAGACCCAAAATAGCCGAAAACTTTGCCAGCTCCGAAGGCTGCAGGGTTGTGCCAAACATATACACCCAGCGGTAACAGCCGTTGTACGGCTCACTGAACAGGGCCCACACCAAAAGCAGCAGCGTTAAAATGTATAAGTACCAGTTCATGTGGCGCAGGCTGCGGTAGTTGATGTTGGAAATCAGATACATCAGCACCAGCCCCACCACCGCCAGAATTACCTGCGGGCGGATAAAGTGGTAAATATCCCCCTTGAAGCGGTAATACCCGGTGGAATAACTGGCGGAGAACAGCATGATCAGCCCGTAAGTCAACACAAGGATCAGCGTGCCGACAAGGCCATAGGAAAGTTTGCCGCGTTCCTCTTTTTTGAACGCGATTTCCTTAAAAAACCTGCCAATGTTGCCAAAGGCCAAATCGAAAAGCTGGGCAAGCGTCATTTGCGGCACAGCCCCCTTTCTGAACGCTAAGAATATTTTATGCCATGTAAACGTACATCAGGCCCAGCACCACGCCGATAATGGCGATCAGGCTGAAGAAAAAGTCGATCTTGACTTCTTTCCAGCCGCGCATCTCGAATGCGTGGTGGATCGGTGTCATGCGGAAAATGCGCTTGCCGTGGGTCAGCTTGAAGTAAACGCGCTGGATCACAACGGTCATGGCGTCCCAGATATACACAATGCCAAAGAAGAACACCAACTCCGGCCGGCCCATGATAAAGGCAAGGGCCGTTACCATACCGCCCAGGAACATGCTGCCGGTATCGCCCATGAACACTTTGGCCGGGTAGAAGTTCCACACCAGGAAGCCCGCTGCCGCAGCAGCCGTTGCCGCCGCCAGAACGGCCACATGATAAAAGCTGAGCATGCTGGCAGCCAGCAGGTAGCCCAGCATGGAAACAAAGGTCACACAGGAGCACAGGCCGTCCAGACCATCCGTCAGGTTGACGGCATTGACCAAAAAGATGATGCCGAAGAACGCAATGGGGTAATACACCCAGCCCAGATCTACCGCACCGATAAAGGGCAGCATAATGATGGTGGTCAGCAGGCCCTGCATGTGCAGCCCCACCAGGAAGCCGCCGGTAACAATGAACTGCATGATAAGCTTTTGCCAGGCAAGCAGGCCCAGGTTGCGGTGCTTGACGACCTTGATATAGTCATCCAGAAAACCGATAAAGCCGGAACCAAACGCCAGGAACAGCGCCAGCAAGGCGGCGCGCACCTGCACAATGCCCAAAAGGTCCTGTGCATAGCGGTAGAACCCGGCATACACCAGGCCGCAGGCCACCAGAATGCCAAAGATGAAGCACAGGCCGCCCATGGTGGGTGTGCCCTGTTTTTTGTTATGCCAGGTCGGGCCGGATTCCCGGATGGTCTGGCCGAAGTGCAGCTTGTGCAGTGCCGGAATTACAAAACAGCCTGAAAGTGCCGTAACGGCAAACGCACCGATTGCCGCGGCAACCAGCATCCAAGAAACGATCATTCCCATGTGATATTCCCCCAAAATATGCAATTATGCGTTTGGCAGCGCCGCGTAAAGCTGCTTTAATACATCATCCAGCTTCATGGCGTGGCTGGCTTTTGCCAGCACAACATCGCCGGGGCGGACGTTCTGCCGTAGATATTCTACTACTTCCTCCGCCGCTTGGCAATGGATGGTTTGCAGTCCTTTCTGCCGGGCTGCTTCGGCCATGGCTGCGCTCAACGGGCCGTAAGCCACCAGCAGGTCGGCGGCATCGGCAGCCCATTTGCCGGTCTGGCGGTGGCCGGGTTCACTGGCAGCGCCAAGTTCCAGCATATCGCCCAGCACGGCAATGCGGCGGCCGCCGGGGCCGGGCTGGCGGTCATGCAGAATCTGCAAGGCTGCTTTCATGCTGTCCGGGCTGGCGTTATAGCAATCCTCAATAAAGGTCACACCGCCGTGCTGCACAATGTTCTGGCGCATACCGGTGGTCTGATAGCTGGCCAGCGCACGGGCGGCGCGGGCACGCTCCAGCCCCAAGCGGGTGGCTGCAGTGTAAGCAGCAAGGGCATCATACACGGTATGAACGCCTGCCGTGGGGATGGTTACACTGAACTCATAGGTTTCACCGTCCACGTTATCCACCAGGGTAAAGCCGGTACCCTCCCCTACGGTATGAATATTGATGGCGCGCACATCAGCGGAGCTGGAGCGGATGCCGAACCACACCGGGCGCAGGCGGCCGGGGATCTGCGCGGGGGGCAGCAGGTCATCGTCCGCATTCAGAACCAGCGGGGCGCCGTCCGGCAGGCCCTGGCAGATTTCCATCTTTGCCTTCAATATATTCTCCCGCGTGCCCAGATTTTCCAGGTGGGAAACGCCGATCATCGTAATGATACCGGCAGACGGCCGCGCTGCGCGCACCAGGCGGGCAATCTCGCCCAGGTGGCTCATGCCCATTTCCACCACAGCATACTGGGTGGTATCCTCCAGGCGGAACAGCGTGTTGGGCAGGCCGATCTCATTGTTCTGGTTGCCCTCTGTTTTTAAGGTATTGCCAAAAGCCGAAAGAACGGCATAGCAGAACTCTTTGGTGGTGGTTTTGCCCACGCTGCCGGTCACACCGATCATCAGCGGGCTGAACAGCGTGCGGTAGTTGGATGCCATACGGATCATGGCAAGGTAGCTGGATTCACAGATGACAAGGTGATCCTCCGGCACGCCCTCCACGGGATGGTTGGCGATCACATACTCGGCCCCGGCCTGGTACGCCTTGGCGGCATAGTCGTGGCCGTCCACACGCTCGCCGGGGAAGCAGACAAAAATGCAGCCCGGCTGCACCTTGCGGGAGTCCGTTACAACGGCGGTGATGGGCACCGGGCGGGCCAGTGCCAGCCCGGCCAGAAGTTCGTTCGCGTTCATGGGTTTCATGGGAACACGCTCCTTTTGGTTGGTTTAGTTGCGGCATGTTTCAGTTTGCTGTGGGGTCCCCCTGCCGTGGCCGGGGTTATTGCTGCTCGGCATCGCTGCCGGTATCATCCTGGGTCGTGCTATCCTGATCGTTTTCACCGGCGGCGTCCTGGGGCGTATCGTCCTGGGCGGCATCGTCCTGCGGGGTATCTGCATCCTGCTGGGCATCGCTGCTGCCGTCGGGTTCCGTGGTCAGGGTAACGACTGTGCCGTAGGGCACCACACTCCCAACCTCAATATCCTGGCTGACAACACGGTCCGATGCACTGCCCGAAATTGCCACATTGACGCCGGAAACCTTGAGCATCTGTGCGGCAAAGGTTCCGGTTTTGCCGGTGGCATCCGGCACGGTGGTGGTGGCGTCGGTGGTGGACTGGGTATACAGGTAAACCGTGGAGCCTGCGGGTACCACGGTGCCGCCTGCGGGGTACTGATACACAACATCGCCGTCGCTGGTATCCACAAACCGGTGGGAAAGCCCGGCGGCGTTCATCTTGACCTGGGCGGAAGTCCAGCGGGTGCCAATGGCATTTGGCACTTCCACACTGCCGTTGCTATCATAAGAAGCATCCCGTTCAATGCCAAGATACGGCGCGATCTGGCTGATGATGTTGCCGGTAACAGGGGCCACAATCTGGGAAGCGTAGTCAAAGATCCAGCGCGGGTCATCCATCATGACCAGCACCAGAATTTCCGGGTCGTCCGCCGGAAGGATGGCGGCAAAGCTGATGGCCTTGCGGTAGTCGCCGTCCGGGCGGTACTTGTAAGCGCCTTTCCAGTCCAGCTGTTCTGCCGTACCGGATTTGCCGCCGATGCGGTAGCCCGCCACATAAGCGCTGGCACAACCGTGATAGTCCAGGTCATTGCTGGTACCGGTGTGACCCACGTTGTTTTCCATCATGGCGCGGATCTGCTCACTGACTTCCTCGCTGACGACCTGGCGCTTAATGTCGGTTTCAGCCTGCCATACCACGTTGCCGGTGTCGTCCGTCATATTATC
>ERZ773112.1894-NODE-1894-length-10976-cov-5.677319_pt1 | contig 10976 bp, 9 predicted proteins | sample MGYA00580566_ERZ773112 | MGnify/ENA primary metagenome ERZ773112 (study PRJEB29015, sample SAMEA2737842) | human gut metagenome | biome: human gut; feature: human-associated habitat; material: faeces | place: China | collected 2012 ... | reverse complement strand
CCCCACCCGGAACCGGATAACCAATCCAGTTGGCCGTATCACCCTGATCATTATAATGCATCACTCCACCTATCGTCACCGGGTCATGCGACTGCCATTTTTCTTTTTTCTGCTTCAGCTTTACAACCTTCACTTCATTCTCTGTATCCTCAATCATGACCGCTGCCATCACCTCTGCATAGGCAGAACGGACATTGGCAAGATCCGTGGCCTCCCGGCTGGTCTCCAGCTGCCTGGTAAAAATAGGAATAGAAATTGCAGCTAAAATGGCAACAATCGCAACGACTACCAAAAGCTCCGCCAGCGTAAAGCCCTTTTTCCTATTCTGTATATGAATTTCCATTCTTATCACCCACCTGTCACCTTTATCCCTTTTTTGTTTTATTCTATCACATGATTGTGAACTTGTCCTAAAAAATTCACGCAAAACGTTTTTCATCTGACGCACATTCCCATAAATTGAAAGAAGAGACCTCCGCCTGCGGTTTTCACCGCAAAGCATCCGCCTCTTCCCAATTTCGTTGCTGTAATCAGGTCCCTGCCGTCAATTAAAACAGCGGAACAACCGCTCCATCGTACTTCGTCTCGATAAATTCTTTGATATCATCGCTTGTCAGGACTTCCATCAGAGCTTTTGTCTTGTTGCTCTCCTCGTCACCCTCACGGACTGCTACAACATTTCCGTATGTCTGGGCTGCCAGAGAGTCAGAAGCCTCTACTGCCAGAGCATCGGTTACCTTTAAACCAGCCTCGATTGCGTAATTTCCGTTGATAACTGCGATATCCGCATCCTGTAAGGAACGCGGAAGCTGTGCTGCCTCAAGTTCTACGATATCCAGGTTCTTCGGGTTCTCCGTAATATCATTGATAGTTGCGGTCAGACCTGCATCCTCTTTCAGTGTCAGAAGACCCTGATCCTGAAGAAGCAGAAGTGCTCTTGCCTCGTTGGTTACATCGTTTGGCACCAGAACCTCTGCGCCGTCAGCCAGCTCATCTAAAGAATCGCTCTTGCCTGCGTAGATGCCGAATGGCTCATAATGGATTGCACCTGCACTTACCAGGTGAGTGCCATTCTCCTCATTGAAGGTATCCAGATATGGTTTGTGCTGGAAGTAGTTTGCATCCAGATCGCCGGACTCCAGTGCGTTGTTCGGCTGTACATAATCAGTATACTCTACGATCTCCAGATCGTAGCCCTTGTCTGCCAGAAGGTCTCTTGCAGCTTCCAGGATCTCAGCATGCGGTGCCGGGCTTGCGCCTACTACCAGCTTCTCCAGATCGCCGTCTGCCTCTTTTGCCTCTGCGGTAGTCTCCTCTGCTGCCTCTGCAGCGGTCTCAGCAGTTGTCTCATTCGAGCTGGAAGAGCAGCCTGCTAAGGATGCAGCTGCCAGCAGTGCCAGGAATGTGGTTCCTAAGAATGATTTTTTCATAGTGATTTCCTCCTCTTTGTGTGTTTAAACAGTTCCTTTAAATTTATATTTCAGAAATGTCCTGCATCTGCCACAGACGATAGGCTGCATTTCATTTCTGTAAATATCTTATTAACGGATTCTCTTATCACTTCTTCTCGAACTCCGCGTAAAGATCTCCTGAATCAGCTGTGCGATAATAACCAGAATCACAACGGTAACCAGCATCATATCTGCCTGATAACGGTGGTATCCATATCGGATCGCCACATCGCCCAGACCACCGGCGCCGACGCAGCCTGCCATCGCGGAATATCCGAGGATCGTCGTGATTGAAATCGCCGCGCCAACTAACAGGGACGGCTTGGACTCCGGAAGCAGCACCTTGAAAATAATCTGCCAGGTCGAAGCGCCCATTGATTTTGCTGCTTCTATCACGCCTGCATCAATTTCCTTTAACGATGCCTCTACCATACGGCTGATATACGGGAACGCCGCGATTACCAGCGGTACAACTGCCGCATTTGCTCCGATCGTCTTTCCCACGATCGCGCGGGTCAGCGGCATTACCATCGCTAACAGGATGATAAACGGCACCGAACGGAGCAGGTTGACAATCACGCCCGCCACTTTGTTGAACAGCGGCACCGGACGGATGCCGTCTTTATCGGTTACAACCAGCGCCACGCCGAGCGGGATGCCGATCAAATAAGAAATCAGGGAAGAAAGACCTACCATATATAAGGTTCTCCAGGTCTCTTTTACCAGCATACTGACTGTCTTCGCATCAAATACCATCTTAGCGCACCTCCTCATAGGTCACACCGACCGTTTTTAAATAATTGCAGATACGCCCTGCATCTACCTCGTCCTCCGGGAGCTGCAGAAGCATCTGTCCCATCGCCTTGCCCCCAATATCGTGGGTATCCGCGAGAAGGATATTGACCGGAACCTTGCAGGCTAATACCATATTAGAAATAATTGGCTCCGAAGATTCCTGTCCATTGAAAATAACGCGGATCTGGCGCGCTCTGGCAAAGCTTGTCTTCTGCCCTGCCGTCTCTCCTAGAATCAGCTGCCGCCCAATCTCCGACTTCGGACCGGAGAAAATCTCTGATACCTTGCCAGACTCTGCAATGTGGCTGTGGTCGATGATCGCCACACGGTCGCAGATAGACTCAATCACCGCCATCTCATGGGTAATCACGATCACAGTAATGCCGAGTTCGCGGTTAATCTTCTTGAGAAGCTCCAAAATCGATTTTGTCGTGTTCGGGTCGAGCGCACTCGTCGCCTCATCGCAAAGCAGCACCTTCGGGTTCGTGGACATCGCACGTGCAATCGCCACACGCTGCTTCTGTCCGCCGGAGAGCTGTGCCGGATATGCCTTCATCCGTTCTTCCAGACCGACTAATTTTAAAAGCTCAGCCGCCCGTTTCTTCGCCTCTGCTTTCGGGACACCGGCAATCTCCATCGGAAAGCACACATTCTGGAGTACATTTCTCTGTGCCAGAAGATTGAACTGCTGGAAAATCATCCCCATCGACTGTCTGGCTTTCCGAATCTCCGACTCCTTCATCATCGACAGGTTCTGTCCCTCAAAAATAACCCGTCCCGCCGTCGGTATCTCCAGATAATTGATACACCGGACCAGCGTACTCTTTCCTGCACCCGACAGACCGATAATTCCAAAAATCTCACCCTGCAGGATTTCCAGGTTAATATCATCTAACGCGGTCACCGTTCCGTTCGTTGTCTGGAATTGCTTTCCCAGTCCTTCCAGGCAGATGATCGCTTCCTTTCTCTGCTCCATTGTCTTTTCCCCTCTCTTTTTCCGAATATACAGCATTGATACCCTGTCGCATAAAAGATGCCACTACTGTTTTTCTGTCACAGGAAGCAGTTAGTGCCTTTTTGTGTCATAAGGAATTTCAAGGAATTTCCTATGACACAAAAAAGCCGCGAATCCAGTACGGATCGCGGCTTCCTATGCTATACTTACAGGTCTATCCGACCAGCCCGTTCCGTCTTTCATGCACACAAATATGACAGCACATCATACACATGCCGTTCATCATCATATTCATCTGCATGGCTTTACTCTGACGCATCGGACCTGTCCCCTTTCAGCTTATATTCCCTTATTCCTGATAGGAATTATTTGTTTATGAAGATACACCCATTTTCCGGGTTTGTCAAGTGTTTCCTGAATTTTTAAGAGCTATTTTTTAGAGCTATTTCACTCCTGCTCCGGTTTTTGCACAGCTTCTCTTCTTTTTGATGTCTGGAGTTCCCGTGCTTCTGCACGGCTGCGGCGCAAATTTTCTCCTGGCATCTCCTGTTTCCGGCTGCGCCCTTTCTCACGCTCGCGGATGCGATCCGGCGTGCGGCTCTCAATGATATAGCGCGGGCGGTGCTTCGACTCCAGATAAATCTTTCCGACATACTCTCCGACGATTCCGACCGAGAGAAGAAGCAGTCCGCCGATAAACCAGAGCGATACCATCATGCTCGCCCAGCCGGTGATCGTATTGCCCCGGAAGAAATCAACCACCGCCCAGATAAGGAATCCAATACTGACAAAAAATGCCGCAATTCCCATGAACGTAATCATCCGGATCGGCTTTGTGCTCAGCGAAGTGATGCCCTCGATCGCAAAAGCCAGCATCTTTTTCAGCGGATATTTGCTCTCCCCTGCTGCCCGCTCTTTACGGTCATAATATACCACATCGGACGGATAGCCGATCATCGGGACAATCCCGCGCAGAAACAGATTGACCTCCGAAAATTCCGCCAGCCCTTCCAGTGCCCTCCGGCTCATCAGGCGGTAATCCGCATGATTATACACGGTGTTCGCTCCCAGCGCATTCATAATCTTATAAAATCCCAGCGCAGTTGTACGCTTAAAAAATGTATCCGTCGCCCTGTGGCGGCGCACACCGTACACGATGTCACAGCCAGCCATATACCGCTCGATCATCGCGTCGCATGCGTCCACATCATCCTGCAGATCGGCATCCATCGAGATCGCCGCGTCACACCGCCGTCTCGCCGCCTCAAAAAGCCCGGCTAAAAGCGCGTTCTGATGACCGCGGTTGCGGCTCAGCTTCACACCTGCAAACCGCTCGTCCTTCTCATGGAGTTCCTCGATCAGCTTCCATGTTCTATCCTTCGAACCGTCGTCTACCATCAGCACCCGGCTTCCCGGATGAATCCGGCGGCTGCGGGTTAAATCATCTAATTTTTTACCTAAAAATTCTGCCGTCAATGGCAGAACTTCCTCTTCGTTGTAGCAAGGCACCACGATATAGATAACCGGTGCATTTCTCATACTGTCATCTCCTGCCCGGGTCACTGTCCCTTCTATGCAGACAAGTCCCCTCGTATTTTCAAAAGCAGGTTTCCAGATACAGGTATCTTGCCAGAATCCTCCTGCAGCTGAAATCTGCTTTTTCCGTATTTTCCTATTATATAGGAACTACATTAAAAAGAAAAGTAAATTTTTGACACATCCACCCGATTCCGGTATAATAGAATTGATATTTTTATCACTTTACTATTACTCGCCACCTAAAGAGGTGGGAGTCTTCTCGACTGAGAAAAAATCAAAAAAAGCCATCTATCAGGAGGTATTCATATGTCAAAAACCGAAAAAGCAAAGGTATATTTTACAGATTTCCACACCATTGCATTTGGCGACGGTCTCCCTACCAAATTAAAAAAACTGATCCGTAAAGCCGGGATCGGTTCCATCGATATGGACGGTAAATTTGTCGCTATCAAGATGCACTTTGGTGAACTTGGAAATATCAGTTATCTGCGTCCGAATTATGCCAAAGCCGTTGTTGATGTCATCAAAGAGCTGGGCGGCAAACCATTTTTAACAGACTGCAATACGATGTATCCAGGCAGCCGCAAGAATGCGCTCGAGCACCTGGAATGCGCCTGGGAAAACGGATTTACCCCGTTGACTGTTGGATGTCCAATCATCATCGGTGATGGATTAAAAGGCACCGATGACATCGCTGTTCCGGTGGCCGGAGGCGAATACATCAAAGAAGCTAAGATCGGCCGCGCCGTCATGGACGCCGATGTCTTTATCAGCCTGACCCATTTCAAGGGACATGAGATGACCGGCTTCGGCGGTACGATCAAAAATATCGGCATGGGCTGCGGTTCTCGCGCCGGTAAGACCGATCAGCACAGCAGTGGAAAACCACACGTCAAGGAAAAGCTCTGCCGGGGCTGCCGCCGCTGTCAGAGGGAATGTGCCAACGGCGGTCTCGTTTTCGATGAAGCCTCCAGAAAAATGCACGTGGATGCTGAGCACTGCGTCGGCTGCGGACGGTGTCTCGGCGCCTGCAACTTTGACGCGATCGAATTTGACAACAACGCAGCCAACGAGCTGTTAAACTGCCGTATGGCGGAATACACAAAAGCCGTTGTGGATGGACGTCCAAACTTCCATATTTCCCTGGTCGTTGACGTCTCCCCGAACTGCGACTGCCACGGTGAAAATGACGTACCGATCCTTCCAAATCTTGGTATGTTTGCTTCTTTCGATCCGCTGGCACTCGATCAGGCCTGTGTGGACGCCTGTCTGGCCGCTGCTCCGATGCCGGGCAGCCAGCTTGCAAAACATCTTGCTGATCCGGATTTCCACGATCACCATGACCATTTCACAAATTCCACACCAGAATCTGAGTGGAAAAGCTGCCTGGCACACGCGGAGAAGATCGGTCTGGGAAGCCGGGAGTATGAATTGATCACACTATAATAACATCGCCCCCATCTGCCAGCTATGCCGCCGGTCTTTTTGCGGCCGCAGAGCTGTGAAAAACGGAGCCGCCCCGGTCTTTTCTGCCGGTCGGCTCCGTTTTATGCTCTTCTTTATTTCTGAATCCAGACACCATTCGCATCGACTCTATATCCGTCCGGTGTCGTTCCATTGACAAACAATGCTCCGTCAGCACTCACATAATACCAGTATCCATTCGTCTGAATCCATCGGCTCTTCGCCATAGCCCCGCTTTCGGTATAATAATGCCAGGAGCCGTTTACCATCTGCCAGTCACGCGCCATCCACGCATCTGCATGGAAATAGTATGTCTCCCCCTTGATCAGGAGACTCTCATTTGCCGCGTAGGTTCCGTTTGCTTTCAGGTATTTCCATTCATTTCCAAACTGCTGCCACGCACCATCGCCCTGAGCAGCTGTATTGCCAGATCCAGAGCTACCCGGTCCGCCCTGACTGCCGGAAGAAGAGGTATTTTTGCTGGTCGTATTGCCGGACGGCTTGCTGGAATTTGACGTACTGTTGTTCGCCGCATCCGATACCGAGGTGTTCGTGCCAGCCGGTGTGCCGGATGCGCTTCCCGCCACTGCAAAACCATAGTCCAGCAGCTTCTTCGTATCGTCATAATGGGTCTGCGAACTCTTTAAAATAACTGCAATCAGGCGCACGCCATTTCGCTCTGCACACGTTACCAGCGTGTTGCCTGCCAGGGAGGTATAACCGGTCTTTCCGCCTATGATTCCCTCATAGTACTGGGAATTTGCCGGATTGAGCATCTTATGTCCCATCGTAAGCGTCCGCACCGTCGGCACGCTGGCAGTCGCCGGGAAATCGTAATGCAGGGTCGATGCAACCTGACGCACCGTCGCATTATTGAATGCAGCATTTGCAATCAGCGCCATATCATGTGCGGTTGTAAAATGGTTCGCATTGTTCAGACCGTTCGGGTTTGCAAAATGCGTATGTGTGCATCCTAAAGACGCTGCCTTCTCATTCATCTTATCCGCAAACGCGCTGACACTGCCGGACACATGCTCCGCCAGTCCGTTTGCCACCTCATTTGCCGATTTTAAAAGCAGACCATAGAGACAGTCCTTAACCGTAAAGGTATCGCCCGCCTTGACCTGCAGCGTCACCGCGCCCGATTCCAGATTCGAAACTGCCGTCTGGGAAAAGGTTACCGTATCACTCAGATTACAGTTTTCCGCTACCAGAAGCGCCGTCATCAGCTTCGTGATGCTGGCTGGATAATACTGCGTATCCGCATTCTTGGAAAACAGGAACTGGTTGTGCGTCGCATCATAGAGCACTGCGCCCTGCGCTGCCACCGTCGGCTGAGCTGCATTCTGTGAAGTAACCGTTGCTCCCGAAGGAACTGCGCCGGAGACCGAGCCTCCTGCCGCCTGTCCCGGACCGGTCGCCCCATCTGTCGCAGCAAATGCCGTCCATGACACAGACATCATAAGTGCCATTCCCAGGCAGAGGGAACGCACGGATTTTTTCCATATATTCATCGTATATTGTCCTTCCTGTATGTATTTTCGCTTTTCTCCTACCCGCCAGCTCCCGCAAACGTAAAGTTACGTTCACTCATTGCGCGGACTTTAACGGATTTTGCCAGTGTTGCGCAGGTACAAATCATGCAAATCTGTCTTACATTTTACTTCATTTTAAGCGACAATACAAGTTGAAAGGAAAATTTGAAATTATTACAATTTTATTACAAAAACAGGTAGCCGAAGGACATTCAGCTCCTCCAGCTACCGCTTGATTCTTTTTGTATCTTCTCTTTAAATCGTTGACCAGCTTCGCCGGTTTCCAGTTAACGCCGTCTTTGCATACGCCGTGCGTCACAGAATCCATCTTGTCATGCAGATCTTCTGCATTCCAGACGCTTTCTATTTTTATTTAATAAATTTTTACAGATACTTCTTCCGCAGATCTGCCCCACTCTCTGCCGACAGATACGCCGGTGCCACATCAAAGACGGTCTTGCAGCCCTTCTGGCCTTCCTGGTTCATCTTGTATGCCGCGCGTGCGTATGCCACGATGATGGAGGAAGTAAATTCCGGGTTGGAATCCAGCTTTAAGCTGTACTCGATGATATGGTGGTTCTCTTTGTTCCAGCCGGTCTTACCGCTGCGGAGTACGAAACCACCGTGCGGGAGACGGTTGTGATCGCGTTTCAGTTCTTCTTCGGTGATGAAATGAACCGTTGTGTCATAATCAGAAAAGTAGTTCGGCATGGTCTTGATCTCATTCTCGATCTTTGCCTGATCCGCTCCCTCTTCTGCCACAACAAAGCACTCTCTGGTGTGTTTTTCGCGGGTGGTCAGCTCTGGGCTGCTGCCGCTTCTGACTGCCTCCAGTGCACTTTCAACTGGGATTGTGTACTGTCTGGCATCCTTGACGCCCTCGATCCGGCGGATCGCATCGGAATGTCCCTGGCTGACGCCCTTGCCCCAGAATGTATAATTTTCGCCCTCCGGCAGGCATGCAGCTGCATAGAGACGGTTCAGGGAGAACATACCCGGATCCCAGCCAACGGAGATGATGCCAACCTTTCCGGATTTCTGTGCGGACTCATCGACTGCTGCGAAATGCTCTGGAATCTTTGCATGGGTATCGAAGCTGTCCACTACGTTAAACCACTGTGCATATTTCGGGGTCTGGACCGGCAGATCCGTAGCCGAACCGCCGCAGAGAATCAAAACGTCGATCTCGTCTTTCTTCGCCTCTGCCTCATCTACATGATAAACCGGTACGCCCTCGGTCAGGATCTTGACCGTTTCCGGCGCACGCCGTGTAAATACTGCTTTCAGTTCCATATCCGGATTCTGGCGGATCGCACACTCCACGCCGCGTCCCAGATTTCCATATCCTAAAATTCCAACTCGGATACTCATAGATATTCCTCCTAACGGTACAAAATTTGCCACGGATCCGGCTCTATTTTCCAGCTTACGTGATCCGATTTTACTTAAAAATTTCAAGTGTTCCCATTATACACTAGATCCATCCGTTTTTCAATATAGGTGAGTTCACGCGTACAGGAAACAAATTCTCATTTAATTCTCAACGAAAGCCTTATTCCAGCTCCTTCATTCCGGTATACAGCTCAAAATACCGCCCTTTCTGCGCCAGCAGATCTTCATGGTCGCCGCGCTCAATGATCTGCCCGTGCTCCAGCACCATGATCGCATTGGCGTTGCGGACTGTCGAAAGCCGGTGGGCGATGACAAAGGTCGTCCGGTCCGCCATCAGCCGGTCCATGCCGTGCTCGATGTGCTTCTCCGTCCGCGTATCGACCGAACTCGTCGCCTCATCCAGAATCAGGATCGGTGCTTTAGAAACTGCTGCCCGCGCAATGTTTAATAGCTGGCGCTGTCCCTGGCTTAAGTTTGCACCGTCGCCCTCCAGCATCGTGTCATACCCATCCGGCAGACGCATGATAAAGGAATGCGCCGATGCCGTTTTTGCCGCCTCAACAACTTCTTCATCCGTGGCATCCAGCCGCCCGTATCGAATATTTTCCCGTACCGTGCCGGTAAAAAGATGCGTATCCTGCAGAACCATCGCGATATTTTCCCTCAGCTCCTTCCGGTGCATCCGGCGGACATCGACGCCGTCCACCGTGATCGAGCCGCCCTGTATATCATAAAAACGGTTGATCAGATTCGTGATCGTCGTTTTTCCGGCTCCCGTCGAGCCGACAAAGGCGATCTTCTGTCCCGGCTTCGCATAGAGCGAAATATCCTTCAAAATCACCTGCCCCGGCTCATAGCCGAAAGTCACATGGTCAAGCACCACCTCACCGCGGATCGGCGCGATCGAAACCGCATCCGGCGCATCTGCCGCCTCCGGTTCCGCATCCAGCACTGCAAACACGCGCTCCGCGCCTGCCAGCGCCGAAAATACGTTTCCAACCTGCATGGAAAGCTCGTTGATCGGTCTGGAAAATTGCCGCGAAAAACCTAAAAATACGGTCAGTCCACCGACATCAAAGTTCCGGAACACACAGAGCAGACCGCCAATGCAGGCTGTCAGTCCATAATTTAACTGGCTTAAATTGTTCATGACCGGTCCCATCACACCGCCGAAAAACTGTGCCCGGATCTGTTTTTCTTTCAGATCCGCAACCGCATGTTTAAATGCATTCCAGTACACTTCACCCTTTTCCTCCACATAATTTACCTGCGGAGTGATGAGGTCATATTCCTGAGTGGATACTGCCAGGAGTTTCCCGGCAGTATCAAAGACTGCGGCCTTCAATGCGGTTGTGCCAATATCCAGTCCAATCAGTAATTTCATATTATTTCACCATGTTCTTCATCTTGCCGCCGACATTGCTCCAGTAATCTTTCAGAATGTCGAACTCATCACCGATACAGAAATCTTTTACACCAAGCTCTTTGTAGTATTCAGCATCCTCTGGATTGTAAAGTTCTACTCTCGGGCGAACGCCGTTAGCAAGTGCAACTTCAATACAGTGCTTCTCAGCTGCTTTCCACTCTTCTTTGTGCTCTGCGGAGTTGCATCCAATGCTCATGCAGTAGTCAGACGGTCCGAACTGGATCATGTCTACACCCTGAACTTTACAGATGTTCTCAATATCATCTACTGCAGATTTTTTCTCAATCATGAATGCTTTTACAACGCTTGCATTCATCTCTACATATTCCATCTGAGACGGTTCCGGATTGTATCCAAGCCATCTTCCATTCGGATATCCAAAGCGACCATTATATTTCGGAGTAAGCTCTTCATTATCC
>ERZ773112.1884-NODE-1884-length-10998-cov-5.362058_pt1 | contig 10998 bp, 9 predicted proteins | sample MGYA00580566_ERZ773112 | MGnify/ENA primary metagenome ERZ773112 (study PRJEB29015, sample SAMEA2737842) | human gut metagenome | biome: human gut; feature: human-associated habitat; material: faeces | place: China | collected 2012 ... | reverse complement strand
AGGTCGTAGAGTTTCAGCTCGTCGTTACCGCCAGGGATGATGGTATCGCTGCCTCTGTTCAGCGGACTTTCCCGCCTGACAGATGTCCGGAAGGAACGTTTCCGCCTGCAAAGGATACGGAACGAGAACGAGCAGCAACGCGTCGGTGCGCAGGAATTTCAGCTTCTCCTGGCGCCGTATCTCCTTCAGCTCCTCCTTCGTCACAGGCTTCAGCTCGTCGGTCGACGCCACCGGAGTCACCTTGCGTTGAGCCACTGCCACAACAAGCGTCAGCAGCAACACCGCAATCACAACCAGCCGCCTCATTGTGCGCCGGCCTCCCCTGTCCGGAAGAATATCTTGATATTTTCAGTGTTGGTGTTGTCTATACGCCGCTGCGGCACTTGGATGGAATCAATCAGATTGTGCGACACGCTGTAGTCCGTGACGTCAAACACATAAAACGCACCGCAGTCCTTGGAGTAGAAAAACGGCACACGGTCGTAGCAGACCGTCACCGTGTCGGTTATGCCCTCCAAATCCTGCTGGTTATACTGAATCACAAAGCGCGAGCAATCAGCGTCGACATCAAACGGCAGATAAACCTGCTTGGTCGACGACTGGTTGCGGATAATCGCCGAATCGCCAGGAGACCCGATGCCATAGACCGTCAGCGAGTCAATCGCAATCGACGTCTTCGTCTGCGACGAATAAAACCCAGCCAACGGAAGACTCGAAGAATTCTCCTCGCAGCCGTTGTTGCTGCACGACGCCATCCACATAATCACACCTATCGACAACGCCAGCAATATGTTGCGCAAAGCCGTCATACCCACGTCAAATCTCCTCACGGATTTGATAACTGTTGCGGCCCTCGGCATTGCGGGCAATCAGCTCACCGATAAATCCGGCAAGGAAGAACTGCGAACCCAGCAGCATCATCGTCAGAGCGATGTAGAAATACGGAGAGTCGGTAACCAGACGGTAAGGCATGCCATTATACATGGCACACAGCTTCATCGCGCCAACCACTATGGCCGACACAAAACCGATAAGAAACATTATTGAGCCGAGAAATCCGAAAATATGCATCGGCTTGCCGCCAAACTTCGAGATAAACCACAGACTCAGCAAGTCGAGATAACCGTTGACAAAACGGTTCAAGCCAAACTTCGTAGTGCCATATTTGCGGGCCTGATGGTGCACCACCTTCTCGCCGATGCGTGCAAAACCCGCATTTTTGGCAAGATAAGGGATATAGCGGTGCATCTCGCCATAAACCTCGATGTTTTTAACCACATCCTTGCGATAAGCCTTCAGACCGCAGTTGAAATCGTGCAGATTCTTGATGCCGCTCACCTTGCGCGCCGTGGCATTGAAAAGCTTTGTAGGAATCGTCTTCGACAGCGGGTCGTAGCGCTTCTGCTTCCATCCCGACACAAGGTCGTAGCCATCCTCCATAATCATCCGATAAAGTTCCGGAATCTCGTCAGGGCTGTCCTGAAGGTCGGCGTCCATAGTAATCACCACATCGCCCTCGGCGCGTTCGAATCCCACGTTAAGCGCCGGCGACTTGCCATAGTTGCGGCGGAAACAAACGCCCTTCACAGCCGCACTCTTTGCCTTCAAGTCGTTGATAACCTTCCACGAAGCGTCGGTCGAGCCATCGTTGACAAAAATAATCTCATACGAGAACCCGTTGGCTTTCATCACGCGTTCAATCCAAGCCTCCAGTTCAGGCAGCGATTCCGCCTCATTATACAGCGGAACGATAACAGATATATCCATAAATTCTTTCTTGTACGTACAGTCTGCAAAATTAGCATTTCCCATCGTAACAAAAAAATCGATTGCCGTTTTTTGAAAATTTTTTTGATTATAGCCGCCCTCTGTCGATGCATATCGTCACTTTCGCCGGTCAAAGCCGCCCGCCCGACACCTTTCCGCCTTCAAATCCACCGACAAAAAAACAAGCACCCCCGCAAACGTTAAAAACTTCTCCTCAACACCAATTTTCCACTCGTTTTTTCCCTTAATCTTAGTTTATTTACCTACCTTTATGGTCGAATTATAACAATCCTATCAAAAGAAAGTCTATTGGTTTAATCTAACCTCTGAGCAACAACATTGGAAGATAGACAATACTATCTGAATTGTTGTTTAGATATAGATGAAATTTATTAAAAATATGAAATGTAAGTACTATGAGATTTTTTGATTTCATTCGAAAACTAACAGGTACTGATGAGGACTCTCGCTTAAAGAAGCTTTCGAATCGAATATCAGAACTTTTTCGCGAAAGAACTAATATTGAGGAAAGGCAGAAGAAAACTAATTCTTCTGCTGATACTTCATGGTTCAAGATAACTCCAACTGATTTGGCATCTGTCAAGACAAAAGACTTCACACCTCTTCAATTTGGGAAGATACGAACCATGGCTGATCTTCTTGAAAAAAGGAAAAAAGAGGAACAAGAGCGAAATCATCAGATTCGTGGTGTCTTAACAGAACTTTTCACAAAAACCATTGAGCAAATCAAGCTTGAAAATGCCGACAAAGCTGAAGAGTATCTATACAAGGCTTCTCCACTGGAGAAAGAACTCAAAGAGGACTCTTTCACAGAGCATTTCAAGTCATTGCAAGCTGATATCAAGGAACTCAAGTCTATTCTCTTACAAAAAGAAATAGAGAGAAGAGAAGAAGAGGAACGCAAGCTTGCAGAGGAAAGGGCAAGGAAAGAAAAGTTAGAGGCAGAACGTCAAGAACGCATTCGTAAGCAACAGCTTGAGAAAGAACGTGAGGCTCGTGAGTACGAAGAAAAACTTGCAAGGATTGAAACTGAAAGAGCAGAAGAGAATGCAAGATTGCGTTCAACTGTCACCCAGAAAAAAACAAATCCAGATGCATTCTTGAATCATCTAAGGTTAAATGGTGTACGCTACTTCTATCATTTCACTGATGAGATGAATGTCAATTCTATTAAAAGACTTGGTGGCTTGTATTCCTGGTATTACTGTTCTCAACACGATATTAAAATTTCTAATGCCGGTGGTGACTTGCAATCAAGAGGACTAGACAGTCGATATGGTCTTCAAGACTATGTCAGACTCAGTTTCTGCTCAGATCACCCTATGGCATACCGTAAAAATAAGGAAGGTGCCCGATTGGTTCTATTAAAAATAAAGATTGATGTAGCTACATTCAAGGATACCTTGTTCTCTGATATGAACGCAGCAGATTCTGATCATACTCATGGAGGAAGTCTGAGTGATCTTCAAAGAGTCAATATCGGTGCGACGAAAGCATCCTACGTCAACAGGAACAGCCCCATCTTCCATGCTCATCAGGCTGAATGTATGGTTAAGACCTTCATTCCAATTGAATATATTGAAAATATAAACAATCCAAATAGAATGGTATTCTAATTATGATATACGTAGAAAACAAAAAAAGAAAACTTGAAAAAATTAAGGAACAATATCCAGAAGCTGACATTCTGGATATAACATCAACAACAAACACCAAATGGGCTATGGTCCTTAGTCCATTCTATCCTCATGGAAATATACCAATTCCATTTTCTGAAGGTTACTTTGCAAAGTGTGTAGAAGGTATATGGCAGGGCCTAAAGGTATTTGAAAACTGCGGCATAGATATGTCAAGTTTCCAAAACGATACTATGTCAGGATTAAAACGTACAGTAAGAAAGTTCGGACTTCCACGTGGACACCAAAAAGGTATTCATAGCTCTGAATTGCTTAACTACTTTGATGCACGTATGCAGATTTATCTTCCCTCGTATAAATACGTATTGGACAATGTACCTACCGCTCATAATGTAGTAATGAAAATTGCGGAAAGAGCCAAAGATCATGATATTGTATTCCTTGACTATAATGCAAACACAGATTTCAGAGATACATCATCACCGATGTCTCATGCAGGATTGGTGAAAATGTACATAGAAGGCACATATCCAAAGCCTGACGAGAAATACGAGCCTCTTACAGCCGAGGAAATTGCTGAAAGAAAAGAAGTTAAGAAAACCGCTCGTAAAGTAGGAACAAAGAAAAATAAAAAAGAAGTAAAACAATTAAATATATTTGACTGATATGAATACATATTTGCAAAATCTCACAGCGCTTGAACTCGGACTTCTAATCGCCTCTATCATCATTGTTGCGGTAGTAGTCTATTTCCAATTTCGTTTTTTCTCTGCAACAAGAATGAGAATTACACAACTTGGTGCCTTTTTCCCAGATCAGTCACAACTGAGTACTATCAAGACCTCCATTACTAAGGATGATCTTAATACTCGAGAATCTCTTAGAAAATTCATACAGGATCCACCTGCACGACACGTGGAAACAATAACTCCATCTTTAGTAGCAGAGGACGAAAGTGATTATGATACATATGATGATCCAGTGGAAAAAATCGAGTACTCCGATTTGGATTTGATAAAAGCAAACGGAGGCAGTGACGCTTTCCGTGAAATGGTGTTTGATACAAATGCATATTTGTGTAAGAATGTCGGCACATCTGCTGAATTTTCTATTCTTCAAGATATCTGCGAGAAGAAAATAGAAATGCTTGAAACACAGATTTCTAACACAATCAATGTCCCACTATACCTCGGTCTTGGTGGTACATTTATTGGTATTATTACAGGTCTGGCAGGTATTGCTTCTAATGTCGACGATTTGTTCGCTGGTGGCAACATGGTACCATTAACCAATCTTCTCGTTGGTGTCATCATCGCCATGTTTGCAAGCTTGTTCGGACTTGGCTTGATGGTTTACAATTCTTCTATAAACTACAAAGAAGCATTGAAGAATTGTGATAAATATAAGAGTGTTTACTACGACTTTCTCCGTAGAGAACTCATGCCATCACTTTCTAACAGCATGGCATCAAGTCTGAATTCCCTTAAATCAGTTCTTGGCGAGTTTATTGGTAAATTTGGACATAATCTCGATGCTTATGCCAATTCAGCAGAACTTCTGAATGACAACATCGAGAAGCAACATCTTCTTCTTGTAGAGATAAACAAGATGAAACAGAAGGAAATGGCAGTTGAAATTGCCAATGCATTTCAAACACTGAAGGACTCTTCTGACTCTCTGGAGAAATTCCACAGCTATCAAGATGGATTAAATGAAACCATAGAAAAAGTTGATGAAGCTGTTTCTAAAATTGATGATGTGGTTGCTTCATTTGATGACTTCGCCAAGTCCCTCAAGGTTGTCGTTGAAAACCAAAGTTCAGCCTCTGAACTACAAACACAATTCCGTGCTTCAATAGAAAAACATTTTCCTACAGGTTCAGAAGCTCGAGAAATGTGGAGAAAGCAATTAGACAACATTACGGAAGATGCTACCAATGTTTCAACAGAGTTGAATGCCCAACTAAAGGCTCAGACTGACTATATTAAGTCGTTCATTGAAAGTAACAAGACAGCATTTGAATCAATGTCACAACTAAATACGGTTGTAAGCAAATTGATTGAATACACAAATGTACAAGCTGAATGTTACAAGGATTTGAAGACAGAAATTCAATCTCTCAAACAAGAGCAATTGAATGCTCAAAGCAATGCAAATAAGTTGAATGGCGACTTGCTGACAGCAGTAAAGGAAATGATCTCAGCCATTAAGACAACAAAGAATTAATTATGGCAAGACAAAAAGACCCGTTTTGGACGAGCTATTCTGACCTGATGACTAGTTTATTCTTCGTCATGCTCGTCCTTTTCATCATTTGCCTAATAAAAGTCGGTAAGACAAATGGTGAGTTGCGTGATGCTCTAGGCACAGCAAATGCAGATAAAGAAAGACTTGAACAGATTCTCCAGCTGGATAGTCTTTACGAGAAGCTTAGTAATGAATCTACACTTGGCTACGATTCTGAGAAGAAAATGTTCTATGCCAAAGATTTTGTAGGCAAAGAAATATTCTACTCAAACGACGATAAAATAAAAGAGGAATATCTTGGGATGGTTGATTCGGTCGGTACCGATTTAGCTAGAATTTTACAAGCATTGCACAATGATAAGTTTCATTACCAGCTTGTAATCGAAGGAAATGCTGCGATAAAGTGGGACCAGTTGAAAGCAAATACTTATAATCCCGACAACACTGAAATGTACTATCTAAGCTATAGACGTGCCTTAGCACTATATAATAGATGGCGCATTGTCGGTAAACATGATTTTCGTAAATTCAATACAGAAATCATTATTGCAGGTAGTGGATTCAATGGTAACAACAGAGACAAAAAAGTTGAGGAAAACAATAAGCGATTCATTATTCAGATTCTTCCTAAAATTAATCGTCCTGATCCTGATAAAGGACAAAATAAATAAGGAAAAAATATGGTACTCCTTCTTCTGATATTCACAGTTTGTGGCATTCTTCTGATATTCTTTAAAAAGTTATCAAGGAGCGAAAATGTCATGCTCTCAAAAGCTATATTAAACCACAATCAGCTTGTCTGTGCATTGACTCAGAAAGCTTTCGTAGGCCAGCATACGGCACTGACAGAGGACGAAGAACGTAGAATTGTGACCATGGCAGAAGCAGATTGGAACGAATGGGACAATCTGATTACTGAAATGCACAAGTTTTACAGTTCGAATCCATTTCTGGTGAATGACTTTCTAAAGGACTATTTCCCAAATATACAAGATAGAACTCTTTATAAGAAGCTAACTTCAAATGGCTCAAAAATGAGTAAAAATGAAGCAGCAATTAGAAGTTTATCTTTCGATGAAATCAAAGTCTTAGACTCTATGACAGAAGATGACTGGAACAAGAGAAAAGCAAGGCTCACAAAAATCAATAATATTATCAATCATAATGCTGATGGAATTAAAACTTATAAAGAAATTAAGAAACTTTCTTCAGGACCAAACAACACATTGCTTCTCCGAGATCAGAATTTGATAGAGCATCTCCAAAAATGTTATGTCATTTCAAAGCAGCAAGATGATTGGCTAAAAAGACAAGAGAGTTTTTGTGCAAAATATAGAAGTACGATTACTGAATGTAACTCTAATGCTGGGTGCTATACCTATGATGTTCCTTTCAACAAAATCCGAAAAGATGGTACCAGCACGAAATCCAAATTTAAAATCTGGCAATCTTTCTCAGATTCATATTCTCCATACCATCTTGAAGAACAATCAGATTCAATGGTAAATACTTATGGAGAGCTAGATGATTTCAAGAATCGCCAAAGATATTATTACGAGTACATCTACGAAAGAATATTCCATGTCATACAAAAGATAGAAGAAGACAATGAAGAAAAACCTCTAGTTGTTTTCATAAATAACTGTCCATTTGAGTGGGCAAAAGAGACATACGATTATCATTATAATCATCTTAAATCACTTTTAGATGATTATGATTTCCCGTATGTTAACATAGATAGACTTTATTTACTTGATACATCAACAAATTACAAGACCGTAATAATTGTTGATTTTATTACATCAAATGACGAACTGTACACCAATTGCAACCTAATCGTCAGCTTCTTTAAAGATTTCATTCCAACAATAGGCTATCATACAATATTAAAAGAGTATTCTGATACAGAAGTAAAAGAAATTATTGATAATGAAAGAAATAATAGAGACACCTCCAGCTGCTCGAATGAGTACTGACGAAGAAAGAATTCTGTATGTTAAGACAATATTACTAAAAGCAAACAAGGCTGAACGCTTTTCTTACTATGCGCTGTCGAATGTTTTAATAGGAAATGGAGTGAAGTCTGGATTCATCAAACCGGTTTGGTTGGACTCTCCTGATGATATAAAAGTCAATTCTACAACTGGAGACGGAGAAATGGGCTTTGCTTATTCCCTCAATGGCGTTAAACAGCCTAATTTCACAATTGAAGGTGATAAGTACTCTATAGAAGATGTTTCCAAATTCACTTATCTTTTTCTAAAAAAAATTGGAGTCTGGGAACAATTCATAAACAAAGGTGAAGATGCAATAAGAAAGATGAATGAAATCGGAGTATTATCATGGTAATACTTTATTCTATCATCATACAACTTGGTGACTATAATAATTATGCTTGAACTCGAACTACAGTAATACTTCCGCCGCGAGTATCCGCAGGAGAATGCTAGCTGTGAATGGAAGGAATTAAAAAAACGGAAGGCTCGTTTAAAATACAATAAGCGTAAATTATGGCACTCGCAACAAACATAAACGGCTTGCTTAACAAGCAAACGATAGGATACATCCGCTTTGAATTCAAGAAAGGATGAGATCCGATAATCACATATAACTATTTTTTTCTGAGCGTTTATTTGCACCTATTCCACTGCTGTTTCTTTGAAAAATGGCAGTTTAAGAGTAACTTTGCCCCGAGTAAACCAAAAACGATGACAACAACTAAAAAACAGGCGGCGACGGGGGATATATACCACCAGAGCCTCTGCGCGAGGGCGGGGCCCTCGGGACAAAGTGTCTCGAAGTTGTTACTTGTCAAGTTCCTGCTTTTTCGGGGCTTTTGCCAGCTCCGGCGGCTGTTTTTCTTTCCAGTCATCCAGCAGGGACATAATCTGTTCTTTCATTTTGGCGGGAGTGACCTCCTTGCCAAAATACTTTTCCAGTTCCGCAGTAGAAATAATCACGCCTCGATCCTCCTTTTTCTGTTCTGATAAGATACCGTCAATGACATCGCCGTTGAGCTTGCCTTCCTTATCCAGCTCCCGGAGCCGTTTGGCCTGGGCCAGCGAGGGCGAAGCCTGCTCCCCGTCAATGGAAACAGCAATAAGCCTCTGATTTTTCGGTTTGATGTAGGAAAGCTCCACGGCAGGCATGAAGCCCATCTTTTTATCGTCTACCTTATCCAGAAGCTCCGGCACAAGGGAGTTGAGCCGCAAGTAGCGCATGACCTTTTTATAGTTCATTTCATGCGCCTCGCCTACAATCTCAACCGAGCGTTTCCCGACATCGCCTTCCGCAACACCTTTCAGCCGCCCGCCCTGATGCTTGATGTCCTCAACCTCGAGTTCCAGCAGCGCGGCCAATTCGCTGGGGAGCATCCCGTCACGCTGCTTGTTGCTGTCCTTCATGGCCTGTACCGCTTCGTGGTCGGTCATTTCACGGACGATAAAGGGCATTTCCTCCAGCCCCGCCAGTTCACTGCCGTGGGTACGGCGATGGCCCGCTACAATTTCATAGCCGTTTCCATCTTTCTCCGGGCGGGCAAGACCGGGAACCATTACACCGTTTACGCGGATAGAAGCAACGATTTCCTGCATCTTCGCATCGTCCCGTACCTTAAAGGGGTGCGGACGGAATGTGTGAAACGGATGAACCTCGGAAAGTTTCAGATAAACCAGCTTGCCTTCCTCAACCGGGCGGGGCGGTGTAGTCGGCTCGGGAGCCGTCTGTTCCACAGCAGCAGTTTCCTTCAGTGCCGTATCCTGTGCGGGCTTAATGGGCTCCTTGGCATCCGGGGCCTTTCCATCGCTTCGGGACACTTTGTCTCGTTTGGACGGCTTGGGCTTGTCAGGGGCCGCCTTATCCGCCTTGGGTGGGCGGCCCTTGCGGGCCCCAGCCGATTTCTCCGCTTTCTGATTTTCAGTCGCAGCCTTTTCCGCTTTCGGCGGACGGCCACGGCGCGGCTTTTTCGGTTCCTCCGTATTGGCGGGCTGCGGTGTTTCTCCGGGGGCTGCCGCCTCTGGCGTTTCGGGGGTTTCCGCCTTTTCGACTTCGGCGCGGGCGTTCTGCCTCTTTTCCGCCATAAGTTCATTGATTTTGTCAAAGGACACAACCACATCGCCGGACTCAGGTATGGCAGGCCCGGTCTGTTCCTGCTGGGGCTCAGACGCTGCGGCCTGTTCGGGTGTGGTGATAGGCTCGGCGGCCTCCGGGGAAATATTCTCCGCAGGGCCAGTATTCAATTTTTCATCGGCCATTTACGATCCTCCTTTTCGTTAAAGTTGCACAAATTTGAACGCTAAAATTTTGTAGTTATTTTTGTGCCTCCTTTCCGTCTATCCACGCAAAAAAGCCGCCCGTTTTTCATGCCGGACGGCTTTTTGCGTAATGTGATAGATCAAATATTATTTTTTCTGGTTTGTAGGCTCCGAAAAGCCTTGTATTTACAGTGTTCCTAATAGGAAGTAATCATATGTGCTTGACGCCATCAGGGAACCTCATGGAATCCCTTATATTGTTATTCCTTATCCGCTCCTTTCTCACCGCTCGTCGGCTAGTGTCCACTAACTGCCGACAAAATATATTGCCGCCCCGCAGCCTCTCTGCGTATTATGCGCAAGGATGTCAGGCGGCTCGACAAGTGTACTAATAATCACTAACACTTCGAGGTTTACTTACATAAGTTAGAGTCATCTAACCGCTGTGAATAGACTCACACTGGTTTCTGGTAAAACTCCAGTGCGAGTTAGATGCAACTAACTCACATCTTAAAGGTACTCCCTGTTTATTGCGGCATCTGTTCTCGCGCAATACGCAGGGAGAATACTTTACAATCAAAGTTGTTCTTTAATCGAAATGATTTACCGTGCAGTCAGTTCATTCTCTAAAGAAAGATTGCAGAGGGGAATTGTCCCACAGGGGAATCCTGTGGGACAAGGGTGCGCACCCTTGTCTCTGTTTTGATTGTGAGTTTAATTATATCAGTATCTTTTAAAAAGTCAATCGTTCTGGGGAATGAACTATAAATGTAGGCATGCTTAGGTGGGAGTGATATTAACTCTGTTGGAGCAAAGATTCAAGTCTTTACGGATTCTTTCTGGCCTTTGGATACCGGCTTTGGTCAACAGCACGGATTGGAGGGGACTAAGCCAACGCCGCCTATGGCGGCATTGACGCAAGCATAGCGTTTGTATGACAAACGCGCTTGCTGGGGCTCGCCCCAGTCCCCAATGCCGCCTGCGGGCGGAAGATTTTGCGGCAGCGCCGCGGGAAAGGAGGGCGATATGCCCGAAAAAAGCACACATGAAGAAACTAATAATTGTTTTATCAT
>ERZ773112.1875-NODE-1875-length-11034-cov-26.424538_pt1 | contig 11034 bp, 7 predicted proteins | sample MGYA00580566_ERZ773112 | MGnify/ENA primary metagenome ERZ773112 (study PRJEB29015, sample SAMEA2737842) | human gut metagenome | biome: human gut; feature: human-associated habitat; material: faeces | place: China | collected 2012 ... | reverse complement strand
CATCGCTTCTCCTTTCCGGACGGCTGTTACACCGCCCTTTTCCTTACCATCGTCCGAATCCATAAAAATGGCTCTGCCAGTATGGAGAGTTGATGGACGTATACTGAACCGGATGCCCACAATGGATCATCTGACCATTGCCCACATAGATTCCGATATGCGTTACTGGTTCTCCTGCATCGTAGGTTCCTGTAAAGAAGATCAGATCTCCCGGCTGTGCATCTGACTGTGATACAGGTGTACAAATGTTGTACAATCCCTGTGCTGTCAACCTCCCGGTGTTTCTAACCCCAGAATGAACTAGGCAGTAACTTACAAATCCAGAACAGTCAAATCCACTTGGCGAATATCCACCCCACACATATGGTGTTCCAAGATATCTCGCTGCTTCATTTAACAAACGCTGTGCTGCTTCACTGGTATATTCATTACCGCCAAAGCCTGCCCCTTCTCCTGTTTCCAGATAAAAGATCGGGTTTAACCGCTCTCCATTTTTCAAAAGTTCAATATGAAGATGGCTCCCTGTAGAATTTCCAGTATTTCCTATAAGACCTATCTCATCACCTTTCGTGACGGATGCTCCTGCAGATACACTCCGGCTGCTTAAATGTGCATACCGCAGTTCATAACCTTTACTGTCCTTGATTACAACATAATTGCCATAGCTGTCGTTATAAGCAGAAGTTGTAACCGTTCCGGTCAGCCCTGCCATTACTTTTGTCCCTTCCGGTGCTCCGATATCCATACCATTATGAAGCTGATTTGCTCCTGATATTGGATGAATCCTATATCCATAATAGCTGGTCACACTGGAATACCAGTTAAAATCAACCGGTGTTGCAAACATCTGCAAGTTGCCTTTTGTATCGTTGTAGGCACTGAACAGTTCTTTCTGGAAAAATCCCAGCCTGTCCTGACAGATTGACATCAGGTTTCCACTATTTAAGGTGACATTCAGCACATCTACATCTCTTGTCCTGGTCACTTCCACTTCATTGCTTCCATTATCATCTGCCAGATAACATTCCCATGTTTGATGTCCATGTGCAGATGCTGCCGCATGACTGTCATAATAGACATCAAACTGTACACCGTATCTTGCGAAAGCTCCGGTATCTTCAACAGTATATTCGACACCATTCATAACTACCTTTGTTCCCATTGGTACAAACGGATTGGAAGCATCTACCGCTAAGGTATGATTGGCAGTTGGATATGCTCCACTGGCAGTCGGTCCTCCGCTCCAAATACCACAACAAATTGGGCAGTTACAATACCCACTGGTCACAACCTGTCCCAAAGATTCTCCAACTCTTACAGTTGCTGTCTCTGTCACAGTCTCATTGACTGCTTCTGTTTCTAACCGATACTGCAATGCAAAAAGAGCATCCAGTTCTGGCTTTACCTGTTCAAAGGTAAATTCTTCATACTTTGCTGACAAATAACTGATCAGGATAAACGGATCATGCTCAATAGGTCCGATGTTATATCGGTATTCCTCATGTCCCGGTTCTTCAGATTCCATGTTGTTGATCCGCTCCTGCAGATTAGCTTCCAGCTGTGTATAATACAGTTCCGCTTCCCGGATTGCCTGATCCGATGACAGATAACTGGTTCCGGTATAAGTGATCACATTTTGTAAAAACACTGCAGAGCAAGACGTGACATTCGTTATGATCAGAAACATCAATCCGATCAGAACTGCTACACTGATATACACCTTCCGGTTTTCTTTAAAGAAGTTGGTGACCTTACCGCCAATCTTCTTAATATAATCAATCGTACCTTTTGTAGCTGTTCCTACTGTCTGTTCACTTCGCTTCGCTTTGGCATAATCCCGTTTGATCTGTTGCTTCTGAATCTGTTTTTTCAGCTTCTTCTGCTCCTGATGGGATGCAGCCTGTGCCTGTTTCTCTTCCTGTCTTTCAAGTCTGCTTCTTTTTCTGGATGCCCACTGTTTCCTGCGTCTGGCACTTCTCTGTTCCAGCCGGTAAACACCTTCGCCGCTTTCTTCTAACTTATGGGCACCTTCTACCGCCGCATTATCGTCTTCATTTTTGCTGATCTCACGGTGCAATGCTACGGAAGTTGCACTTCCTGCTTTCTTGACAACAGAAGGTTTTTCTGTTTTCACAGATTCCCCTTCACCAAACTTCAAACGGGATTTTTTCTTTCCAGGAGTTTCTCCTTCATTTGCCTGATAGACCTGTGCTTTCTTGGAATGCTGCTTTGCTTCCTTTTTCTTTCTTGCTTCTTCATAAGAAAACTTTTTGGCTTTTTCTTTCTGTTTCTGATGGCGGAAATTGACTCCATCCGTATCCATCTGGTTCAATTTCTCCATATCTTTGTCATTTTTCACAGAAGCACCAGTTTCCTCATAAGCAAACTTCAAACGTTGTTTTTGTTTTGGCTTTTTGCTGCCACCTGTCTGATTTCTCCGGCTGTCTCCTCTGTTTTCTGATAGATCAGCACGTTTTTCTTTCAGTCTCCCTGACTGTCCGGCTTCGTATTTTTCTGCAAGTCTGGATTCTTTTCCAACTTCAGCACGGATTCTTTTTCTATTTTGCTGTTTACTACTCTGTCCAAAATCCTCACTTTGCTTCTCTGTCCGTATCAGTTCCGGTGCATCTCTGGATTTTTGCACAGAGGGACGAATATTTTTCCCACTCCGTTCAGACTGGCGGGGAGACTTATCCACAAGGTTTTCTTCTTTTTCCCCCTGTTTTCTTCCCATCTGCACATCACCGACACGGTTACTGACACGAACAGAAGATTTATCTGTCAGGTTTTCTTCCACCAGCCCATCCTTGGTCATCTTCTGGACTTTCTTGTCCCTGACTTTCATTCTCTGTTCTGCCACTACTTACTCCTCCTTCTTCGGATACCCTTTCCCTGCCTGTAATAAGCAGAGAAAAGCGATGCCGAAAACAGCACCGCCACTAAAAGTTAATACATATGAAATTGCTCGTAACATTGTTTTCTCCTTTGATTTAACCTGCTTCGGAAGTCTCCTCTAAGCGGGTTGTCATGATTTTATAGAGGGAATTCTTCGGGAATCTGTCTACAAATGGGATAATGACATTTCCATAGAACAAAAGTCCTTCCCCCTCATTACTGTTGGTTACATAGGACAGCTGGGTTGGTGAGATATTCAGCTGTTTTGCCAGAATCTGCCTGTCTCCAGAAGCCTGGTTGAGCATATAAATGAAATCAGAGTTTTCAAAAATATTCTCGATTTCCCTGGAAGCCAATAAATCTTTGATATTCTGTGTTATCTGATTGTTATTATCAGGTGGCTTTTTATCCACCTCTCTGGGGCTTTCGCCCATTTTCATCAGCGTGTCATTTCACGCTCAGCATAGCATATCTTTTTACCACGATTATATCGTACCGGCTGGCAATGCGGCCTCTTGGAGCTGTTATATTCTGCTTATGCAGGTTCAAGCTCTATGCGTTGCGTGTGGCTATTCTATTATGAATAGCCTTCCACTCGGATTAGGTCGCTACCCCTTTCCCGTTTTTTTCCGCATTGATACTTCTGACTTACTTGCCGGTTTCAGTCAGAACGGCGATAGTTTGCACTTTAAGCGACTAACAAGTAACAAACCAGTTCACCAGTTGGAATACCTCCCCATTTACGGAACCTCTTCCAAATTTCCACACTGTAAGCTGCTGTCTGCTCTTCTTTTAATAGAAGATGGAATTCATCCACATAGTAACGGGTAGATTTATGAGCGGAACGATTGATAGTCACTCGGTTCCATACCTGGTCCTGCACAATCAACATCCCGATCTTTTTCAGCTGTTTTCCAAGCTCTTTGATATCAAAACAAACGATACGATTGTTGATATCTACATTTGTGCGATGATTAAATACATTCAGGGAGCCTGTAACATAAATCTCCAATGAAGTTGCAAGACGCTGTGCTTCCGACTCTTCCTGTTTCCGCAACAGATTATATAAATCCTCCAGGATTGGCATCTTCTCCGGTACGGGATCGGCAAGATATTCCTGATAAACCAACCGCACACAACGGTCAATGATAGTTTTTTCTACCGGCTCCAGTCCATTCTTTCCTCCAACAATCAGCTCACACAACGACAGAATAAAATCCGCTTTCAGTGACAGTGGATTGTCTTCCTCGGAATAATTCAGGTTCAGATCCATTGGATTGATATACTGGTCAGATACCGGAGAAACCCGTACCACCTGCCCGTGCAGTGCCTGCACAAGTGCCGAATATTCGGCTTCTGGATCGCAGACGATGATATCATCTTCTGTGATCAGGAAGCAGTTTGTAATTTCTCTCTTTGCTGAGAAGGACTTACCGGAACCTGGTGTACCAAGAATCAGTCCATTCGGGTTCTTCAAACGTTTCCGATCAACCATAATCATGTTGTTGGATAATGCATTCAATCCATAATAAAGAGCTTCCCCTTCCTGAAACAGTTCCTGTGTCGTAAATGGCACGAAGATCGCTGTTGAAGATGTGGTAAGCCCTCTTTGAATTTCAATTCGATTGACTCCCAGTGGAATACAGGACATGAGTGCTGCTTCCTGCTGATAATCCAGTTGTTTTAAGGAACAGTTATATTTCTGTGCGATTCCCTGCACCTGGAAAATATTGTTATCCAGTTTCTGACGCTTCTTTGCGGTATTCATCACCAGAACCGTTACAAGAAACATTCGTTCATTTCTGGACTGCAGATCTTCCAACAGGTTCTTCGCCTCTTCTCCATAGGTTATAAGGTCCGATGGAAGTACGTCCATATCATAACCGGAACGTACTGCCCGCTTCTGCTCTTCAATCTTCATCTTATCCAGATCTGAAATCTTACTCTTGATCATTTTGATCGCAGAACTCTGGTCAATGGACTGGATATGAATGTTGACATTGATGCTGTCATCCACATCCAGGAAATCTGCAAGCATCCGGTCTGTCAGCTCCGGTGCCAGAATCTGCAGGTAACTCACGCTCCCCATCGTTCTTCCCATCAAAAATGTCTGATTCTTGGAAAAGTTAAAGGAAGTCGGTGCAATAAAATCTTTGGTCTTCAATCCTGTTTCCGGCAACATCTTATACTGGAACTTAAATGGCTCAATCCTATCCTGGTTGAACACATGATATAGAATCTCCAGCCGCTCCAGACCATTTAAGGAATGTGCCTGTGCCCCCAGAACCTTAAAGTTATTTAAGATATCTGTTTCGATTCTTTCAAGCCTTGGTCTTGCTACTTTCAAACTCTCTGCTTCAATTCCAAAAGTAATATACTTTGTCTTCACCAGACCATTATTTCCTTTTGAAAGCTGATTTTTCAACATAGTACGATACTCTTCACGAATGGCATTGAAGTCATCGTTCTGATCAGGAATGTCAATGCTTTTCTCAAATTCTGCCACATCCACCTGCTGATTGATAAAGGACAGCTGCACACTGATGGAAGAATCAAAGTAATTTAAGAAATCACAGTAATTTTCAAATATCGTGGTTTTATCCTCATTTAAAGCAAGCTGATAGTTGATGTCATAAAACTGAATTGTCTTAGAGAAAAAGGTCTTTGTCACCTGGCAGATACCATCCTGCAGCATCCGAATATACGGAATACTCTGCTGTGCAGTTGTAGGAATGTTTTTCTGTTTCCTACGATCCCGTTCCTGCTTCTTCCTACGCTTTTCCTGTTCTCTTTCTTTTCTGCTTGTTTTGTTTCTTCTTTCCTGACGGTTTCTTTTTTCCGCCAGGGACAGACGCTCCTGCTGAGCCTCCTGCTTTGTCTTTTTTGCCATCTGGCACACCCTCCTTTTTTACAAGGGTGGAAATCTCCTGATAAAAATTTTCTGTCTTATATGGTCTTACCGCCGGACAGATAAACTTCTGTCGAATGATATTTGCCACCACTTTTTCAAAGGGAAGACCGTCTTTTTCATACATTGCCATGAAGAAAAATGGAAGCATGATCGTTACCATCAGGATGGCTGCGATACTGGAACCAATTGGTTTTCTCATGACCAGATAAAACGGAATTCCCACAACTGCGGCAAGTGAAAAGAAAATCAGCTGCCGCTTTGTCAGATTTAACGCTACTTTTGTTTTGACCTTGGTAAGGTCTTTTGGTACTGGTACATACGCCATGGTATGCGCTCCTTTCCTGCCCGCTAATGGGCATTGAATATTGATTTGCTAAGGCTTCCGGTCTTGAATAATGAAAATGCAAGAATCACGGTATAAGCCGCTACTGAAAACATTGCTGCATGAAGGTCACTGGATATGGTCATTGCATTTACTAAAACTGCATAAATTCCCACACAGACCATCATGAAGAATCCCTGAAATGCCAGTGCGAACAAGCCTTTTAAATAGTTGTTTCCGATATTGCCCCATTCCTTATTGGTCATGGTGGCAAACGGAATTGGTGCTATGGAAGTATAAAGTAGGGTAAGAACCCGGCGCCTTACCATATCACTATGGCAGGTTTCCGAGAACTCCCCTCCGAACCGGACTTACACCTCTCGATGTATCCGGCTCTCCAGATGTCAGTCTAACTTTCCTGCGTGTAACTTATCGTGACAGTCGATGCAGAGTGCCATTGTCTTGCGCTTACGCCCAATCATGGCGATTTCCCATTGTTTTCTGCCACTTAAATCTTTGAGTTTTCGTATATGGTGTATTTCAAGCGGCACATTCTCTGCGCCACACCACTCACACCTGTTTGCTTGCAGTCTTTTTATAAGGCTATTACGCCCATAATTCTCAAAAATTCTTGCTACTATATCAGGATTTCCGCTTTCTACTTTAGTGTCCCGGCGGAACCCATTATTGTAAAACAATACCTTTCCGACCTTGCCGTTTTTCTTCGGATATTCCACAACAAAATCTTTCCCTTGACGGTACTTGCGGATAATTCTGCTGATTCGTGTCCGATATTTTCCAGCAAAGGTTTTGAGCATACTGTATCTCATTACATAGTAGAAGTTATTGAGTACAGACACGTTGTTTGCAAGTCGGTAGTAGTTATACAATCCACGGATTTCTGCGTTGTATTGGTTTAGGATTTCCAAATCGTCCAAGTGCAACAGGCGAGTGCGCCGGACAGGCTCCCAAACCTCTTTGTTTCCATTTTGTTTGTCGTATTTAATCTTGAGGGCATTGTAGGAGAACAATCGTTTTACCCACTTATCATGGGGAACATAAAGTAAGACTTTTCCATTGTTTACCCGTCTGGTAGCCCCGGTTTTGGTCTTTTTGTTGTGTTCGCCTTTGGCGATTGTGACCTCATATCCCAAGAACTTCGCAGCGTCGTGTCCATGAGTAATCAATGTCTTTTCCTCGGACATTTCCAGATGGAGTTTGTCCCGGATAAAGTAGCCTACATCTTGTTTAATCTGTTCTGCGTCCTCTTTGCTGCCGATAACTCCGATTAAGAAATCATCGGCGTATCGGATATAGCAAAGCCGTTTATAGCTATCGTCCATCTGGTCGCTATACGGTATAGATTTCAGACTACGCCGAAGTTCCCGGATTTCTGCAATTAAGCCCTCTTTTTCTTCCACGCTCATTTTAGAGATATTTCTTTTAAGCCTTTGTTCTTTTCCTCGGCAGACATCCAATTTCTTCTTGAACGCAGGATTGATTTTACGGCGGTTTCCGCAGTTGAATTTCTCTGCATACTCTGCCATATAACTGTCCAGTTCGTTCATGTAGATGTTTGCCAGGATAGGGCTGATGATGGAGCCTTGCGGAGTTCCGGAATAAGTATTGTGGTAATTCCAATCCTCCATATATCCAGCTTTCAAGAACTTCCAGAGCAGACCGATGAAATATTCATCTGCAATCCGCTTTCGCAAAATAGCAATCAACACATGATGGTCTACGTTGTCAAAACAGCCCTTTATATCCCCCTCAACGAACCACTTTGTCCCCGTAAAATATTTCTGCACATATTTGAGTGCCGTATGACAGCTTCTGTTTATACGGAAACCGTGGGAATAGTCGCTAAAGGTTGGCTCATAAATACTCTCCAAGATGAGCCGCACCACCTCCTGTATCAGTTTATCGTCGAATGACGGTATCCCCAGAGGACGCATTTTCCCATTGGATTTCGGGATATACGTTCTCCTTGCCGGGTTAGGCTGGTAACTAAAATCCCGCATCTTTTCAATGAGGGCGTTTATCCTTGCCATTCCCATTCCGTCAATGGTTTTGCCGTCTGTTCCGGCTGTCATGTTGCCTGGTTTCGCCTGTATCCGCTGATATGCCAGCAGATAGAATTGTGGATTGTACAGGTTGCGGTATAACCGCTCGTACTTGTAACTCTTGTTACACGCCTTGGATTTTAGGCTTTCCAACACATTTTCAGGACTTCTCATAATGCCTCACGCACCTTTCCTTTTTATGAATTGGTTGACATCCTGCCTCCCTTCGCCATGTAGACGGCTTTCCCGCCCTCGGACTACTACGGAGGCTCCGTTGCCATGCCGGATATTCAGCGTCATCTTTCTTGGGTTTTTACCCCTTGAAATTTATCGCCTTGCGGCATTACGCATAGCCGGATAGTTCCGGCGTTCCGGTTTAGGCAATCTCCAGTTAGACACTTTGGGATAAGCGTATTGTGATGTCGGTAGTGGGTTTTCGTCCTTTTCCGCTTACTGCGGCTGGCTGTCATAAGTATCGTGCGGTCTGTGTTTACCTGTCACATTCCGCTATGACATACGGCGAATACAACCATCCTGCGCCGCCGGGTCGAGTATCCCGCCTCGGACTACCCTTAAAGCAGTTTAGCCTTGCTCCTCATTCACAATGTTGCGTCTTGCCGCTCAGTCGTGGGTAGATGGTTTTCCCAACTCGCGATTTTTCCGATACGCTATTGTCCCCCTTGTGGTTTCCCTCCGGGGTAAATCGGATGACGCTAAAGTGACGCGTTTCACGTCTTTGATACTTTTCTTTACCGGCTTGCTAAAGCCGGATTCCCAAAATGTCCGCGCACCGCCTTTGGATGAAAAGCGGCGCTTCTGGACGCGCGGTAAATTTCTATCATTCTTCCGTACAAGATTACCGTAATGATAATTGACAGAATGTGCATGGTAACACTGATCAACATCGTTTCCATGGATAGCAGGAACAAATCCCCTAACTCCATATCCTCCAGGGCATCCACAATCCGTGTAATTGCTTCTGTTGCATCCACCGCAGTGTTTCCTGATATCACCCCGGCGGCATTGTTGACCACATGCTGGCCAACATCAAAGACCGCCATCGTGATATTGAACGTATTTGTCACCAGATAAATGGCTACATACGCTTTGAAGATCCAGAGGAAAATGTTATAAGTCTCAAATTCATGGAAATTGTTTTTCTGTGTTACCATCGTGATCAATTCATAGCACAGGACAAAGGTGATGATCAGTCCCGCAATGGGGACAATCACCGTTTGGGATAAATTCTGAATCAGATTAAAAATCCCTGCATTCCATCCCTGCGGTGTCTGTCCCACCTGCCCGGCTATGGTTCCCACCTGCTCATTGACAGACGTGAACATGTTATCCAAACTTGACTTGATAAGTCCGATCAGGATATCCTTTATCGCTTCCGTAATTCTCTCAATGATGGTGTTCATCTACCACTCCTCTTAAGAGAACAGGGTTGCCAGCTGTGGAATCAGGGTAGTTCCCAGCAGCATGATTCCGGCACCAGCCATCAGCTGTTTGATGCCCTGGCTCTTAGCGCCGGGATTGTCGTTTCCATATCCTTCCAGAAGGTTTACGACACCCCACACGCCAAGACCTGCGCCGATTGCGACTACAAGAGTTTTTAAAGTTGTAATTGCACTGCTAAAAAATGCCATATACATTCACCAAAACTGACTTCTTTCAGGTGTTTACGGGAATGAAAAAACACCGACTAAAAAGCCGGCGCACCTAATGTCAGTTATTCCTTTCCTCATTATTTTCCGTTCATTCCCAAGGTTACTTCGACAGATCTACTTGAATTACCTCCACCTCTTCTTCAGGTTTCGGTGTGTACTGCGGATTTAACTCTTTTTCTACTTTGTATCGGTTTTTCTCATTTTCATCTGCAAGATACCGATAATTTTTGTGTTTCGTGATATCATATTTGTCCGAAAAGAATGGTCTGGCACCACGAATCTGCAGGATACATTTTCCGCCATCCATGACTGCAATCTCATCTTCTGTCATCAGCTGTTTGCCCGTTTTCTGATAATTCAGTCCAAAGGATTTCTGATTACTCCTCGTCTCCGAAGTGTTATACAGGTCAATAGTTTCCTTCCCCAGAAGCTCGCTCATTTCCTTTAAGGTAGTTTTCTCTTTGCCACCAAGGAAAAGCGTAGTATCACAGTTGCCCAGAATCGTATCTGCGCTATCTTTGTACATTGCCTTTAACTGGCTCTGTGACTGCAAAATAATAGAAGCAGAGATTTCCCTGCTTCGGATAGTTGCAATCAGCTTGTCAAACTGAGGAATTTGTCCGATGTTGGCAAACTCATCAGCAATGACACGCACATGCACCGGAAGTCTTCCACCATATACATCGTCTGCCTTATCGCAAAGCAGATTGAAAAGCTGTGACTGTAACATGGCAATCACAAAATTAAATGTGGTATCCGTATCAGACATAATCAGAAACAAGGCTGTTTTCCTATCCCCGATCTTATCCAGTTCCATTTCATCATAAGACATGATCTCTCGAAGCTCTGCGATGTCAAATGGGGCAAGTCTGGCCCCACAAGATATCAAAATACTTTTCGCTGTCTTTCCAGCCGCCATTTTGTATTTTTTATACTGTCTGACCGCAAAGTGTTGCGGATCTCTTTCTTCCAGTTCCTGGAACATCATATCCACTGGATTCTGGTAAGTTTCATCCTCTTCACGGGTTTCGCTTTCATTCAAAAGATCAAGAAGGGTATTCAGATTCTTTTCCTCTTCATCCCCTTCATACCAGATAAAAGCAATCAATGCTGTGTAGAGCAATTTCTCTGCTTTCACCCAAAAATCTTCGGAAGCTTTTTCCCCTTCGCCTT
>ERZ773112.1871-NODE-1871-length-11043-cov-5.656079_pt1 | contig 11043 bp, 13 predicted proteins | sample MGYA00580566_ERZ773112 | MGnify/ENA primary metagenome ERZ773112 (study PRJEB29015, sample SAMEA2737842) | human gut metagenome | biome: human gut; feature: human-associated habitat; material: faeces | place: China | collected 2012 ... | reverse complement strand
CAATGAGAACTCCAGCCATATCTGCGGCAGCAAGCTAATGAATGGTATCGGCGGTACAACTAAATACCACAGCTGCCTTTTGAGCGGGTTTGCTGCAATCCGAAACGGAGTGATTCGTTTGGACTGCGGTTCTTTCACTGTACTCATTTTGCAGCCGACCAAATTCCTCCGTTTCGAGAAATCGACAAACGGAGGAATTTTTTATGACAAGCAAAGACAAGCAGTACTACATCTATCTGCGCTCTACAAGGGAGCGTATCCCTTGCTCCGAGGAGGAGTTCGATAACTACTACCGCGACATCAATGCCTTCCGGCAGAAACAACAGCATCACGGTAAGTGTGTCTGCCCCGAAAAGAAGCGGCTCGACTGCGATATGGACTGTGCCACCTGTCCGTTCCGCAGAGCCGGGGACACTCGCTCTCTCGACTACACCATGACCGATGAGGATGGCAACGAAAAGGCCTGGGTCGATATGCTGCCAGACTCCGCACCGCTTATTGAAGACCTCGTGGCAGATGGATCGGAATTCAGCACTGTGCTTGAACGCCTGGTTGAGATTATGCCGGAGGCAATCAAAATCGGATATCTTCGCATGGCAGGACTGCCTGATGTTGAGATTGCCAAACGGCTCGACGTTAGGAACAATACGATGTTCTACCGCCTGAAACGCGCCAAGGAACTTCTCTCCAAAGAGTTCCCTGAAGTTTTCTAAAATTTTTTCTCTGAATTTTGAAAATCGGCACCTCCCATCCGCAGGGGGCAGTGTAAGGAGCAACCCGACACCGCTCCTTCCAGGGAGGTGAAAAGAATGTACGAATCCGAAAACACCGTGATGACGCCGGAGGAGGAACTGGTTGATATTCTCTTGGACTTCATCATCGTATCCGCAAGTCTGGCGAAGAAAATCAACCAAGCAGTCAAGCAGAAGCAAATCAAGGAAGGAGGCACCGTCAATGGGCAAAATCAGCGAACTGGACATGGCAATCAGCGATCTTCGCAAAGCTGCTGCCGCTATTAACGATGTGGCGGACACCCTGGCTGAGATGTTCAGCGGTGCCACCACCGAGGAAGCACCTGTCAAGGAAACTCCTCTCACCCTGGAACAGGTCAGAGCTGTTCTTGCCGAAAAGTCCCGCAACGGACACACCGCCGAGATTCGCGCTCTGCTCCAAAAGTACGGTGCCACCAAACTCTCGCTGGTAGCCCCTGTCCACTACAAGGCTCTGCTTGCTGAAGCGGAGGTGATGAAGGATGCCACCTAAAGCACACGCCACCCTCTCTGCATCCGCATCGGAGCGCTGGCTTAACTGCCCGCCTTCCGCAAGGCTCTGCGAGAACTACGAAGACCGTGGCAGTGACTATGCCGCCGAAGGCACCGACGCTCACGCCCTTTGTGAGTTCCGACTGAAACAGGCTCTTGGGATGCCTGACGAAGACCCCATCGAAAACCTCTCCTGGTATAACACCGAGATGGAGGAATGCGCCGATAGCTATGCCGCCTATGTGGTGGAACTGCTGGAAACGGCAAAGCAGACCTGCTCCGATCCTGTGATCATGATCGAGCAGCGGGTGGACTTCTCCCGCTGGGTGCAGGATGGTTTCGGCACCGCCGACTGCATCGTGATCGCCGATGGCGTTATGAACATCGTGGATTACAAGCACGGCAAGGGTGTGGAAGTCTCCGCTGTGGACAACCCACAGATGCGGCTCTACGCTCTGGGTGCTCTGGAGATTTTCGATGGTATTTATGACATCGACAGGGTCTGCATGACCATCTTCCAGCCCCGCAAGAGCAATGTCAGCACCGATTTCATTGAAAAGGATGCCCTGCTTGAATGGGCTGACGGCGACCTTTCCGAAAAGGCAAAGCTGGCCTACGAGGGTCTTGGCGATTTCCATTGCGGCGAATGGTGCCGCTTCTGCAAGGCAAAAGCCGAATGCAGAGAACGCACCGCCGCCAATCTGGAACTGGCTCGTTACGAGTTCGAAGCCCCGGTTCTCCTGGAGGACGATGAGATCGCCGACATTCTGGGCAAGGTCGATGCACTGACCGCTTGGGCTAACGATGTCAAAGAGTACGCACTCCAACAGGCGATCAGCGGCAAGGAATGGTCCGGCTGGAAGCTGGTCGAGGGTCGCTCCAACCGCAAGTACACCAGTGAAGCCGTTGTTGCCACAACAGTCGAGAACGCAGGCTTCGACCCCTATGAGAAGAAGGTCCTCGGTGTAACCGCCATGCAGAAGCTACTGGGCAAGACCCGCTTTGAAGAACTTCTCGCTCCCTATATTGAAAAGCCGCAAGGCAAACCCACGCTTGTGCCGGAGAGCGATAAACGCCCGGCGATGAATACCGCAAAAAATGATTTTATGGAGGAATTTTAATATGTCTAACAACACAAACAGAGTCAACAACCCTATGAAGGTTATCACCGGTCCCGACACCCGTTGGTCTTACGCCAATGTCTGGGAACCTAAGTCCATCAACGGCGGTACTCCCAAGTACAGTGTCAGCCTCATCATCCCCAAGTCCGACACCAAGACGGTCGCTAAGATCAAGGCGGCTATCGAAGCTGCCTACCAGGAGGGTCAGTCCAAGCTCAAGGGCAACAGCAAGTCTGTGCCGCCCCTCGCCGCCATCAAGACCCCTCTGCGCGATGGTGATGTCGAGAGAGCCGATGACCCCGCATACGCCAACGCCTACTTCATCAACGCCAATTCCGCAACCGCTCCCGGTATCGTGGATGCTGACCGCAACCCTGTGCTGACCCGCTCTGAGGTTTACTCCGGCGTGTACGGCCGTGCCAGCATCAATCTGTATGCCTTCAACAGTAACGGCAACAAGGGCATCGCCTGTGGGCTGAATAATCTCCAGCTCATCCGTGCCGGTGAACCTCTCGGTGGCAAGGCAAGTGCTGAGTCTGATTTTGCAACTGATGCGGATGACGACTTCCTGGCTTAATGGAGGTGGCGAAGATGAGTATTGCAACCATTCTCTGCATCCTGCTTCTCAGCCTTTACATTCTTCTGGCACTGTTCTGGATCGTCCGCTCCGTCATCGACACTGTTGATGAGAAAAAGCGTGACAAGCGGAACGCTGCCTGGGAAACCGAAAGACAGCAGCTTGAAAAAGACCGTGCCCTGCGTGAAGTCGAATACCACGAGGCTCGTATGAAAGAACTCGAAGGTAAGTAATCTCGGAATTTGGGTGGCGGGAGCAATCCTGCCACCCTTATGTCCTACGGAAAGGGCGTGAATAAATGAAAACTCTGTCAATCGACATTGAGACCTACAGCGATCAGAACCTTGCAAAATGCGGTGTGTATCGCTATGCGGAGTCTCCCGTATTTGAAATATTGCTGTTTTCCTACAGCGCAGACGGACAGCCGGTTCAGCTTGTCGACCTTGCCTGTGGAGAGAAAATCCCGGACGAGGTTATCGCCGCTCTGGACGATGAGTCCGTCACGAAGTGGGCATTCAACGCCGGATTTGAACGCATCTGTCTGTCCCGTTACCTGGGGTATCCCACAGGAAATTACCTTGACCCGGAAAGCTGGCGCTGCTCTATGATCTGGGCGGCTACGATGGGGCTTCCTCTCTCGCTGGAGGGTGTCGGTGCCGTGCTGGGGCTGGAAAAACAGAAGCTGACCGAGGGCAAAGACCTTATCAAATACTTCTGCCAGCCCTGCGCACCCACCAAATCCAACGGTCAGCGCACCCGAAATCTGCCGTGCCATGCCCCGGAGAAGTGGCTGGCTTTCAAAAAATACAACATTCGAGATGTAGAAACCGAGATGTCCATTCAGGCTCGGCTTGCAAAATTCCCTGTGCCGGAATCAGTCTGGGAGGAATACCACATCGACCAGGAAATCAACGACCGTGGTGTGGCTCTGGATATGGAACTGGTTCGGCAGGCAATTCAAATGGACGGTCGCTCCAGCTCGGAACTCACCCAAGCAATGAAGGAACTGACTGCACTGGAGAACCCCAACTCCGTACAGCAGATGAAGCTGTGGCTTGCCGATAACGGTCTGGAAACTGACACCCTCGGCAAAAAGGCTGTGGCAGAGATGCTTAAAACAGCCCCTCCGCAACTGCAAACCGTGCTGTCCCTCCGACAGCAACTTGCCAAATCCTCGGTGAAGAAGTACCAAGCGATGGAAACTGCTGTATGTGCCGATGGCCGTGCCAGAGGAATGTTTCAGTTCTATGGTGCCAATCGCACGGGCAGATGGGCTGGACGCATTATTCAAATGCAGAATCTGCCTCAGAATCACCTGGAAGATCTGTCCGAAGCCCGCTCCCTTGTCCGCAACGGTGATTTTGAAGCCGTAGAGATGCTCTACGAAGATGTGCCGGACACGCTTTCCCAACTCATCCGCGCCGCATTCGTTCCCCAAGGTGATCGAAAGTTCATCGTTGCCGACTTCTCTGCCATTGAAGCCCGTGTCATTGCGTGGTTTGCCGGAGAGGAATGGCGGCAGAAAGTCTTTGCCGAGGGCAAGGACATTTACTGTGCTTCCGCTTCCCAGATGTTTGGTGTGCCGGTCGAAAAGCACGGCATCAACGGACACCTTCGGCAAAAAGGCAAAATTGCTGAACTGGCCTTGGGCTACGGTGGCTCGGTCGGTGCTTTGAAAGCGATGGGAGCTCTCGATATGGGTCTGACCGAAGAAGAACTTCCTCCGCTGGTGGATGCTTGGCGGCAGGCAAATCCCAATATCACAAAGCTGTGGTGGGATGTTGACCGAGCAGTCATGGAAGCCGTCCGTTTCAAGCATGAAACCGAGACCCATGGCATCGTTTTCTCCTGCAGAAGCGGGATGCTGTTCATCACTCTTCCCTCTGGCAGACGGCTTGCCTATGTAAAGCCCAAGATTGGCACAAACAAGTTCGGCGGTGACTGCATTACCTATGAGGGTGTCGGTGGCACAAAGAAATGGGAGCGGCTGGACAGCTATGGTCCCAAATTCGTGGAGAATATCGTCCAGGCAACTGCCCGTGACATTCTCTGCTACGCCATCAAGACTCTGCGATGCTGTTCCATCGTAATGCACATCCACGATGAAGTGGTCATTGAAGCCGACCGCCGAATGTCCCTACAGGCAGTCTGCGATCAGATGGGGCGAACACCGCCTTGGGCAAAGGGCTTACAGCTTCGTGCCGATGGCTACGAGACTGATTTTTACAAGAAAGATTAAGAGGTAAATCCATGAGTATAAACAAGTTTAACAGTGAGGGCTATTATGACCCCACCGCCTATGAAGCAATGACCGCTGTAGAGAAGGAAGAACGGGCGCTCCGCACATTTCGACCTATTGTGTATATTTGCTCACCTTATGCCGGGGATGTGGAAAGCAATGTTGCCGCCGCCCAAAGTTACAGCCGGTTCGCCGTGGACAAGGGGTACATCCCCATCGCACCGCATCTGCTGTTTCCACAGTTTCTGAATGACGCCGATCCGAAGGAGCGACAGCTTGGCCTGTTCTTTGGAAACGCCCTCATGAGCAAATGCAGTGAGGTCTGGGTGTTCGGAGAGCGCATCTCTGCCGGAATGGAAGCGGAAATCAAACGAGCCAAGTGGAAAAACTACCGCTTGCGCTATTTCACCGAAGAATTGAAGGAGGTCTTTCAATAATGTTCACTCTGTATAGTGCCGACTACATCGGCGCACCCGGCAACTGCTCCTATCCTCACAAAATTGAAGTCACTGACAGTGCCACCTTCGCAGAGGCGGTCAGCCACGATTATGTGTGTGCAGAGTACATGAACCACTACCGTAACGGTGATAACTTTCTCGGATCGGACTGTCTGCCCGTGGACTGCGACAACGATCACTCCGAGAACCCAGAAGATTGGGTCACCCCGGAAGATGTCATGAAGGCGTTTCCCGGCATTACCTTTGCGGTGCATTACAGCCGCTCCAATATGCGTGAGAAAAACGACAAAGCTCCTCGCCCCAAGTTCCATGTGCTGTTTCCCATTGCGTACATGACCGATGCTTCGGCGTACAGCGAAATGAAAAAGCTGGTCAACGCCATCTTCCCATACTTTGACACCAAGGCTCTGGATGCCGCTCGGTTCTTTTTCGGCACGGCAAGCCCGGAGGTGGAACTGTATCCCGGCGATATGACTCTCTCCGAGTATCTGTCCGGCGATGAATTTGATGCGGAGTTGCCGGAAGGCACACATGGTGGCAATACCGTAATTCCCGAAGGAAGCCGCAACGCCACTATGTCCCGTTTTGCCGGTCGCGTCATCAAGAAGTACGGTGACAACGACACTGCCTACCAGTGCTTTATGGAGGAAGCGGCAAAGTGCGACCCTCCCTTGGAGCAGACGGAGCTTCAGACCATTTGGCACAGCGCCCAGAAGTTTTATGCCAAGGTTCAACAGCAGGATGGTTATATTTCTCCTGAATTATACAACGATGGTAGGTCCTATAAACCGGACGATTTCTCCGATGTAGGACAGGCCGAGGTGCTGGCAAAGCACTTCTCCGGGGAACTCCGCTATTCTCCGGCAACTCACTACATCCGTTATAACGGCCGTTACTGGCAGGAAACTGAACCCGGCGCACAGGCTGTCGCTCATGAGCTGACCCGCCGCCAGCTTAAGGAGTCCTCAAATAATATGCTGACAGCCCTTGCAGCATTGAAGGCAACCGGCACACAAGAGATTCTGGACAGCAACAGCAAAGCCAAAGCGGAAGGCCTGATGAGTGAGGAGCAGGCAGAAGCCTACCGTGCATTTCTCGCTACGAAGGCATATCAGTCCTATGTCATTGCCCGCCGTGCATCCAAGAACATAACTGCCACACTAAAGGAGTCCCGTCCCATGCTGGAAATCACTCCCCAGGACTTGGACGCCAATCCCTTCCTGCTCTGCACCCCGGATGCCACCTATGACCTCCGTCTCGGTATGGCGGGTGCCAGGGAGCATTCCCCGGAGGACTTTATTACCAAGACCACAACCGTTTCCCCAAGCGACCGTGGCAAGCAGATATGGCTTGACTGCCTGGATACCATCTTCTGCGGTGATAAGGAACTCATCGACTATGTGCAGATGATCTGCGGTCTTGCGGCAGTCGGTAAAGTCCAGGTGGAAGCACTTATCATTGCTTACGGCTGTGGACGCAACGGCAAGTCCACCTTCTGGAACTCCGTGTCCCGTGTGCTGGGTCTGTACAGCGGCAATATCTCCGCTGATACGCTGACCTTCGGCTGCCGCCGCAATGTAAAGCCGGAAATGGCCGAGGTCAAGGGCAAGCGTCTGCTGATCGCCGCCGAGATGCAGGAAGGCGCTCGGCTCAATGATTCCACCGTTAAGCAGCTCTGCTCGGTCGATGACATCTTTGCGGAGAAGAAGTACAAAGACCCCTTCAGCTTTTCGCCCAGCCACAGCCTGGTGCTGTACACCAATCATCTTCCCAGAGTCAGTGCTTCCGATGACGGCACTTGGCGCAGACTCATCGTTATCCCGTTCAACGCAAAGATTGAGGGCAAATACGACATCAAAAACTATGGCGATTACCTGTATCAGAACGCCGGGGAGAGCATTCTCGCCTGGATCATCGAGGGTGCCAAGAAGGTCATTGACCTTAATTACAAAATCACCGTTCCGGCAATCGTGCAGAAAGCCATTGATGATTACCGCAGTCAGAATGACTGGTTTGGCAGTTTTCTCGATGAGAAATGTGAGATTGGTGCAGGATTCCGTGAAAGTTCAAGTGCGCTCTACCAGGCATACCGCAATCACTGTATCGACACCAATGAGTATGTCCGCAGCACCGCCGACTTCTACAATGCATTGGAGAGCGCAGGCTATGAGCGTGTATTGCTGAATCGTAAGCGTTATTTTACGGGACTGAGGCTGAAAACCGATGACGGGGACTTTGAAGATTTCCTGAACTAAGGCCACTTGTGACAAGGTGTATCAAGGTCAAATATAAAAAGTCTCTTATAGAGAAATTTCAAGAAAAAATCTATAAGGAAAAGTCTTGTAAATGACATTGATACACCTTGCACATTGGCAGAAACAGATATGGAGAAAGCACTATGAGAGAAAAAGCAATCGAGCAAAAATTAACGCTGATGGTCAAAAGGCAGGGCGGCATCTGTCTGAAGTTCGTTTCTCCGGGATTTGATGGGGTCCCGGACAGGATCGTACTTCTCCCCGGTGGCTGTATGGCTTTTGTGGAAGTAAAGGCTCCCGGCGAAAAGCCCCGCCCCCTCCAGACCTCACGGCACAAATTACTACGGCGATTGGGCTTCAAGGTCTATGTCCTTGATGGCCCGGCACAGATCGGAGGAATCCTTGATGAGATACACACCCCATGATTATCAAGTCTATGCCATCGACTACATCGAAAACCATCCCATCGCCACCGTCTTTCTGGACATGGGGCTTGGCAAGACGAGCATCACCCTGACTGCCATAAGCGACCTGCTGTTTGACAGCTTTGAGGTTCACAAGGTGCTGGTGGTTGCCCCGCTTCGTGTGGCACGGGACACATGGACGGCCGAAGTGGATAAGTGGGATCACCTTCAGAACCTCATCTGCTCCGTAGCTGTCGGCACTGAAGCGGAACGCAAAGCCGCTTTTATGCGAAAGGCCGACATTTACATCATCAACAGAGAAAATGTCCAATGGCTCGTAGAGAAAAGCGGCATTGCCTTCGACTTCGACATGGTTGTGATCGATGAACTATCCTCCTTCAAGAACCACAGCACGAAGCGGTTCAAGGCGATGTTGAAGGTTCGCCCCAGGGTAAACCGCATCGTGGGGCTGACCGGCACTCCTGCCTCCAATGGTCTGATGGATCTGTGGGCAGAGTTCCGCATTCTGGATATGGGACAGCGGCTGGGTAGGTTCATCACCAAATACCGCACCGACTATTTCCAGCCGGACAAACGCAATGGGCAGATTATCTACAGCTACAAGCCCTTGCCGTATGCAGAGGACGCCATATACCGCCAAATCTCCGACATCACCATTTCCATGAAAGCCACCGACCATTTGCGGATGCCGGAACTGGTGTCCAGCGAATATGTCGTCCAGTTGTCCGATGAGGAGCGGGAGCATTACGATGAACTGAAGCAGGAGCTGGTTCTGACCCTGGGTGATGGAGAGATCACAGCCGCCAACGCCGCATCCCTCTCTGGGAAGCTGTCGCAGATGGCAAACGGTGCGATTTACGATGATAACGGCGAGGTCATCCAAATCCACGACCGCAAGCTGGACGCTCTGGAGGATTTGATTGAGGCGGCAAACGGAAAGCCCGTCCTGGTGGCGTACTGGTTCAAGCATGACCTAACCCGCATAACCGAGCGACTGAAAAAACTGCATATCCCGTTTTCTCGCCTGGACGATTCCACCAGTATCCGCAGATGGAATAATGGTGAAATTCCCGTGGCTCTGATTCATCCCGCTTCTGCCGGACACGGCTTAAACCTCCAGTCCGGCGGTTCAACCCTCATCTGGTTCGGCCTAACTTGGAGTTTGGAGCTTTACCAGCAGACCGTAGCCCGTTTGTGGCGGCAGGGTCAGACCTCCGAAACCGTGGTGGTACAGCATATCATCACAAAGGGCACCATTGACAACCGCATCATGAAAACCCTCTCCCAAAAGGAACATACTCAGACGGCACTTATCGATGCCGTCAAAGCGGATTTGAAAATCTGAGACAAAATACGACAATCCGTGCCAATCCGAGGACTATAAAATTTCGGAGGTACGAATATGGAACCTTATCAGGCATTAGCCAACGCCATCGTAGAACTGGCCGTAAAAGACTACAAAAAAGCCCTTAAACAGCATCACCGATTTCCCAATAACCGAGATTATTCAGATGCAGTCACCGCTCTGGAGCGTTTCTTCCGTTCCGGCTGGTACGGAATCCTCACAGACCTTGATGGCGAATATTTGATGACCGCTGTTCGCCGTATGGTGCATGAGGAGGTGGCAGTATGACCGCAAAGGAATATCTCAGTCAGGCTTACCGCCTTGACCAGCGTATCGATTCAAAAATCGCCCAGGTTGCATCTCTCAATGACCTCGCCACAAAATGCACCGCTACACTGACGGGTATGCCGAGAAATCCCAACCGTGGTGGCTCCACTATGGCAGATGCGGTCTGCAAAATTGTCGACCTGCAGGAAGAAATCAACCGGGATATCGACAGATTGGTGGATTTGAAGCGTGAAATCGTGGCGGTCATAAAAGCCGTAGAAAACCCCGAATACCAGGTCATGCTGGAAAAGCGGTATTTGAGTTTTCAGACATGGGAGCAGATTGCCGTGGATATGAACTACAGCATTCAGCATATCTACCGACTTAGAGAAAAAGCCTACGCCGCAGTCCAAGTCCCCGAAGGATGATAGGTTATGTTAGTAGATGTTAATAAGGGGTTCTGCTATAATGTAAAATAGGAAAACAGAATAGAGAACGGCCTCATGGGTTTAACCCCGTGGGGCTTTTTCTATGCAGAGGTTTTGTATACATTTTAGTACAAAGCCTCTTTGACTGTGAGGAGGTAAAGCAATGCCAAGTAAACCGAAACGACCGTGCCGTATGACGGGCTGTCCGAACCTTGCCGATGACGGTGAGCTTTACTGCTCGGCACACAAACAGACAGCCGCCTATGAGTACAACCACTATCGTCGTGACTCGGAAACAAAGAAACGGTACGGCAGAGCGTGGAAGCGTATCCGTGACCGCCACATCCGTGAGCATCCTTTGTGTGAGGAGTGCTTGAAGCACGGCATCTACAAGCCTGCCGAAGAGGTGCATCACAAGCTGCCCCTTGCTGACGGCGGCACACATGACAGAAATAATTTGATTTCCCTCTGTCGCTCCTGCCACATGAAAGCCCACGGTGCTTTGGGGACAAGGTCACCGCACAGCTTTGACGACTGACCCAGGGGCGGTTCAAATCTCTACGGCTTTAGGTCCCGTGCAGCGGCCCGGGGTCACGTGCGCGAAAAAGGCAAAATCAAAAGGGTAATTAAGGGAGGTGAACTCGGATGCCCACAAAATCGAATAAC
>ERZ773112.1869-NODE-1869-length-11058-cov-3.144688_pt1 | contig 11058 bp, 10 predicted proteins | sample MGYA00580566_ERZ773112 | MGnify/ENA primary metagenome ERZ773112 (study PRJEB29015, sample SAMEA2737842) | human gut metagenome | biome: human gut; feature: human-associated habitat; material: faeces | place: China | collected 2012 ... | reverse complement strand
AAACAAAATCGTCCGCTTTATGGAGGAAACAAAGACCCGAAAGTCGATACAACTGTAGTATCATCAAATTCAAATACAATATGATTCTCTGAAAGGAAAATATTGACTTCTTCCTCTGCACTTCCAGGTAAAATCTTACTTACTTCCTGAAGTGTTTTACCAGGAACAACTACTTTCTTATGATCGTAATTATTCTTTAATTCAATATTACGGATGGAAATTCTATGTCCATCCAGAGAAACTACTTTTAACTGATTCTCTTCAATCTCGAAAAGTTCACCCGTCATCAGTTTATTGTTGTCATTGTCAGCAATTGAGAAGATTGTCTGACGAATCACTTCTTTTAAAGTAAACTGGGAGATTGAAATACATTCATTTCTTTCAATAAATGGAATATAGGAAAAATCATCACCTGATTTTCCAACAATGTTAAACTTTGCTTTCTCACAGGTAATGGTAGTTTTAAAATTGGAATCTGTTTCGATCACAACATCACTGTCCGGTAATTTACGGACAATCTCAGAAAAAATCTTAGCATCTAATGCAATGATTCCCCTCTCTGCAATTTCTCCTTCAATCTTAGTTTCAATTCCAAGTTCCATATCGTTTGCTGTTAATTTGATTTCATTAGCAGAAGCATCAATTAAAATGCATTCAAGGATTGCCATTGTGGTTCTGGTTGGAACAGCCTTGGACACAATGTTAACTCCATGAAGCAGATTTGATTTAGAACAGATTAATTTCATAATGTGAATAACTCCTTCCTGCTTGGCGAAAGCCAAAATAAATATAATTAATAAAAGATATTAAAAGTAGTCGTATTAGTGTGTGTGAATAAGTGAATAACCCTGCAACCCTTGAAAACATAAGGGCTTGTCCGAAAAATCCGACTGTATAACTATGTGAAAAGCATGAGGATTAACCTTGGATAAAATGTGAATTAAAATTTTAAGCCTCCTCAGAAAAAATTTGAAATTCATCTTGAAAAGTAGGTTATCCAAAACTTTAAACATTAATTAAACACGATTTGAACAGGTTATCCACAAAATTTTGTTAATAACTCAAAAAAAAGTTGATAACTTTAGTTTGGATTGATTTTTTTCTTGATAGTTTCAATTAAATTGCGTGTCTGTTCGTTGGAATCGTACTCATCCGCAATTTTTTTGATGCCGTGGATAATGGTCGAGTGATCTCTTCCGCCCAGTAAGGAACCGATGGAATCCAATGGAATATCCGTCATGGTTTTACAGAGGTACATGGCAATCTGCCTTGGTCTTGCAATCTCATTACTTCTGTTTTTTGAGATCATCTGATCCAGTGAAATCTGGAAATGTTCCGAAACAACTTCAATGATAAGCTGAGGAGTGATTTCTCTTGGCTTGTCCGGTGTGATAATATTCTGAAGTTCTTTCTTGGCAATCTCCATGGTGATCTCTGTTTTTTCCAGATTCGAGTAAGCGAGGAGTTTGTTCAAAGCTCCCTCTAATTCACGGATGTTGGATTTAATATTATTTGCGATGTAATTTAAAATGTCATCGCTTAAGGACATATCATCAGATTCCACTTTCCGGCGAAGGATTGCCATTCGCGTCTCGTAATCAGGAGCTCCGATGTCTGCCATAAGTCCCCATTCGAAACGGGAACGGATTCGTTCTTCTAACGTTTCCATATCCTTTGGCGGTTTATCCGATGTTAAAATGATCTGTTTGCCTGCGGAGTGGAGAGCGTTGAACGTGTGGAAAAATTCTTCCTGTGTACTTTCTTTTCCTATAATAAACTGAACGTCGTCGATCATGAGAACGTCGATGGTTCTGTATTTTTCACGGAATTTATTCATCGCAGAGGCGTTACCACTACGGATAGATTCGATAACTTCATTGGTAAATTCCTCGGAAGTAACATACAAAACTTTTGCTTCCGGATTTCTTTCCAGGATGAAATGTCCAATGGAATGCATCAAGTGGGTTTTTCCAAGTCCAGGTCCACCATAAATATAAAGAGGGTTGTAAGCTTCTCCCGGAGATTCCGCTACTGCCAGGGAGGCAGACTGTGCAAAACGGTTATTGCTGCCGACAACGAAAGTATCAAATGTGTAATTTGGATTTAAGTTGGAACGTTTGGAAGCTTCAGGTTCCGGTGTTTTCTTTCCTTTATTATTGGAAGGTCTGATATTCCTGGTCTGTTCCGGTAAAATAAACTGAATCTCATATTCGGTTCCGATAATTTCAGCAATTGCTACTTTTAAAGGAAGATAATATTTTTTTGAGATATAGCTTAAAGTCATCTGTTCAGATGGAACAAGGATATAGAGGGTATTTCCCTCAACACCAAAAACTTCCAGAGGTTTGATCCAGGTATCAAAAGAAATGTCGCTGACATCATGCTCTGTTTTTACTGTCTGTAAAATTTCATCCCATTTTTCCAAAATCTTGTCCATTTTCTAACTCCGTTTTCTGATAGCACTAAAATATAGCAGTTAATCTTAACTGCTTAAAAAACTCTAAAAAATTCTATATAATGCTATCCTACACTATTTTTGCGGAATTATCAACGTTTAATTGTGGAAGGACTGGGGATAGGGCGTTGATAAAAAAAGTGGCTATATGGGCGTTTTAACGCTTAATGTGAATATACTAGAAGTTATTGTTAATAATGGAAAAATAGTTATAGACCGGGAAAAATAAGGATTGTACACATTTATACACAAGTTATGATGACATTATCAAGAAATTGTCCACAAGTTATCCACAAATTGAGGATAACTTATGTAAACGGCATAAATACTGGGTTTTCTGTGGAAAAATTTTTGATTTTCTATGTGTATAACATTATACCATATATAGATAAAATGCATTTCTTCCTTATATATATAGTGGTAAAAAAGCAAAAATGACAGAAAGTGGAAAACTAAATATTGGCAAAAGCCTTATTTTATGAGATTTTGCTTGACTTTGTCCGATTATTTTGATATAAATAAAAATGATGTTTTGTCGCTATTGAAGTAGACTTATCATAACATTGAGTAAAATATATGTTTGAATTGTAGAGGAGGTGTATGTGACATGAAGATGACATTCCAACCTAAGAAGAGACAGAGAGCGAAAGTTCACGGATTCAGAAGCAGAATGAGTACTGCAGGCGGAAGAAAAGTATTGGCTGCTAGAAGATTAAAAGGTAGAAAAAAATTATCAGCATAGGCCACATATTTGTGGTCTTTTCTTCTTTTATGATCAATTTTTGGCAAAGGAATATTAGATGAAATATTCAGAATCATTAAAGAAAAACAGAGATTTTCAGAACGTATATAAAAAAGGAAAATCATATGCAAACCGTTATCTGGTGATGTACGTTCTGGAAAATGATACAGACAGAAACCGGTTAGGCATATCGGTGAGTAAAAAAGTAGGAAATAGTGTTATAAGACATCATGTAACCCGATTGATCAGAGAAAGTTACCGGCTACAGGAAGACATGTTTAATAGTGGTTTAGACATTGTAGTCATCGCAAGAAATACAGCAAAAGATATTTCATATCATGAAGTGGAAAGTGCTTTGTTACATCTTGGAGGTCTTCATAAAATTTTGAAGTAAAGATTTTAGAAAAGAAGATGGAATCATTTTGAAAAAAATATTGATTGCTTTGATTAAATTTTATAGAAAGTATATTTCTCCGATGAAAACAACAAAATGTCCATACTACCCGACCTGTTCCACCTATGGGTTAGAGGCTGTCGAAAAGTATGGAGCTGTCAAAGGTGGGGCGTTAGCGCTTTGGAGAATTATAAGATGTAATCCTTTTTCAAAAGGCGGATATGATCCCGTTCCATAATTGGAGGTATTTTCAGTGTCAGAGATGTTATTAACAGCATACAATGGTGCCATTCTTGGACCAATTGCAAAATTACTTGGCTGGATAATGAATGGCATGTATATTTTAATGGAAAAAGTTGGAATTACCAACGTTGGACTTTCTATTATTTTATTTACCATTGTTATTTATGCTTTAATGTTCCCATTGACTTATAAACAGCAGAAGTTCTCGAAGTTATCCCAGAAGATGAACCCGGAACTTCAGGCGGTCCAGAAAAAGTATAAGGATAAAAAAGATACCGTATCCATGCAGAATATGCAGACTGAGACACAGCAGATCTATGAGAAGTATGGTGTTTCACCGACAGGCAGCTGTGTGCAGATGTTAATCCAGATGCCTTTACTGTTAGCTTTGTACCGTGTGTTTATGAATGTTCCTGCCTATATCAGCAGTGTGAAGGATGTTTATCTTGATCTGGTTGATAAGATCATGGCAACAAGCGGCTATCAGGATATTATGACAAACCTGATGAGCACATTAAAATTGAACACAGTACAGGTTGATTTTACGGCAACAGATACAACAACATTACAGAATTATGTAGTAGATGTTTTATCAAAAATGAGTTCTACCGGATGGGATTCCTTAAGAGAGTCATTCCCGGCGCTCACAGATTCCATTGATTCTACATATGGTGTAGTTTCTCATGTAAACAACTTTATAGGATTAAATATTTCAGATACTCCATTTCAGATCATCAAAGCTGCATTTGCAGGTGGAAGTATTCTGATGGCAGTTCTTGCATTGCTGATTCCTGTGATTTCTTATTTGACACAGGTTTTAAATATCAAGTTAATGCCAACGGCTGCAACAGCAGGCGGAGATAATGACCAGATGGCTCAGCAGATGAAGATGATGAACCGTACTATGCCATTATTCTCACTGGTAATGTGTTTTACTGTTCCGGTCGGTCTCGGTATCTACTGGATCGCAAGTGCGGTTGTAAGAAGTATCCAGCAGTTCTTCTTAAATAAACATTTTGATAAGATCGATCTGGATGATATTATTGCAAAGAATCAGGAAAAAGCAAAGAAAAAACGTGAGAAAATGGGAATCTCCGAAAACCAGATTTCTAATGCTGCACGTATGAATACAAGACAGGTTACAGCAAGTTCCAAGAGTTCCGTTAAGACAACGGCAGAGAAAGAACTTGAACTTGAGAAGGCAAATGCATTGAAAGCGAATGCAAAACCTGAAAGTATGGCTGCAAAAGCAAACCTGGTTCGTGAATTTAACGAGAGAAATAATAAGAAAAACTAACAGATTATTTTTCAAAAACGTGTTGGTAAGATAACGTATATGTGGAGGTTATTGTTATGGAGTATATTGAAGTATCAGCAAGAACAGTCGATGATGCTATCACAGAAGCTCTTATAAAACTTGGAGCTACCAGTGATCAGATTGAATATGAAGTAATCGAAAAAGGAAGCACAGGATTTTTAGGAATCGCAAGAAAAGATGCTGTGATCAAAGTTCGTAAGAAATATTCTGTAGAAGGTGATATCACAGAATTTTTACAGAAAATATTTGCTGCTATGGATCTTAAAGTTGAGATCATTATTGAAAAAGCAGAAGATGGTAATACTTACAACGTAGAACTGAAAGGAGATGACATGGGTATCCTCATTGGTAAAAGAGGACAGACTCTCGACTCCCTGCAGTATCTTGCAAACCTTGCAGTGAATAAAAATTCTGAGGAATACATTAAAGTTAAGATTGATACAGAAGATTACCGCAAGAGAAGAAAAGAGACATTGGAGAATCTTGCAAAGAACATTGCATACAAAGTAAAGAGAACAAAACGTCCTGTTTCTTTAGAACCAATGAATCCTTTTGAGAGAAGAGTTATCCATTCTGCATTGCAGAATGATAAGTTTGTAACAACACACAGCGAGGGCGAAGAACCATACAGACATGTGGTTGTTACTTTAAAAAGAGATAGAGAAAGATAAATTCAAGTATAGAATTTAAAAGACCAGAAGCTGCACGTTACAAAGCTTTATGAAAATGCCGGAAATGATATGGCAGGTTCTTATGAAGTTTTGCGGCGTGCAGTTTTGTACATGGAAAGGATATCACTATGGGAACGGATACCATTGCTGCAATTGCAACTGCAATGACAAGTTCAGGAATCGGAATCGTAAGAATCAGCGGAGACGAGGCAGTTTCTATCACAGACCGTATTTTTGAAATGAAGAATCAGAAAAAGTTAGAAGATATGCCAACGCATACAATTCACTATGGTCATATTCATGATGGAGATGAAGTGATCGATGAAGTTATGGTTGTTCTGATGAGAGAACCGAAAAGTTATACCAGGGAAGATACGGTTGAGATAGACTGTCATGGTGGCGTTTATGTCATGAAGAGAATTTTAGAAACAGTGATCAAATATGGTGCGCGTCCTGCAGAGCCGGGTGAATTTACAAAACGTGCATTTTTAAATGGAAGAATTGATCTCTCACAGGCAGAATCCGTTATTGATGTTATCAATTCCAAGAATGAATTTGCATTAAAAAGTTCGTTGAGCCAGCTTTCCGGTTCTGTTTCAGAAAAAATCAAAGAAATCCGCGGAACTGTTTTACATGAGATTGCATTTATCGAAAGTGCATTAGATGATCCGGAGCACATAAGTCTGGATGGATATCCGGAAAAACTATCCGGTATAGTATCGGATGTGATAAAAAAAATTGATAAACTGCTTGCAAACAGCGATAATGGAAAAATGTTAAAAGAAGGTATTTCAACTGTTATTGTCGGAAAGCCGAATGCCGGAAAATCTTCTCTTTTAAATTCTCTGGTTGGAGAAGAGAAGGCAATCGTTACAGATATTGCGGGAACAACACGGGATGTTCTGGAAGAACAGATTAATTTAAACGGTATTTTATTGAATATCATTGATACCGCCGGAATCCGTGACACGGAAGATGTCGTGGAAAAAATCGGTGTGGAACGTGCAAAGAAATATTTGAATAATGCTGATCTTGTCATTTACGTAGTTGACACATCCACAGCGTTAGACGAAAATGATCATGAAATCATGGAATTGTTGAAAGACAGACATGCAATCGTTTTGTTAAATAAATCTGATTTAAGTCCGGTCACAACTGTGGAAGATATCAGAAAACATCTGGATAAAAAAATGATCTCAATTTCTGCAAAAGAGCAGACCGGAATGGATGATCTTGAAGAAACGATCAAAGAAATGTTCTTCTCCGGGGAAGTTACATTTAATGATGAAGTTTATATTACGAATATCAGACATAAAACATCTTTACAGGAAGCTTTACGAAGTTTACATTTAGTATTGCAGAGTATTGCAGATGATATGCCGGAAGATTTTTATTCCATTGATCTGATGAATGCTTACGAGGAACTTGGAAATATTATCGGTGAATCTGTGGAAGATGATCTGGTAAATGAAATCTTCAGCAAATTCTGTATGGGTAAATAAAATGTTATCGATATTATTTATGTTATGTTAATGAGGAAATTAAAAATGGAAGAGAAGAAGATTCCGTATGTAGAGGAAGAATATGATGTGGTTGTAGTCGGAGCCGGACATGCCGGATGCGAGGCAGCATTGGCGTGTGCAAGACTCGGACTGGAAACAATTATTTTTACCGTGAGTGTAGACAGTATCGCAATGATGCCGTGTAATCCGAATATTGGAGGAAGTTCCAAAGGACATCTGGTTCGTGAGATCGATGCGCTCGGTGGTGAGATGGGAAAAAATATTGATAAGACATTTATCCAGTCCAAGATGTTAAATAAATCCAAAGGTCCGGCCGTTCATTCACTGCGTGCGCAGGCAGATAAAATGAATTACAGCATGGAGATGCGGAAGACGCTTCAGAATACCGATCATCTTACCATCCGTCAGGCAGAAGTTTCTGAAATTATTACGGAAACAGCAGCGCTGGAAAATGGAAAAGAGATTCAGAAAATGACAGGCGTGAAAACGTTTTCAGGTGCAGTTTATCATTGTAAAGCAGTCGTATTGTGCACGGGAACTTATCTTCGCGCAAGATGTCTGACCGGTGAGATGATCACATACACCGGACCAAACGGTCTGCAGGCAGCCAACCATCTGACAGATTCCCTGAAAGCGCATGGAATTGAAATGTTCCGTTTTAAGACAGGAACACCTGCACGAATTGACAAAAGGTCTGTTGATTTTTCGAAAATGCAGGAGCAAAAGGGAGATGAGAGAGTTGTACCTTTTTCCTTTACAACTAATCCTGAAGATGTGCAGATCGATCAGGTTTCCTGCTGGCTGACTTATACAAATGAGAAAACACATGAGATCATCCGGAATAACTTAGACCGTTCTCCGATTTATGCAGGAATTATTGAAGGTACAGGACCAAGATACTGTCCTTCCATTGAAGATAAGGTTGTAAAATTTGCGGATAAGGACAGACATCAGATTTTTATTGAACCGGAAGGAATAAATACGAATGAGATGTATGTTGGTGGAATGTCTTCCTCTTTACCGGAAGATGTTCAGCATGAGATGTACCGCACCTTGCCGGGACTTGAACATGTGAAAATTGTACGTAATGCTTATGCGATTGAGTATGATTGTATCAATCCAAATCAGTTGTATGCTACTCTGGAATTTAAAAATATTAAAGGACTGTTTTCGGGTGGTCAGTTTAATGGAAGCAGTGGTTATGAGGAGGCTGCCTGTCAGGGGTTAGTTGCCGGAATCAATGCAGCCATGAGCATTATCGGAAAAGAACCGCTGATATTAGATCGCTCCGAGGCTTATATAGGAGTTTTGATTGATGATCTTGTGACAAAAGAAAATCATGAGCCGTATCGCATGATGACTTCCCGTGCGGAATACCGTTTGCTGCTTCGTCAGGATAATGCCGATCTGCGTTTATCAAAAAAAGGATATGAGATTGGTTTAATTTCACAGGAGCGATATGACTGGGTCTGCCAGAAGGAAGTATTGATCCAGAAAGAGATTGAACGTGTTGCCGGAGTCAAGATCGGTGCTAATAAAGAGGTTCAGGCTCTTTTGGAAAGTTACGGAAGTATTCCATTAAATACAGGAACAACTTTAACAGAACTCATTCGCAGACCTGAACTTGATTATGAGAAATTAGCTCCGATTGATAAGGAAAGACCTGAGCTGCCTTATGATGTAGTTGAACAGGTTAATATCAATATCAAGTATGATGGTTATATCGTGCGTCAGATTAAACAGGTAGAGCATTATAAAAAACTGGAAAATAAAAAAATAGCAGAAGATTTTGATTATGATGAAGTGCCTAGTCTTCGTATCGAAGCCAGACAGAAATTAAAACTTTATAAGCCGTTATCAATTGGTCAGGCATCGAGAATTTCAGGTGTCTCCCCGGCAGATATTTCGGTACTTTTGGTTTATATGGAGCAGATGAAATACCACAAAGGAAATATAAAATGACATATAATTTAGAAAAATTTTTAAAAGGTCTGGAAGAACTTCAGATTGAATTAAGCGATAATCAGATACAGCAGTTTATCAGATATTATGAGATGCTGGTGGAAAAAAATAAAGTTATGAATCTGACTGCGATCACAGAATTTGATGAAGTCATTGAAAAACATTTTCTGGACAGTCTCTCCCTGATCAAAGTGTATGATCTCAAAAAAGAAGTTTCAGTGATGGACATGGGAACCGGCGCCGGATTTCCTGGGATTCCTTTGAAAATCGCATTTCCAAATCTGAGGATGACACTTGCTGATTCTCTGAATAAAAGAATATTATTTTTACAGGAAGTGATAGAGGAACTTGGATTAAAAGAGATTGAAGCACTTCACGCGAGAGCAGAGGAGCTTGGAAAAAATAATGAATATCGTGAAAAGTTTGATCTGGTTGTCTCAAGGGCAGTCGCAAACCTTTCTTCCTTAGAAGAGTATTGTGTTCCTTTTGTAAAAATAGGTGGAAATTTTATTTCTTACAAATCCGGTGAAATTGAAGAGGAAGTTGCTAATGCAAAAAATGCAACATTTTTGCTTGGAGGAAAAATGAAAGAAGTCTATAAATTTGATCTGTATGAGCAGAAAAGATCGTTTGTCGTGATCGATAAGGTGAAGGGAACACCGAAAACTTATCCGAGAAAAGCTGGAACACCGACAAAGACACCGTTGTAAAATGGATGGTTACTGTTTTTGATATCATCATTGGATAATAAATCACTGGATGAAAAAACTCCTGCCTTTTCATGATGCAATAAATGTTTTCACAGTTTATCGTAAACGTGTTTATCATGCATCATTTGGAAGGCAGGAGTTTTTATGATCTATTTTGTAAATAATCTTATTTTAAAAACATATCAATTGTTTCCACAACTTTATCGGCAACTTCCAACTGAGGATATTTTTTACAGTTGGATAAGTATACGATTTCATTTCCGGTGTTTGTCTTTTTATAAGAATCTGCAATTGCGATTGCATCTTTCATGTTTCGACTCTCAATCACATAAATTGGAGTTTCTAATTTTTTCAGCGCATGTTCAATACTATTCTTTGTGTAATTTGCTTCCATGCTTGCCATTAAATATTTACCATGACTGAAATTCATGTGGGCTGCTTCGTAATATGCGTCGATCAATTTGGAAGAAACCAGCTGTGGTCTTGCATAATATTCCTCACGGAAATACTTGGTGATGTTGGTATTGCTCACTTTGATATTGTAAAGGAAGGTTCCAATCACAGGGAGTTCCAATAAAGTTTTTTTCACAGATGCATATTTATCGGTTGTAATATGAAGCTCTTTCAAAGAAGTCGGATTGATCGCAATAATAGAATTTGCAAGATCTTTATTCATATTGCAAGCCAACGTTACAAAGGAGATTGATTCATTCGATGCAATAATATCTGTTTTTTCTCCAATTACATTTTGGATAAAATCCGTCACAAGCTGAACATATAAATAATTGGTGTAAGTTAAGTACGGTTTTGCAGAGCGTCCACATCCAAGTAAGTCCAGTGTGTAGACAGTATGTTTCTTTTCCAGTTTTCGAATCACTTTGCACCATTCATAAGAAGAGCTGACCGGATTCAGATCGTGAATCAGCAATAACGGACTGCCTGATCCGCGTTTCGTATAATAAATCTGTCCGTTTTTCCAATCGTAAAAATTGCGTTCTCCTGTTTCAATTCCTTATATGTAGGTGCTTTTTTCATACTTC
>ERZ773112.1867-NODE-1867-length-11062-cov-3.040156_pt1 | contig 11062 bp, 8 predicted proteins | sample MGYA00580566_ERZ773112 | MGnify/ENA primary metagenome ERZ773112 (study PRJEB29015, sample SAMEA2737842) | human gut metagenome | biome: human gut; feature: human-associated habitat; material: faeces | place: China | collected 2012 ... | reverse complement strand
AGAAATTGCCTTTGAAAACATTGACGTATATCCGGAAGCAGAGTGGACAAAATTCGCAGAGAAGCTTGCTGCACTGCCAAAGAGTAATTTCCAGGCAAGACGTCTTCGTGATTTCTACGAAGGATCTGCGGTTGTCTGTGAGATGGATAGTCAGTATCGTATTGTAATTCCACAAAAATTACGTGAATATGCGGGCATTGATCGCGAGGTTGTCATGATTGGACATACGGATACCGTAGCAATCTGGGATAAGGCAGCCTGGGATAAGATCAACAGCCCAGAAGAGATTGACCTGAAAGAAATCGCCGAGATTGGTGAGTTGTTCAACATCTAAGGGAGGCTGCGATGGAATTTAAACACAAATCGGTACTTTTAGATGAGACAATTGACAGTCTGAATATAAAACCGGATGGAATCTATGTGGATGGAACCCTCGGTGGGGGTGGACATTCCTTAGAGATCTGCAAGCGGCTTTCGGACAAAGGTAGACTGATCGGAATCGATCAGGATCTGGATGCGATTGCAGCTGCGACCGAGCGGTTGAAGGATTACAAAGATCGTGTAACGATCGTGCATTCCAACTATCAGGATATTGATGCAGTATTAAAGAACTGTTCTGTGAGCGGCGTTGACGGAATCGTTCTGGATCTCGGTGTCTCCTCGTATCAGCTTGATAATGTGGAACGTGGGTTTACTTATCGTGAGGACACGCCGCTTGATATGCGGATGAATCAGGAAAGTACTATGACAGCGAAGGATATTGTAAATGAATATTCTGAAATGGAGCTGTACCATGTGATCCGCGATTATGGCGAGGACAGTTTCGCTAAGAATATTGCAAAGCATATCGTCAAGGCGAGACAGGAGCAGGTGATAGAGACAACCGGACAGTTAAACGAGATCATCAAGGCGGCGATCCCGGCGAAAGTCCGGCAGGGACAGGGACACCCGTCCAAGAAAACATTTCAGGCGATTCGGATTGAATTGAATCACGAGCTGGATGTGCTGGAGAATTCATTAGATACTATGATCTCATGGTTGAATCCAGGTGGCAAATTGAGCGTGATCACATTCCATTCGTTGGAAGACAGGATTGTAAAAACGATATTTAAAAGAAATATGAATCCATGTACATGTCCACCGGAGTTCCCGGTTTGTGTATGTGGGAAGAAGCCGACTGGAAAGGTGATTACCAGAAAGCCGATTGTTCCAAGTGAACAGGAACTGGCAGAAAACAGTCGGGCAAAGAGTTCCAAGCTGCGGGTATTTGAAAAAGCAGATGTATGATTTTAAGGAGTGATTGATATGGCACAACAGGTTAGAAGACAAATGAATTATGTAGACGGTACGGCTGCAAGACAGATGTACGCAGCTCCGGCACGCCGTGTGCATGAGCCGGAAAGAAAGGCACCGAGCCGTAGAGTTGCTCCACAACAGCGTCCGCAGGAACGACCAAAGGTACGGCGCAGAGTGACTGCGCAGACCAAAAAGACGCTGGCATTCTCCGCAGGATATATGCTGTTTATGGCATTTATGGTATGTCTGGTTGTTGGATCAAGCGTATTGATGTTATATCTGAATACGAAGATCAGTACACAGCAGAACAACATCAGTGCCTTAGAGGCAGAACTTGAAAAGATCGAAGATGATAACGCAGCACATAAGCTTCGTTTGAATAATATGTATACATTGGACGATATTTACAATGTAGCAACCAATGAACTTGGCATGGTCTACGCTAAGAAGGGACAGATCATTTATTATGACAGTGCCAATGAAGATTATGTAAAACAGTATCAGGATGTTCCGGGTTCGAATTAGGATGTAGATCAAAAGTCGAGCAGTTTCGCTGCTCGATTTTTGCGGTTGAGGTAAAAGTATGACTAGAAGACCACAAAACAGAGAAAATAGAAGAAGACGAAAGCGAAAGGTATTTACCAACCGGATGCGCGGCAGATTGAAATTTGTGTTTGGGTGTGTCATGGTTGGATTTGGTGTGCTTGGTGCAAAAATTATCTGGATCAATGCACAAAAAGGAAGCCAGTATAAGCAGCAGGTATTGACGCAGCAGGGCTATTCCAGCAAAGTGATTCCGTATAAGCGTGGTGATATTGTCGATGCGAACGGAACCGTACTTGCGACGGATAAGAAGGTGTATGATCTGATATTAGAGCCTGCCAATATCGTGCAGTATGAGAAGAAAAAGACGGCGACGGTATCAGCGCTGAAGGAATTTTTCGGATTTACAGATGAGGAGATCGCAGGATTTCTGGCAAATGAAAAATCGTACTATGTAGTGGCAAAGAAGGGCGTTGAGTACGAGGAAGTACAGAAATTTGAGGAATACTGCAAAACCGATGAAGGATCCAATGTCGTTGGAATCTATTACGAAGAGCGGTATGTACGTGTCTATCCGAACAAAGAACTTGCGTGCCATCTGCTTGGATTTACCGTCAGCGGAAATGTCGGCATGTATGGCGTCGAGGAGTATTATAACAGCGAGTTAAATGGTACGAACGGACGGGAATACTCGTATCTGAATGAGGATTACGGCGTGACCAATTCGATTGAGCCGGCAACTAACGGCTATAACCTTGTGACAAGTATTGATGCAAATGTGCAGAAGATTGTTGAGGAAAAGGTAAAGGCAAAACTGGAGGAAGAGGACGCTAAGAATATATCCGTGCTCGTGATGAATCCGAAGAATTGTCAGATCATGGCGCTGTATAATTCCCATACATTTGATCCAAACGATGCTTATGATCTGGATTCGACACAGTATCAGTTTGATACGCAGGAAGAACTCGAGGCATCCGGATATTCCAGTTTTGAGGACTTTAAGCAAAATGGAACGGATGAAGAACATGTGGATGCGCTATACAAGGTATGGCGTAACTTCCCGGTATCAGATGTGTTTGAGCCAGGTTCTACCTATAAGACATTTACGATTTCCGGCGCACTCGAAGAGGGTGTGATCACACCAGAGGATACATTCTTCTGTGATGGTGGTGAGCAGATTGAGGACCGTTATATACAGTGTCATTCCCATGATTACGGTGGACATGGAATGGTCGACCTTTCCGGAGCGCTGGAGAAATCCTGCAACGATGCTTTGATGCAGATTGCAGCAAAGGAAGGAATTGCATTATTTGATAAATATCAGGTGTTGTTTGGATTTGGACAGTCCACGAATGTCGATCTGCCGGGTGAACCAAGCGATTCCTCACTCAGTGGGCTCGTATATCATGCAGATAATATGGGAGCTGTATCCCTTGCGATATCTTCGTTTGGACAGGGTGTAACAACCTCAATGATGCAGGTTGGAACCGCATTTTGTTCTGCGATTAACGGCGGATATTATTATGAGCCAAGTGTTGTACAGCGGATCGAAGATGAAAATGGAAATATCGTCCGGAATCTGGACCCTGTGTTAGTCAGAAGAACGATCTCGGAGGATGTATCAGCACAGATGCGTCAGTTTTTAAAGAACGTAGTATCCGAAGGTACCGGTAAGAAAGCGACCGTTGAGGGTTACGAGATTGGAGGTAAGACCGGTACTGCCGAGAAGCTTCCACGAGGAAATGGAAAATACATTCTTTCCTTTATTGGATTTGCACCGGTGGACGATCCACAGGTTGTTATCTATGTCGTAGCGGATGAACCGGAATTACAGTCAGGAAGTGGCGAGGCAGCGCATTTGTTTGCAGATATTGCAGAAGCTATCTTCCCATATTTGAATATTTATAAGACGGATGAGACATATGATATTGATGAGGCAACGGCAGAGGATGAACCTGCAACGCCAATCTATGGTGGAGAAGCTCCGGCCAATGATGTAGCTGGTGGCAGCGACAACCCATATGTCGAGCAGTCCGAGGGTGAGACGACAACCGAGACAACGACAGAAGATCCGAGTGCAACGACAGAAGCGCCTGCACAGGACACAACGCAGGAAGCACCAACCGGATGATGTAGAAAACAGGTATAGTTCGCACGCACAGGGAATACATTTTTATAAAATGAGAATTGGGCGATAGCGGATATGCAGCTTTTATTTACGAGTTCCCATCGGAAGCGATTGTTGATCGTAGTGATTGCATTTTTTACGTTATTGACTATAATAACGGTGAAGCTTGTTTCCATCATGACCATGCAGGCGGACGATTATGGATATCGGGCGCGGGCGGTACAGGAACGTGAGCGCAGCATCAAGGCAAAGCGCGGCAGCATCTATGATAGAAATGGTGTTGTGCTTGCTGGTAACCAGGCAGTCTGTTCGATCTCGGTAATCTACAACCAGATCGAAGATCCGGAGACTGTAATTCGGGTTCTCAGTGAGAAACTGGAACTACCGGAGGAAGATGTCCGGAGACGTGTAGAGAAACGCTCGGTGCGTGAGAAAATCAAAAGCAATGTGGACAAGGAATTGGCAGATGAGATCCGCGCGATGAATCTGGCAGGCGTTATGATTGATGAGGACTACAAACGGTATTATCCGTACAGTACACTGGCATCCCATGTGCTGGGATTTACCGGCAGCGACAATCAGGGTATTGTCGGGCTGGAAGTATACTATGATGATCTGTTGATGGGCGAAAATGGCAGCATCAACACCGTTACAAATGCCAGAGGCATTGAAGTGGAAAATATGGCGGAGAGAAGAGTGGAAGGCACAGCCGGACAAAATCTTGTCACGTCCATAGATATAAACATCCAGCAATATATCACGCAGAAAGCGCTTGAGGTGCTGGAGAAAAAACAGGCAAAACGCGTATGTATTATCGTGATGAATCCGCAGAATGGAGAGATCTATGCACTTGCGGATGTGCCGGAATACAACTTAAATGAACCGTTTACATTGAATTATGAGACGGACGAAACGGTAACGCAGGATATGTGGAACCAAATGTGGAGAAACTATTGTATCAGTGATACCTATGAGCCGGGTTCGACGTTCAAGATTGTGACAGCGACAACTGCTTTTGAGCAGGGCGTGTTGCGCGTGGAAGATCAGTTTTACTGCCCGGGTTATCATATTGTGGAGGATCGCCGGATTCGGTGCCACAAGGTTGCCGGACATGGGGCAGAAACCTTCCGGGAAGGTATCATGAATTCCTGCAATCCAGTGTTTATGCAGGTTGGGGAACGCATTGGCGTGGATGGTTTCTATGATGGTTTAAGAAAATTAGGGTTGTTTGAGCAGACGGGGGTCGACCTGCCGGGAGAGGCAAATTCCATCTTCCATAAGCAGGAAAAGGTAGGACCGGTCGAGCTTGCAACGATGTCATTTGGACAGTCGTTTCAGATTACGCCGTTACAGTTGATGCGTGCAGCAGCTGCGGTAGTAAATGGCGGGAATCTGGTCACACCTCATTTCGGTGTGTATACGACAGATGAAAATAATAATGTCACTGAGGTTTTGAAATATGAGACGAAGACAGGAGCAGTAAGTACAGCAACCAGCGAGACGATGAAAGGACTGCTCGAAGCAGTCGTTGCAGAGGGCACCGGACATCGGGCGTATATCGCAGGGTATTCGATTGGTGGCAAGACGGCAACAAGTGAGAAACTGCCGCGAAGTGAGAACCGTTACATTTCATCCTTCCTTGGATTTTCACCGGCGGACAATCCGCAGGTTATGACACTGATTCTGATTGATGAACCGCAGGGTATCTATTATGGAGGTACGATTGCGGCACCGGTCGTAGGTGAGATATACGACAACATTCTGCCGTATCTCGGTATCTACAAGGACGAGAACGCAGAGGAGGAGACGACGCAGACAATCAGCATCGACGATGCTGTGTTTTAAATATTACAATACAAGCGATGGCTTGATAAAGGAGAGAAGATATGAAGTACGACATAATTGTTCCAGCATTGATAGCATTTGGTGTGAGTGTGATCTTAAGTCCGATCATTATTCCATTCTTAAAGAAACTGAAGTTCGGGCAGTTTGTGCGTGACGATGGACCGGAATCGCATCTGAAGAAGTCGGGAACGCCGACGATGGGTGGATTGATCATCCTGTTCAGTATCGTGATTACATCACTCTTTTACATCAAGGATCATAAGGAGATCGTTCCAATCCTGTTTGCAACATTGGGATTTGGTCTGGTTGGTTTCTTGGATGACTTTATCAAGGTTGTTATGAAGCGGTCACTTGGACTTCGTGCATGGCAGAAGATGTTGGGACAGTTTTTGGTAACAGGTGTTTTTGCATATTACATTCATGCATATACGGATCTTGGAACTACGATGATTATTCCATTTACACATAAGGTCGTTGACCTTGGATGGGTTTATTTCCCATTGATGTTCTTCGTTATGCTTGGTACAGCAAACGGTGCGAACTTTACAGATGGCCTGGATGGATTGGCATCCTCCGTTACCGTATTGATTGCAACCTTTTTCGCGATTGCATCTATCGCGGCAGGCTCTGGTGTAACACCGATTACATGTGCAGTCGTAGGAAGCCTGCTTGGCTTTTTGGTATACAATGTCTATCCAGCACGTGTGTTCATGGGAGATACCGGATCACTGGCATTGGGTGGATTTGTTGCGTCGACAGCGTATATGCTGCAGATGCCACTGATTATATTGATCGTTGCATTTATTTATCTGGCAGAGGTGCTTTCTGTTATTATTCAGGTTGTAAGCTTCAAGACAACTGGAAAGCGAGTATTTAAGATGGCACCGATCCATCATCATTTTGAGCTTTGCGGATGGCCGGAGACAAAGGTCGTTGCGATCTTCTCGATCGTTACAACGATTCTGTGTCTGATCGGAATTCTGGCAATTTAGAGGAGGAAGCATCATGAACGAAGTGAATGATTTAGGATGCTTCCGACGACCTGCCGCCGAACGAATGTGAGGGGGCGATACATATATTAGGAGGAACCATTATGAACGATAAGAAAGTATTAGTTGCAGGAGCAGGAAAAAGTGGAATCTGTGCAAGTGAGCAGCTTCTTCGAAATGGAGAGCAGGTTGTGCTGTTTGATGAGAACCCGAAGGGTACACTCACAGAGACAGTCATTCTTGAGAAGCTCGGGTTTGATAAGAAACCAGAGGCTTTGACGATCTGGCTTGGTGCGCTGACTGATGAACTGCTTGCAGATATTTCCTGTATGGTTATCAGTCCGGGTATCCCGGTCGATGCACCATTTGCGCTCAAGGTAAAAGAAGCAGGTATTCCGGTGTGGAGTGAAATCGAGCTTGCATATACTTACGAGAAGGGTACAGTAGCCGCCATCACAGGTACGAACGGAAAGACGACAACGACTACATTGGTTGGCGAGATCATGAAAGCCTACAACGACAAAACATTTGTCGTAGGAAATATCGGAATCCCATACACAAGTCTGTCTGATCAGAGCAGTGCGGATTCGGTGACGGTTGCAGAGATCAGTAGCTTCCAGTTGGAGACAATTCATACATTCCGCCCACATGTGAGCGCGATACTCAATATTACACCGGATCATCTGAACCGGCATTATACATTTGAAAACTATGCGAACTGCAAGCTGGATATCACGAAGAACCAGACGAAGGAAGATTATGCAGTGATGAATTACGATGATCCGGAGACGGTGAAGCGTATTGATAAGGTTCCGGCAACGGTGATTTTGTTCAGCCATAAAAAGGAACTGGAGTCCGGTGTAATCGTCAAAGATGGTGCGGTTGTGATCCGGGAGAATGGCAAAGAGACTTATGTGATGCCGCTTTCTGAGTTCCAGCTGCTGGGAGATCACAATATAGAGAATCTTTTGGCTGCGGTTGCAATATCTTATTATATGGGAGCAGATATTGCCACGATCCGTAAGGTCTGCGGCGCATTTAAGGGTGTGGCACACCGGATCGAATATGTGCGCACATTAAATGATGTGAATTATTATAATGATTCCAAAGGAACAAATCCGGATGCAGCGATCAAGGCAATCCAGTCGATGGTGCGTCCGACGTATCTGATCGGTGGCGGTTATGATAAGAAGTCTACTTACGATGAGTGGATAGAGAGCTTTGACGGCAAGGTAAAATGTCTGCTTCTGATCGGACAGACAGCACAGGATATTGCAGACTGTGCAAGAAAGCATGGATTTGAAAACATTGAAATGATGGATGACTTGAAACAGGTTGTGGAGTATTGTCATACACATGCACAGCCGGGCGATGCGGTGCTTCTTTCGCCGGCATGCGCAAGCTGGGGGATGTTTGACAATTATGAGCAGCGTGGAGATATGTTCAAGGAATATGTAAATGCGCTTTCATAAGGAAAGCGGAAATGGAAAGAAAAGACAGGGGTGTCTGAGCTATGGCATATGGCAGAAGAAAATTGAAAAAGAATAAAGTATTCGCAACCGGCGGATACATTGATTATCAGACGATTTTCTTGGTTGTCGTTTTGCTTGCGTTTGGTGTCATGATGGTGTATAGCGCGAGTGCATACCGGGCGACACTTTCCGGGCTTCCCAGCGGATATTTTGCGATGCGTCAGGGTATGATCGGGTTGGCAGGAATCGTCGTAATGATGTTGATATCCTGTTTTAATTATCAGTTTTATAAGCGTCCGGTGATGCAGCGGCTGATCGTGACAGCGATGATTGTCTGTGCCGGTATCGCACTGGTGCTTGGTGTATCCTCCAATGGTTCACAGCGTTGGATTGAGGTCGGTGGTATTCAGTTACAGCCATCCGAGATTGTAAAGCTGCTGATTATCCTGTATCTGCCGAGTGTTTGTGTGAAGCATCCGAAATACCTGACCTCTTATCAGGGAATCATCCGGCTGATCGCACCGTGTATTGTCAGTGCGGGTCTGATCGCGAAAGAGAACTTAAGTACCGCGGTTGTCTGTGTGGCAATCATGGTCGTCATTATATTTGTGGCATGTCCGGATTATAAAATTCTGGTTATGCCGGTCGTTGCACTGGTGATTGCCGGTGTACTGCTTATCACAACCGTTGGTTATCGTGGCGATCGAATCGATGCATGGCTGCACCCGGAGACGAGTGATTCCGGATACCAGACGATGCAGTCTCTGTATGCAATCGGTTCCGGTGGATTGTTTGGAAAGGGCTTGGGACAGAGTATCCAGAAGCTTGGATTTTTGCCGGAGTCGCACAATGATATGATCTTTGCGATTATCTGTGAAGAGCTTGGACTGTTCGGCGCGCTTTGTGTTATTGCATTGTTTGTCATGCTGATCGTACAGCTTCGCTATATTGCGAACCATGCTAGAGACCGGTATGGTGCATTGGTTGTAACCGGTGTTATGACACATATTGCAGTGCAGATGATCATCAACATCGGTGTTGTTACCAATGTCATCCCGAATACAGGTGTCCCACTTCCATTTATCAGTTATGGTGGTACATCGCTGGCGTTCCTGATGGTAGAGATGGGATTCGTGTTAAGCGTGTCGAGACAGATGCTTCCATACGAGGCACCAACGAAAGAAGAGCTGCAGATGCAGCGGTAAATCAGAGCGGTACATAGAAACAAAAGGAGAATCGTTTTGAAGAAACATTGGATTGTATTGTTTATACTTGTAGTGATACTTGGAACGCTTGCGTATATTTCGACATGGACAGTTGATAAGGTGCAGGTGGAAGGCTGTGAGATTGTAAATACACAGTCGGTCAGTGATGCGATGAAGGAAGAAGCACCGCTGGACAACACATTGCTGTTGTATATCAAAAGTAAAATGAACAAACTGAAAGATCTGTCTTTTGTAAGCAAGATGGATCTGGAACTAACAGATAAAAACACGGTAACCGTGACAGTTTACGAAAAATCCATAGCCGGCTGTGTGTTATACAAGGGCGACTATGTGTATTTTGATAAAGATGGTATAGTATTGGATTCGTCGAAGAGACGTGTCGGAAGTGCACCGCTGATCAAAGGTCTGACCTTTACCGAGTGGAGCATCGGCAAGAAACTGCCGAGTGACGACGACAAGAAATTCCAGACAATACTGACTATCACGCAGTTGGTGGAAAAATACGATCTGGAGATTGACGGTATCAAGTTCACCGCTGAAAATGAAATTGTCCTTCAACACGGAGGCATTACAATCGAATTGGGAGAGGGGGAATATCTGGCGGTTCAGATGATGAATCTGGGCAACATACTGAAAAATCTGGAAGGTATGTCCGGAACATTGTATATGAAAGACTTTGATTCGGAAAATGCAACTGCGAGCTTTAGCAAAAATTAAGTGAATTTTACGTAAACCTATTGATTATTTCAACAAAAACCTATATTATATAGGATAATAATGCGCAAATAGAATAAAGGAGGAAAAGACCTTGCTTGAAATAAAATCGAATGACGAGAAAACCCCTGCAAGAATCCTTGTGATTGGTGTAGGTGGAGCTGGTAACAATGCAGTAAACAGAATGATTGATGAGAATGTGGAAGGTGTCGAGTTGATCGCCATCAACACAGACAAGCAGATCTTATCACAGAATCGTGCAACAACAAAGATTCAGATTGGTGAGAAGCTGACAAAGGGACTCGGTGCAGGTGCAAAGCCTGAGATCGGAGCAAATGCAGTAGAAGAGAACAGAGAAGAGATTACCGATATCATGAAGGATGCCAATATGGTATTCGTTACCTGTGGTATGGGTGGTGGTACTGGTACAGGTGCTGCTCCAGTCGTAGCAGAGATTGCAAGAAATCTTGGAATCCTGACTGTCGGCGTTGTAACAAAGCCATTCTCTTTCGAGGGTAAGCCTCGTATGAACAATGCCATCAACGGTATTGCAAAGTTAAAAGAAAACGTAGATACTCTGATTGTCATTCCAAACGACAAGCTGTTACAGATCTGCGATAAGCGTACAAGTATCCCAGAAGCTTTGAAGAAGGCAGATGAAGTTCTGCAGCAGGCAGTACAGGGAATCACAGATCTGATCAATGTTCCCGCTGTCATTAATTTGGACTTTGCAGATGTACAGACCGTTATGAAGGACAAGGGTATTGCTCACATCGGTATCGGTGAAGGCAAGGGCGATGACAAGGCTATGGAAGCTGTCAAGATGGCAGTGGAGAGCCCTCTGTTAGA
>ERZ773112.1862-NODE-1862-length-11085-cov-4.270444_pt1 | contig 11085 bp, 9 predicted proteins | sample MGYA00580566_ERZ773112 | MGnify/ENA primary metagenome ERZ773112 (study PRJEB29015, sample SAMEA2737842) | human gut metagenome | biome: human gut; feature: human-associated habitat; material: faeces | place: China | collected 2012 ... | reverse complement strand
AAAGGTGGAGCAGCCGGTGGCGGATATGCCCAAGTCGTTCCTATGGAAGATCTGAACCTTCATTTTACAGGAGATTTTCATGCGATTACTTCAGCAAACAACCTTCTTGCTGCAATGCTCGACAATCATATCCAGCAGGGAAATACACTTGGTATTGATCCAAGACAGGTTGTATGGAAACGTTGTGTCGATATGAATGATCGTGTTCTCAGAAATATTGTTGTCGGACTTGGACGCAAAACAGACGGTATGGTCCGTGAAGATCATTTTGTCATTACAGTGGCATCTGAGATCATGGCGATCCTCTGTCTTGCAGATGATCTTGCTGATCTTAAACGCAGACTTGGAAGAATCATTGTTGCTTACAATTTCAAGGGAGAACCTGTTACAGCAGATGATCTTCAGGCAACAGGTGCTATGGCTGCACTTCTGAAAGATGCGATCAAGCCAAACCTGATCCAGACACTTGAGCATACACCGGCTTTAGTACATGGCGGTCCATTTGCAAACATTGCACATGGCTGCAATAGTGTACGTGCAACAAAGATGGCTCTGAAGTTAAGTGACATCACTGTCACAGAAGCCGGATTTGGTGCAGATCTTGGTGCTGAGAAATTCTTTGATATCAAATGCCGTATGGCGGGTCTGAAACCAGATGCAGTAGTTTTAGTTGCAACAGTACGTGCATTAAAGTATAACGGTGGCGTTGCGAAGGCTGACCTTGCAGAAGAGAACCTGGATGCCCTTGCAAAAGGTATTGTAAATCTTGAGAAACATATTGAAAATATTCAGAAATACGGTGTACCGGTAATCGTTACACTGAATTCATTTGTAACAGATACGGATGCTGAAAATGCATTTATTGAAAAATTCTGTCGTGAACGCGGATGCGAGTTTGCCCTCTCAGAAGTGTGGGAGAAAGGCGGAGAAGGCGGTTTAGATCTTGCGCAGAAGGTTCTTGAGACACTTGAGACAAAAGAAAGTGATTTCCATACGCTTTATAATGATGAGCTTTCTCTGAAAGACAAGATCCGTACAATCGCACAGGAGATTTACGGCGCACATGATGTTGTATATGAACCTGCAGCTGAGAAACAGCTCGCCAAGATTGAATCTATGGGATTTGGTTCTTTCCCGATCTGTATGGCAAAGAATCAGTATTCTCTTTCAGATGACGCTACAAAGCTTGGAAGACCTGAGAACTTTGATATTCATATCCGCGAGGTATATGTAAGTGCAGGAGCCGGTTTTGTTGTCGCACTGACGGGCGCTGTTATGACAATGCCTGGACTTCCAAAAGTTCCTGCTGCAAACGGAATCGACGTTACAGATGACGGAAAGATCACCGGACTTTTCTAAAGTTTTTTACGATTGGCTGCCGGTCATAGTAGTTTGTGACCGGCAATGCCAATTGTTTTCATGGAGTTAGATAATTAATTAAGGAGATACACATGGCACAGTTGATAGATGGTAAATTAATCTCTCAGCAGATTAAAGATGAGTTGAAAGAAGAAGTAGCACAGTTTAAGGCAGAAGGCATTGATATTTGCCTTGCTGTTATTCAGGTGGGAAGTGATCCGGCTTCTTCTGTATATGTCAGAAACAAGAAAAAGGCATGCGCCTATATCGGGGTAGAATCCAGATCATATGAACTTCCGGAAGAGACTTCGGAAGAAGAACTGATTAAGTTAGTAGAAGAGTTAAATGCGGATGAAAGCGTAAACGGAATTCTTGTACAGCTTCCGGTACCGGATCATATTGATGAAGATAAGATCATCCGTACGATTTCACCGGATAAGGATGTGGATGGATTCCATCCTGTAAGTGTTGGAAGACTCTGGATCGGAGAAAAAGGATTTTTATCCTGTACTCCGGCCGGAATCATTCAGCTTTTGAAAAGATCCAATATTTCAATTGAAGGAAAAGAATGTGTGATCATTGGACGAAGCAATATCGTCGGTAAACCAATGACAGCCCTTTTACTTCGTGAAAACGGAACTGTAACCGTTGCACATTCCCGAACAAAAGATCTTAAAGAAGTAGCAAAACGAGCAGATATCCTGATTGTTGCAATTGGAAAAGAGCGTTTTATCACATCTGAATATATCAAAGAGGGAGCTGTTGTCATCGATGTAGGAATGCATCGTGATGAAGCGAACCATCTTTGCGGAGATGTTGATTTTGCGGATGTTGAACCTCATTCTTCTGCAATCACACCGGTACCGGGCGGTGTTGGTCCAATGACAATTGCGATGCTGATGAATAATTGCGTTGAAACAGTTCGTAAGTAGGAGGAGCTTGTAAATGAGGTGTACACATTGCGGAGCAAATATACCAGACGATCAGTTGATTTGTCCCGTATGCGGTGCTGAAGTACAGATTGTACCAGATTATAACCCTCTGGAAGACGTACTCGCACGCGAAGTGAAAGGCTCAGTAGCCGGAGCTACACGTCAGATCCAGGCAGATGTAGTCCGCAGGCAGAATATGAGCCAAAACCAACAGAACAGAAATCGGCAAGATCAACGATCAAATCCTAGTTCCACACGCGTCTTAAGCCAGGCGGAACTGGATAAAGTAAGAGAAGAGCGAAGAGAGCAGCTACGGCGCCAGAGAGCGCAAAGACAACGTCAGAAAACAGATGCAAAGCGTTATCAGGATGCGCGTCAGTCAACAGAGAATCTGCGCCGGACATCTACTGAAAGCAGACGCCTGCAGCAGATCAAAAAACAAGAAGCTGCCAGAAAAAAACGCCAAAAATTACTTACGGTTTTTTTCCTGCTCATTCTTCTGGTTGGTGTCGGAATTTATATCGGATATCAGAATTCCTATACAGGCATGATCAAAAAAGGGAATGCCGCACTGCAGAATAGTAACTATACTTCTGCAGAGAATTATTTTAACAGAGCAATTATAAAGGATAAATCAAAGGCAGAGGCTTATACCGGACTTGCTAATATCTATGTTGCCCAGGATGATCTGGACAGTGCAGAGAGCGTCTATCTCAACGCACTGGAGACACAACCGTCGAATGTAAATCTCTATAAAGCTGCAGTAAAATTCTATGAGAAAACAGAACAGCCGAATAAGATTTCTGATCTCCTGCAAGATTGTGAAGATAAGAATGTATTATCTGCTATGAATGATTATGTTTCATCTGCTCCTGAATTCAGTTTGAAAGAAGGAACCTATGATGAAGTACAGCAGGTAACATTAACATCTGCTACAGACGGAACGATTTATTATACAACAGATGGTTCTGATCCGACGGAGTCAAGTACAGAATACAAAGAAGCTGTTTTGCTTCAGTCCGAAGGTGACACAGAGATCCGTGCAATTGCTGTTAATAAAAATGGAATACCAAGCGCTGTTTCCAGTGCAAAATATTCCATTGAATTTCCACTTGTAGACGCTCCGGCAGTTTCTCCATCAACCGGACAATATAGTACAGCCACTCAGATCACGATTACGGTACCGGATGGATATACGGCATACTACACGATGGACGGTTCAACTCCAACCGCATCCTCTGAGAAATATACTGACCCGATTGATATGCCAGAAAATTCACAAACAACTTTTTCAGCAATTCTCGTGAACGATAAAAATGGAAAAGCAACGGAAGCAACAACACGAAACTATATTACTACATATTAAGTAAACTGTGTAAAGTAACTAGAAAGCAACCTTGATTTTGGAAAATGTTATGTAAATTTTCCAAAATAGGGTTGCTTTTTTTAGCATACAGAGTTATAATAATATCTGTTAAAAAAATAACAATACTACATAAAAAAGGAGAGATTTGTTATGAGTAGATTTTGCTTACCAAGAGACATTTATCATGGAAAAGGATGTCTGGAAGAACTGAAGAACCTGAAAGGAAAGAAAGCCATTCTTGTAGTTGGTGGCGGTTCTATGAAACGTCAGGGATTCCTGGATAAAGCAGTTAATTATCTGAAAGAAGGCGGAATGGAAGTTCAGCTGTTTGAAGGTGTTGAGCCAGATCCATCTGTTGAAACTGTTATGAAAGGTGCTGAAGCAATGCGTGCTTTCGAGCCGGATTGGATCGTTGCTATGGGTGGTGGATCACCAATCGATGCAGCGAAAGCTATGTGGGCATTCTATGAGTACCCGGAGATCTCCTTTGAAGACCTGATCACACCATTCAGCTTCCCGGAACTGAGACAGAAAGCTAAATTTGCAGCAATTCCTACAACTTCAGGAACAGCTACAGAGGTTACAGCATTCTCAGTTATCACAAACTATCAGACAGGTGTGAAATATCCACTGGCTGACTTCAACATCACACCAGATGTTGCAATCGTTGATCCTGATCTTGTTGCAGGACTTCCGGTTAAACAGGTTGCATATACAGGTATGGATGCTCTTACACATGCAATTGAAGCATATGTATCCACACTGAACGGACCTTTCACAGATCCACTTGCACTGCAGGCAATTGAGATGGTTCTTGATTATCTGCCAGGATCTTACAAATGTGATATGGTTGCAAGAGAGCAGATGCATTATGCACAGTGCCTTGCAGGAATGGCATTCTCTAATGCATTACTTGGTATCGTTCATTCAATGGCTCATAAAACAGGTGCTGCATTCTCTACAGGACATATTCCGCACGGATGTGCTAACGCAATTTACCTTCCATACGTTATCAAATACAACGCCAAAGATGCTGTAGCTGCAAAACGTTATGCTGAAATCGCACGCAGAATGGGACTTGCCGGAACATCTGAGCAGGCTCTGATCAACAGCCTTGTTGAGAAGATTGATGAGTTCAATGTAAGACTGAACATTCCTAAGACTCTGAAAGACTTCGGAATCAATGAAGAAGAATTCAAAGAAAAAGTTGACAAGATTGCAGAACTGGCTGTAGGAGATGCCTGTACAGGATCCAACCCACGTGCAATCGATCCGGCTGCTATGGCTAAACTTCTCACATGTACATACTACGGAACAGAAGTTGATTTCTAAAATCAAAAATTAATAAAGGTTTCAGTGTTCTTATAAAATAAGATAACGCTGTAAACTTGTCTTAAACAATACGGGTAGATGCATGAAATTGTGTGTCTACCCGTATGTTTTACTTGAATTCATAGCTGAAGTGTCGTATTATTAACAAAGAGCGAGTTGTTATTGTTTACACAATGTTTGAAGACAATAACGTCGATTTATTTACAAGGAGGAGAAACATGTATAAGATATTAAAAGCTGAAAAACTGGCTGATAAGATTTATCTGATGAATGTTCATGCACCACGTGTAGCAAGTCACTGTCAGCCTGGTCAGTTTGTCATCGTTAAAATGGACGAGAAAGGCGAACGTATTCCGCTGACAATCTGTGATTATGACAGAGAAGCAGGAACAATCACAATCGTTTTCCAGGAAGTTGGAGCTTCTACAGTGAAAATGGGAGAACTCAAAGCCGGAGACAGTTTCCGTGACTTTACAGGTCCGCTTGGATGCGCTTCTGAGTTTGTTCACGAAGACCTTGAGTCCCTTAAGAATAAGAAGATGCTGTTTGTAGCCGGTGGAGTTGGGGCTGCTCCGGTTTACCCACAGGTAAAATGGTTGAAAGCACACGGAATCGATGCTGATGTTATCGTTGGTGCTAAGACAAAAGATATGCTGATCCTTGAAGATCAGATGGAAGCTGTTGCAGGTAATTACTACCCATGTACAGATGACGGTTCCTACGGACATGCCGGAATGGTTACAACTATGGTAGAAGAACTTGTAAACAACGGAAATAAATACGATGTCTGCGTTGCGATCGGACCGATGATCATGATGAAATTCGTCTGTCTCTTAACAAAAAAACTTGAGATTCCGACAATCGTCAGCATGAACCCGATCATGGTAGACGGAACAGGTATGTGTGGTGCATGCCGTCTCCACGTAGGCGATGAAATCAAATTTGCATGTGTAGACGGACCGGAATTTGACGGACATCTCGTTAACTTTGATGAAGCAATGAAGAGACAGCAGATGTATAAGACTCAGGAAGGCAGAGCTATGCTGAAATTACAGGAAGGTGACACACATCACGGTGGATGCGGTCATTGCGGAGGTGACGAATAATGGCAGACGTATTAAAGAAAGTACCTGTAAGAGAACAGGATCCGAAGGTACGTGCAACAAATTTTGAAGAAGTATGTTATGGATATAATCAGGAAGAGGCAATAGAAGAAGCAAGCCGTTGCATCAACTGTAAGAATGCTAAATGTATTCAGGGATGCCCGGTAGGAATCAATATTCCTGCATTCGTTCATGAAGTAAAAGAAGGCAATATCGAAGAAGCATATAAGATTATCGGACAGTCTTCTGCACTTCCTGCTGTTTGTGGACGTGTATGTCCTCAGGAATCACAGTGCGAAGGAAAATGTATCCGTGGTATCAAAGGAGAATCTATTTCTATCGGTAAGCTGGAAAGATTCGTTGCTGATTACGCTCTGGAGCATGACATCAAACCGGTTGGAGCTGACAAGAAGAACGGACACAAAGTTGCCGTTATCGGTTCAGGCCCTGCAGGACTTACCTGTGCAGGCGACCTTGCAAAGCTTGGCTATGATGTAACTGTATTTGAAGCACTTCATGAACTCGGTGGAGTACTTGTATATGGTATTCCGGAATTCCGTCTTCCAAAACAGAAAGTCGTTGCAAAAGAGATCGCAAAAGTAAAAGAGCTTGGTGTTCACTTTGAGACAAACGTTGTAATCGGTAAATCTACTACAATTGATATGCTGATTGAAGACGAAGGATTCGAAGCAGTATTTATCGGATCAGGAGCAGGACTTCCAAAATTCATGGGAATCCCGGGAGAAAATGCCAACGGTGTATTTTCTGCAAATGAATACCTGACAAGAAGTAACCTTATGAAAGCGTTTGATGATTCTTATGATACACCGATCGCAGCTGGTAAGAAAGTTGCAGTTGTTGGTGGTGGTAACGTAGCAATGGATGCTGCAAGAACAGCACTTCGTCTTGGAGCAGAAGTTCATATCGTATATCGTCGTAGCGAAGAAGAGCTTCCGGCCCGTGTAGAAGAAGTTCATCACGCAAAAGAAGAAGGTGTACAGTTCGACCTACTGACAAACCCGGTAGAAGTCCTTGAAGAAGATGGATGGGTAAAAGGAATCAAATGTGTTCGTATGGAACTTGGTGAACCGGACGCATCAGGAAGAAGACGTCCTGTACCGGTTGAAGGTTCTGAATTCGTGATCGATGTTGATACAGTTATCATGTCACTCGGAACATCACCGAACCCGCTGATTTCTTCTACAACAGAAGGACTGGAAGTTAACAAGTGGAAATGTATCGTTGCAGACGAAGAACACGGAAAGACTTCTAAAGAAGGCGTATACGCAGGTGGAGATGCCGTAACAGGTGCAGCTACAGTAATCCTTGCTATGGGAGCCGGAAAAGCTGGTGCAAGAGGTATCGACGAGTATCTTTCAAATAAATAAGGGTTATGACCGCAGTTTCCTTTGATAGGGACTGCGGTTTTTGTATAGGTTGTGTAGACCACTTTGAAAAAAATAATCGTTCCAATTCAAGTTGTGCAAAGGGGAGAAAACTGGCGGTTATAAAGGGCGGAGAAATAGACGCTGGTTTGTGTGTTTTGGCTGATTTTAAAGGAGGTTTGGAGATTAGGGTTTCTGGACAAGAAGAGTTAAAAATGGTACAATAAAAAAAGTATTATTTTGTGAAAGAGGGTTATTATGAAGTATAAATATATCTTATTTGACTTGGATGGGACGATTACGGAATCGGGACCGGGGATCATGAATTCGGTGGAGTATGCGCTGAATAAAATGAACCGGGAGGTTGGTGAGCGGGATACTTTAAAGAAATTTATCGGACCGCCGTTGACGGAATCAATGGAGAAATATTATGGGATGTCTGAGGAAGAGGCACTGCTTGGAGTAAAGTATTACCGGGAATATTATGCGGTGAAAGGCATTTTTGAGAATTCGGTGTATGAAGGGCTTGCGGAGACACTGGAATCCTTGGAGAATGAAGGATATATACTTGCAGTGGCAACATCCAAGCCGGAAGAGTATGCAAAAAGGATTGCAGACAAATTTGACTTTGCAAAATATTTTGCAGGGATTTACGGGGCTACGATGGATGGATCACTGATCCGGAAGGCAGATGTGATCCGGTATGCGTTGGATAACCTGGGCGTAGAAAGGGAGAATTACGATCAGGTCGTTATGGTCGGTGACAGAAATAATGATATCTACGGTGCAAAGGAGAATGGGATCCAGGTGATCGGTGTCCTGTATGGATACGGAGATCTTGCGGAGCTTCAAAGTGCCGGTGCAGATTACATTGCAAAGATGCCGGAAGAGATTGCACAAATCATCGGAAGATGTAATCATGAGAGGGTTTGAATATGAGTAACAGCGACGCAATGAACAGTGAGATTCGGTTTCTGGAAGAGGTTGAAGAGAAACTGAAGACACGCATTACCGAGATCAACGCATCGTTTCTTGAAGGAGAAAAACAGATTGAGAGCATGCATGATTCTTATTGGGAAAACTATACGGAAATGGATGAGTATGGTTATGAAAATTATGATAATCAGCAGGCACTTCTCGGAGAAGTTAATGCGAACAATGAACGTTTGATGAAAAAACAGCGCCTTAAGAAAATGATCGACTCCCCATATTTCGGAAGAGTGGATTTTCTCTTTGAGGGGGAAGAAGAAAGCGAAAGTTTTTACATCGGAATCGGCAATTTTGCGCCTAAGGCAGGAATGACGCCACTGATCTACGACTGGAGGGCGCCAGTGAGCGGTCTTTTTTATGATTATGACAGAGGACAGGCTTCTTATGAAGCACCGGGAGGAACCATTGAAGGGGAGATTACTTCCAAATGGCAGTATAAGATCAAGAAAGGGAAGATGGTTTATGCATTTGAAAGTGACACCAAGATTGATGATGAGATCCTGAAACAGGAGCTTGGAAGTAACGGGGATGTACAACTGAAGAATATTGTCCGTACTATCCAGAAAGAACAGAATGAGATCATTCGGAATGTAAAGGACAAAGTTCTGGTCATTCAGGGAGCCGCAGGAAGTGGGAAAACCTCCGTTGCACTGCACCGGATTGCATATCTTTTGTATCACGACAGGAAAAATTTAAAAGCATCGGATATCCTGATCCTTTCACCGAACAGCGTATTTGCGGATTATATTTCCCACATTCTGCCAGAGCTTGGAGAAGAAAATATCCAGGAGATGAGTTTTGATCTGTTTGCGTACAGAGAATTGAAAGGAATCGTATCGGACTGTGAGGACCGTTATGATTATCTGGAGAAGCTGATCCATTTTCCGGAGATGGGAATCCGGGAGAGCTATCTGAAGAAGCAGTCTGCCGGATTTGTCGGAGAGATGGAAGGCTTTCTGGCAGTTCTGGAAGATCAGCTGATGGATTTTAAGCCGGTTAAGATCCGTACTCTGGAAAAAACCGAAGAGGAGCTGATCCATCTGTTCTATTTCAAATTTCAGGATATTCCGATCCTTGCAAGAATGGATGCGGTGATGGAATATCTGGTGGATGAATACGAGACATTGTATAACCGGAATCTTCCGGAAGATGAGGTAGAAGAGATCCGGGAGAAATTCAACCGGATGTATGTCACCCGTGATATTTACAAAATATATAACTGGTTTTTGGAGGACAGTGGGTATGAGACACTGGCAAAAATTCCGTATGAGAACAGAAAACTCCAGTATGAAGACGTATTTCCGGTACTTTATCTCAAATACCGGATGCTTGGAGGAACCAGACATAAGCATATCAAGCATCTGGTGATCGACGAGATGCAGGATTATTCATATTTGCAGTACGTGGTACTGTCCCAGCTGTTTTCCTGCCGGATGACGATCCTTGGCGACCGGGCGCAGACACTGGACAGTCAGATGCAGGATGTACTGACATTCCTGCCAAAGATTTTCGGACGTACGATCCGCAAGATCATCATGAATAAAAGTTACCGGAATACCATTGAAATCGCAGAGTATGCAGCGAAATTTACCGGGGAAAAGGATCTGGAATATCTGGAGCGTCATGGCAAACCAGTGACCGAAAAGACATTTGATTCGGATGAGGAACTGTTAAATGAACTTATCCGGGAGGCAGATGCCGGAATGGATAAATATGAGACCGCCGCAGTTCTGACGGAGACGATGGACGAGGCGTATACAATGACCAGGATGCTTTCAAACCGTGGACTTCCGGTAAACTGTATTGACCGGGACAGCAGTACCTTTGAAAAAGGCGTGACAGTAACGACTTTCTATATGGCAAAGGGACTGGAATTTGATCAGGTATTCGGCGTGTTCCCGAAGAGAGAAAATCCGATGACCGGGCAGGCAAAATACATTTGTGCAACAAGAGCACTGCATGAGCTTTATATGTATGAAAGGGCATAACTGTACAGACTGATACAGCGAAAGAGAGGAAAGAACAGGATGAAGATAACCGTACTGACGGTTGGAAAAATAAAAGAAAAGTATCTGCGGGATGCGATCGCGGAATATACGAAGAGACTGAGCCGCTACTGCAAGCTGGAGATCATTGAGGTGGCGGATGAAAAGACACCGGACAATGCCAGCGAAAATGCAGAGGAAATGATCCGGCAAAAAGAAGCCGAACGTCTTTTGAAATATATCCGTGAGGATGCATATCTTATTACACTGGAGATAGGCGGAAAGCAGCTGACCTCCGAAGAATTTTCAGAGAAAATTGAAAAACTTGGCATTCAGGGAACCAGTCACATTATTTTTGTGATTGGCGGATCCATAGGAATCGGGAAGGCAGTTCTGGAAAAATCGGATTATGCACTTAGTTTTTCAAAAATGACATTTCCGCACCAGCTGATGCGTGTAATCCTGCTAGAGCAAATTTACCGTGGATACCGGATCATGTCGGGAGAACCCTATCACAAATAGAAAAGAGGTCATTAATAGTTAAAGATAAATTATAAAATCATATAAGTAGATATTGGGTTTTATAAGATATTAGACTAGAATATTATTGAAAGGAGTTGATACTTTGAGTAA